>JGI25329J36429_1001341_pt1 | contig 12135 bp, 10 predicted proteins | sample HigsolmetaAR204D_FD_36429 | JGI IMG/M metagenome (IMG submission 36429)
AAAATCGGTTAATAAAAACGATTAATTTGATGTGGGAGCGGTGAAATGGTATGATGTTTTCACCCTCTTTTTTTGTCAAACTAGTTTTTTGTTATATGAGTCTATCAAGTGATGACGGTATTTAAAATTCATGTGATCGGCTTTCTTTGTATAAAAAGGCTGGCTGCCTTCCAATAATGATTGCAAAGGTGATGATTATGAATAAAATAGAAACCATTGAACAGTTTGAACAATTGCTGACAAGGGAACCACGTGTGTTCTTTTTAAAGCATAGTCTGACGTGTCCCATAAGTGCTCATGCTTATCGAGAAATGGACCAATTTTTGCGCGAACATCCAAGAGAAAAGGGGTATTTTTTAGCTGTCCAAGAATCCCGGGAGCTATCCAATTACATCGCTCGAAAATTTGGAATCCAACATGAGTCGCCACAAGCCTTCCTTTTCATTAATCAGCGTCCGGTATGGTATGATTCTCACTACCAAATCACGGCTGACACATTGGCAAAAATTTAGATTCAGTGGAATTTCCAGTCTTTTTTTGCTGCGGTCAGTTGCATGCTGGCCGTTATTTTCATAATATTCATAAATAAAACCGGCATTTCTGCCGTTAGCGGCGGGGTGTCCAGCTTCGTTTTGAACCGTAAGAGATTTTGAAGCTGCCGCTAATCGTAGTTTATCTCTAACGGTTAAAATTTTTTATCAAAAAAGGCGTATTATCCAGTTTTTATACAGAATACTTTATCGCTTAAAAGCGTTTAATTGTTGAAGTAAATTTTTCGTGACAATTTAAAATATATGATTTATAATTATCACTAAATTATCGCCGGTGATAAAACTTATACCAGTGAAGGGCTGGGAATTCACTTTTGCTAGGTGTCATCATAAACTNAAAAATATTCAGCAAATTGAGAAGGGATTGAAGGTCGTGGGAAATCAAGAGCTCGAACAATTAAGACAAAGAGTGGATGAAATTAATTTANAATTGCTCGAATTGATTAATGAACGTGCCAAAATTGTTCAAGAAATTGGACGTGCGAAATTGCCGCAAGGGGTGAACAAATACGATCCGGTTCGCGAAAGAAAAATGTTGAACACGATTATTGAGCGAAATGACGGACCGTTTGAAAACTCTACTATCGAGCATATTTTTAAAGAAATTTTTAAAGCGAGCTTGGAACTGCAGGAAGATGATCATCGGAAAGCTTTGCTTGTTTCACGCAAGAAAAAACCGGAAGATACGGTTATTGAAATTAACGGTGAATTAGTAGGCGCGGGTCAGCCGACGTTTGTATTCGGTCCATGTGCCGTTGAATCGTATGAGCAAGTAGCGGAAGTGGCTCAATCCATAAAGAACAAAGGATTAAAGCTTATTCGTGGAGGAGCGTTTAAACCACGCACTTCTCCATATGATTTCCAAGGACTTGGGTTAGATGGATTAAAAATATTAAAGCAAATCGCAGACGAATTTCAACTGGCAGTCGTCACAGAAATCGTCAATCCGGCTCATATTGAAATGGCGCTAGATTACGTGGACGTCATTCAAATCGGAGCCCGCAATATGCAAAACTTTGAACTTTTGAAAGCGGCAGGGTCTGTGAAAAAACCGGTTCTGCTAAAACGGGGGCTTTCCGCTACTTTGCAAGAGTTCATGTATGCAGCAGAATATATAATGTCGAGAGGAAACGAACAAATTATACTCTGTGAACGCGGAATTCGCACTTATGAAAGAGCGACTCGCAATACGTTAGATATTACGGCAGTGCCAATATTAAAACAAGAAACGCACTTGCCGGTCTTTGTAGACGTAACTCATTCTACGGGCCGGCGCGACCTCTTGCTTCCGGCTGCAAAAGCAGCTTTAGCCATTGGAGCAGACGGTGTGATGGCGGAAGTTCATCCAGATCCGGCAGTGGCGTTGTCTGATTCCGCTCAACAAATGGATTTAAAACAATTCGACGAATTTTACAATGAAATTTTAAAAGCCGTTCCTGTCAAAGCATAGAAAGTAGACCTTTCTTATTCGCAGAGGAAAACGATGGCACTTAGACTAGAATAAGCGTACAGCAGTCTGATTCAACTGGTAGGACATACCATGTTGAATCAGACTTTTTTATTAGAATATGTCGTTTTTGGAAAAATAATAAGAAAGGGAGAAAAGAAAAGGCTATAATGAAGATGAAATGGAGATATTACAAAACAATAGAGAGGAAAGGCTGGATGATTGTCGGGATCATGCATTCAACTATAGCGATAAGAGTTTCTTGAATGGACTTTGCGGAAAAATCGCTTTACTTTTCATTGCATAATGAGAGGAATTTAAGGTATTATAGGAGAACGAGACCAGTTCGTAAACAATTTCACAAAGTTTTTTACAAGAAAAGCTTTTTATTTCCTAGGTTTTAATATAATAGAAATAAGAGGAAAAGTATGAAGGAGTGGGAAATGCAGTGACTGTTACGATATATGATGTAGCAAGAGAAGCGAATGTTTCCATGGCGACGGTTTCAAGGGTGGTGAACGGAAATCCCAACGTGAAACCAACGACAAGAAAAAAAGTGTTGGAAGTGATNGAAAGATTGGGCTATCGTCCGAATGCGGTAGCTAGAGGGCTGGCCAGCAAAAAAACGACAACAGTCGGTGTGATCATTCCCGACATTTCCCATATTTTTTATGCGGAANTGGCCCGAGGAATTGAAGATATTGCNACNATGTATAATTACAACATTATTTTGAGCAATTCCGATCAAAATAAAGAGAAAGAGATTCGTCTTTTAAACACGATGCTTGGCAAACAAGTGGATGGGATCGTGTTTATGAGCGGGACCATCACAGAAGAACATGTAAAGGAATTTGAACGTTCGTCTGTACCGATCGTGCTGGCGGGATCCGTTGAACAATCCAATCAAATCCCTTCTGTTAATATCGACTATAAACGGGCCGCTTATGAAGCCGTTGAAATGCTGACGAAAAAAGGGCATAAACGTATCGGTTTTGTGGCTGCACCTTTCAACAACACCATCAGCAAGGAATTTATATTCGAAGGTTATAAAGAGGCCTTGAAAGATGCCGGTATTTCTTGGAAAGAAGAATGGCTATTTGAAGGGGACTACACATATGACTCCGGAATGGAAGCTTGGGGAAAATTCCGGGAAAATGCAGAAAAGCCGACCGCTATTTTTGTCAGCAACGATGAAATGGCATTAGGCGTTGTTCATGGAGCGCAAGATGACGGTGTTCATATTCCGGATGATCTGGAAATCGTTAGTTTCGAAAGTACAAAGCTATCGGTGATGGTTCGACCGAAATTAACAGCTGTCGTACAGCCGCTTTATGACATAGGAGCTGTTGCTATGCGTCTGCTGACAAAATATATGAACAAAGAGGAAGTGAAAGACCATATTGTTATATTGCCACACCGAATTGAAAAACGGAATTCTACAAAATAAGGTCCAACAATAACCAGCCACGATCTCCGTCGCTGGTTATTGTTGGACCTATTGCATTTAGGAATATAATTTCCCCTTGCTTCTTTCAATCAAGAGGAAAGCAGGGACCATATTCAACTCCATTCACAAGAGACAAATAAAATAGTGATCTAATGCTCATAAGAAGAAACATAGCACCTGTTCAGCCAGTCGGATAGGTGTTTTTGATTGGTTCTTGTTTAAAAAAATGAAAATTCGAATAATATTTTTTATCAACTGACGGTTTCGTTTAATGTTCATGACGCAGCGGGTAAAGTGCTTTTTCTACGGTTAGGCGGTTTTTTTCCGTAATTTCCTGTTTGCGGGGAATGGGTTTGTAGATTCCTTCAGGGTCTTCCCAAGCAGCAGGCAATGGAACAGGCGATTTTTTCGACCACTTCGATATCCATTTTTCTGGTAAAGGACCGTTAAAATGATTATTGTCGGTCATCTCCAGCCAAATTCGGGACCATGCCCGGGGAACGACTCTCCAAATATCATATCCCCCACCCCCTACGGCAATCCAGCGGCCGTCGCAATATTGATGGGCAATGGCGTGGGCCATTTTAGGAATGCGTTCATAAATTTTCATGGTAGTCGATAAGTGGGTCAAAGGGTCATAATAGTGGGCATCCGCACCATTTTGTGTCAAAATCACATCCGGTTTAAAATAGGCCGCAACTTCCCAAATGGCTGTTTCATACGCATGGAGCCAAGATTCATCTTCAGTGAAAGCATCCAAAGGGATGTTGAAGGAATAGCCGTAGCCTTTTCCGTTTCCCCTCTCGTTGATATTTCCGGTGCCCGGGAATAAATACCTTCCCGTTTCGTGGATGGACAACGTACAAACATTTGGATCATCATAAAAAGACCATTGCACACCGTCGCCATGATGAGCATCGGTGTCTACATACAAAACCCTGGCATGATATTTTTCCTGCAAATACTGGATAGCGACAGAACTATCATTGTAGATGCAAAAACCGGAGGCTTTTCCGCGAAATCCATGATGCAGCCCTCCGCCTAAGTGAACGGCATGTTCGGCTTTGTCGGTCATGACCCAATCAACGGCTGTTAATGTTCCTCCTACCAACAGAGCGCTTGCTTCATGCATGCCTTTAAAAATGGGCGTATCCTCCGTGCCGAGCCCATATCCTTCGGCAATATCCGGGGATAGTTGTCCTTCTCCGGCTTTTTTTACCGCTTGAATATAAGAGGGATCGTGGATGAGGGTAAGCTCTTTTTCGGTGGCGATCCGCGGCGGAATGATATGTTCTTCTGTTAAGGCGTCAATGCTTTGCAATAAATCTATTGTCAAAGTGATTCTAAATTGATTGAACGGATGCTGATTATGGAATTTATAAGTTAACAGATCGTCTGAATAAATAAATACGGCCTTTTTTTTCATATGGAAATCCCGGGCATATTTGGCCATAAAACCGTATGCCCTTCCTTCTTTAATGCATGAATGAGTTCGAGAGGATTCATCGTTTGAACGCGAAAAACAAGAATTTTATATCGTTCATCCTTTTTGTCGGGATATACAAGAACGCTCAAAACATTGGCCTTCTGTTTATGAATCACGGTCACCACTTCGTACAGAATGCCTGTTTTATCAGGGACTTTTACTTCAATTTGGGACCCCGGCTGATTGGCTCCCGTCAATTCCACGAATGTATGGAGGACTTCTGTCTCAGAAAGGATGCCCACAAGTTTGCCGTCTTGGACAATGGGCAAACAGCCAATTTGATTGTCGTAGAAAAGATAAGCAACTTCTTCTACAAAGTCTAGAGGATGACCTGTCACCACTTTTTTGATCATAAAGGAATGAAGGGGTTTTTTCAGAATTTCTTCCCTTATTTCTTTTTGAAAAATGGAAGATGTGATATTTTTTAAATCCCGCTCGGTTACAAGACCAACTAAATGTTGTTTTTCATCCACAACCGGAATATGGCGGATTTTTTTAGATTTTAACAATTGAAGTGCGTCTCGAATTGAAGCATCGGGGGGAAGGGTATAGACTTCCTTATTCATAATTTCTTCTACGATCATCATCATTTGCCTCCTTATCCTTTGACACAAACTTTAATACATAAATCGGTTCATGAAACGAAGCTGATCGAATTTCTCAATGGATTGGGGGCTGACCCTTTTTCCTATCCTTGCCATCAAACAGTTGGCAGGGTGAGAACTGATTTCCGGATCATCGGTTGCATACCAAACAAGACCGCCGGCATTCATCATTTTTTCCATCACTTTTCGATATTCCCAAACATTTAAACCGGTGCCTTTTAAGTCCCAATGCCAATAATATTCCGTCGTTATAATAATATAGTCTTCCATGGCATCATCCATCATGGAGACCCGCAAAAGATTCTTTCCTACTCCGAATCCCCGATATTCGGGAATTACTTCAATGGCTCCTAATTCAATAAGATCTTCCATGTTTCCTTCTGACCAGCGTTCTAGAGGATCAGGATATAGAAAGGTTACATAACCGACAATGGTTTGACGTTCCCGGGCGATGATAATTCTTCCTTCGGGGAGATCGGCAATTTCGATCAGCGCTTTATGCTGCTTTGAAGGCTGGCGAAAAGCGACAAGATCTTTATGAAACTCTAAGTTTGCCAGCGTGTTTGAGGAAATCGGGCCTTCAATGATTAGTTCTCCTTTTGGAGTTTCCATTTTAAGAGAATGATACGTTTTTTTATGTTCCATCTGGTCACCACCTTGAAATCTTACTTTCATTATCTTATATAAGCACTATACCGGTAAACTATTTTTGCAAACTTTTCGGATTNTTTTTGTTTTTTTGACAAAAATGGTATAATCAAGNTAAGATGGAAAGNNNACGATGAAAAGAGAGAAATGACGGGATGGCAGAATCATGTAACATATGAAATTTTTAAAAAATTGAGAAAAAATAATAAATATAGTATAATAAAATTGTCATATTGAAAGGGGGAATCGGTCAAATGAGGTTGGAAGCGTTACCAGTCGTCGAAGGGGATTTCAATTTAAAAAATTACGAGGAAACTTATCAGTCGTTTGATTGGAAAGAAGCTGAAAAATATTTTTCTTGGTACGAAACGGGAAAAGTCAATTTGGCTTATGAAGCCATTGACCGCCATGTTGAGACTTTTCGCAAAAATAAAGTGGCTCTCTATTATAAAGACGCTGAAAGAAATGAAAAATATACGTTTAAAGAAATGAAAGAATGGACAAATCGGGCAGCAAATGTTTTGAAGGAGTATGGAGATGTTCAAAAAGGAGACAGGGTGTTTATTTTCATGCCCCGTTCGCCTGAACTGTATTTTGCCCTTTTAGGGACAATCAAGACCGGTGCCATCGTCGGTCCATTATTTGAGGCCTTTATGGAAGGGGCGGTAAGAGACCGGCTTCAAGATAGTGAGGCAAAGGTGCTGATCACTACAACGGAGCTTCTGCACAGGGTGCCTAAACAAGATCTTCCCGCTTTGAAAAAGATTTTTCTGGTTGGGAAAGATATTCAAGAAGATGAGACACATATCGACTTTTTGGCCAAACTGAAAAACGCCAGCAAACGGTTTGATATCGAGTGGGTCGATCGAAACGATGGTTTGATCCTTCATTATACTTCAGGGTCTACGGGAAAGCCAAAAGGTGTCCTTCATGTTCATAATGCGATGATCCAGCATTATCAAACAGCCAAGTGGGTGCTCGATTTGAAAGAAGACGATGTTTATTGGTGCACAGCGGATCCGGGCTGGGTAACGGGGACGTCTTATGGAATATTCGGACCTTGGCTAATGGGAGCATCAAACGTGATTGTGGGCGGACGTTTTAATCCTGAACATTGGTATAAGACGATTGAAGAGTTCGAGATTACCGTTTGGTACAGTGCTCCAACTGCTTTTCGCATGCTCATGGGAGCAGGAGATGAACTCGTGAAACAGTTCGATTTAAGTTCGCTCCGCCATATATTGAGCGTTGGTGAACCGTTGAATCCTGAAGTGGTGCGATGGGGAAAGAAAGTTTTTGATGTTCGCATCCATGATACGTGGTGGATGACGGAAACAGGAGCCATTATGATTTGTAATTATCCATGCATGGAGATTAAACCAGGATCCATGGGCAAACCGCTTCCCGGCGTGAAAGCCGCCATTGTGGATGACAGAGGAAACGAACTCCCTCCTAATCGGATGGGGAATTTGGCCATCAAAAAAGGTTGGCCTTCCATGATGTATACGATTTGGAAAAACAAAGAGAAATATGAATCTTACTTTTTAGCCGGAGATTGGTACGTATCGGGGGATTCCGCATATAAGGATGAAGATGGATATTTTTGGTTCCAGGGACGTGTGGATGATGTGATTATGACATCGGGTGAACGAGTGGGACCTTTTGAGGTAGAAAGCAAATTGGTAGAGCATCCCGCAGTTGCCGAAGCGGGGGTCATCGGGAAGCCGGACCCTGTCCGCGGGGAAATTATTAAAGCGTTTGTTGCGTTAAGGGAAGGATATGAACCTTCTGATGAACTGAAGGAAGACATTCGCCAATTTATTAAGAAAGGCTTGGCGGCTCATGCCGCTCCGAGGGAAATTGAATTCCGCGACAAACTACCGAAAACACGAAGCGGAAAAATTATGCGCCGTGTCTTAAAAGCTTGGGAACTAGACTTGCCTACTGGCGACTTATCCACAATGGAAGACTAGTTCGAAATCGTTGTTTCATTGTCTGCATGTACAAAACGAAGTGAAGAGGTCTTTTCCTTCCTTTTGTGAAAAGGGCTGACTGTTTGCTTAGTCAGCCCTGTTTTTTGCTTTTGCTCATAAGAGAATGATTGGCATTAAGATCGTTGTCATAGCTAATGCCGAGATTTCTTCGATCCAAGTGATCCAACAAGCGGCTTGAATGGCAAATGACTTTGCCTAAATTTTTACGTCGCATTGACAATCCTATATAACTGTGATAAAAATTCATATATGAACGAATGTAGAATGACAAATGCATCGTGGAAAAGCCGTGAAGGGAATCAGTAGTTCGCTGTCTTTGCTTTCAGAGAGTCGGTGGATGGTGCAAACCGATACATGCAGTTGAACGAATTACCTCCCGGAGCTTTTGCCGTGAAAAGGAGAGTAGCGGCAAACGGTCTAAACCGTTAGCAATCAATGAGTGGAGAAGCAATTCTCAATTTGGGTGGTACCGCGCGAACAGCGTCCCTGCTTTTTAGCAGGGACTTTTTTGCGTTTGGAAAAAATTTCTTGATCAAAGGAGGAACAACGGTGAATTTACTGGAAGAATTACAGTGGAGAGGGATCATTTACCAACAAACAGATGAACAGGATATTAAGGAGCTTCTTGAAAACGAAAAGATTTCGCTATATTGCGGAGTGGATCCAACGGCTGACAGTCTGCATATTGGACATTTGCTTCCGTTTTTGACACTTCGTCGTTTTCAACAGCACGGGCACCGACCGATTGTGCTGATCGGTGGAGCAACGGGGATGATTGGCGATCCAAGCGGGAAAAAAGAAGAACGCAAACTTCAAACGATTGAAACGGTTCAAGAAAATGTAAAAGGNTTGAAAAAACAATTAGAGAAAATTTTTGATTTTGATGGATCCAACGGAGCGGTGCTCGTCAATAATTATGACTGGACAAGTACGATGAACGTCATTACGTTCTTGCGTGATTATGGAAAGTACATCGGCATCAATTACATGCTGGCAAAAGATACGATCGCTTCCCGCCTAGAAACCGGTATTTCGTTTACAGAGTTCAGCTACACGATTTTGCAAGGGATCGACTTTTTGCATTTGTTCGATGAGTATCAATGTAAATTACAAATCGGCGGAAGCGACCAATGGGGCAACATTACAACCGGATTGGAATTAATTCGAAAGATTCATGACGGAGCAAAAGCGTATGGTTTAACGATCCCGCTTGTGACGAAAGCAGATGGCACAAAATTCGGGAAAACAGAAAACGGTGCTGTTTGGCTGGATCCGGAAAAGACCTCTCCTTATGAATTCTATCAATTTTGGATTAACACAGCGGATGAAGATGTAGTGAAATACTTAAAATACTTTACGTTCCTGACAAAAGAAGAAATTGAGGATTTGGAACAATCATTGAAAAAAGAGCCGCATTTGCGCAAAGCTCAAAAAGCGCTTGCGGAAGAAATGACCCGCCTTATTCATGGCCAAGAGGCGCTCAATCAAGCGATTCGCATTTCAGAATCGTTATTCAGCGGAGATATTAAACAATTATCAGCAGAAGAGATTAAACAAGGATTTAAAGATGTCCCTTCCTATGAAGTGAAGGAAACTCAAGAACTGGGTTTGGTTGATTTATTAGTCCAAGCAAAAATTTCTCCATCGAAACGCCAGGCNCGCGAAGATATTCAAAACGGAGCCATCTATATCAACGGAGAANGAGTCACGGATACAAGCTATCAATTAACGGAAANTGACCGGATTGAGGGCCAGTTTACGATTGTCCGCAGAGGGAAAAAGAAATACTTTTTAATTAAATACTAANAATAAAAACAGCGTCCTAAAAAGTCATGGGACGCTGTTTCTGTTATATNAATACGGATGTTAAAAGCTTTTTTCCTCAAAAGAGAAGAGATTCTTTCATTGAGGAATCGANAAAAATNGGGAACCNANGAGCGAAGAAATGAAAAAAGAGCCTAAACAGGCTCTTTTTAAATTGATTAACGAGAGTAGAACTCAACGATAAGAGATTCGTTAATTTCAGCAGGAAGCTCAGAACGTTCTGGAAGACGAGTATAAGTTCCTTCTAATTTATCAGCATCAAAAGTTAAATATTCAGGAACGTAGTTGTTAGCTTCCACGGATTCTTTAATAATGTCAAGGTTGCGAGATTTTTCGCGAACACCGATGGTTTGACCCGGACGAACTTGGTAAGATGGAATATCTACGCGGCTTCCATCTACAAGAATATGACCGTGGTTAACAAGCTGACGAGCTTGGCGGCGAGTACGCGCTAAACCGAGACGATAAACAAGATTGTCAAGACGGGATTCCAGCAAAATCATGAAGTTTTCACCGTGAACCCCTTTCATTTTGCCAGCTTTTACGAACAGATTACGGAATTGACGTTCATTTACTCCGTACATATGGCGTAATTTTTGTTTTTCTTGCAATTGAAGACCATATTCGGAAAGTTTTCTACGTTGGTTTGGACCATGTTGTCCAGGAGCATATGGGCGTTTTTCTAATTCTTTCCCCGTTCCGCTTAAGGAAATGCCAAGGCGACGGGAAATTTTCCATGTAGGGCCAGTGTAACGAGCCATGGAAAAACTCCTCCTTTATTTTATTTTGTTGTAAAATAAAAAACAGGCGTGAGACAGCAATTTTGGCCATTTTGTTTTCATGCACCATCGCCCCAGCAGCTAAGGGTTACGCGATGCACCTCATCCAAGATTTATTCTCATTGGATGTGAGGAACAAAATGAACGCAAAAATGTGTTCACAAAGGCTGCTTACTTTATTTTACACAAACCTCATTATATGTCGTCTTGTTGTGTGAGTCAAGGGCGTTTTAAGAAAAAGGTGAAAGTTGATTGGATAGCGAAAAGAAAGTGGGAGCACTGATTTCAGAATAAGGCATTGAAACGGAATCATCAAAAGTTTGCTTCAAAAGGATAGGATCAGCCTGCGAAATGAACTTGGAGTATCCTTAAAATCGAAACAATGATTTCATAAACAGGTGTGCTGAAATGAGTGTTTCTAATATGAAAATGAGAAAGACTGCCAAACTGCTTGCTTGAATCTGATCAATGAATTTTTTATTCCTCCTGTTTCTCTTTTCTGTTTTTGCATCCCCGACTAACTATTTTTATTGTCTTAATTAAAATTCGAGAGGAAGATAAAACTTATTTATTAGTGAAATAGTCATTTCTTTTTTCATATTTATGGAATTAAGATAGTAAAAAAATAATAAATCAGGACAATGGAAAAAGTTTGAATAATATATATAATAATCTTTTTTTTATGCTATACTATAAAGGATTGATTTGAAAATAATGCAAGGTGATTAAATTTATGTAATATTCCGAAAAATATTTAATTAAAAATCGTTTTGTATGATTGACATGGATCTAAATGAGGAAAATTTTATAGTTGGAAGGTACGAGTTCCAAACCTTTGCGTTTGTTGACGCGATATGAATGAAATGGAAACAGGAAATCCTTCCTTTTAAGCTTGCGGAGCTGTGTGGAGCTTTGCAACAGTCGCAAAATCAATTGGATGGAAAACNCAGGTGATTAAAGGATGGACGAAATCTTTTTGAAAAATATGATGGCTTTGTATAAAGCGGCATTATATGAGCTTGTCGTGAACCCGGATGAACAAGATGTTCGGCAAAAGTGGCTGAAAACTATTTCAGACATTTTAAAGTCAGAAAAATTCTATTTTTTGGACAGAAATTTGATGCAAATCGTTTCAAATGAACAGCAGGAAGAAATAGAGCGTCTATTTGAAAAAAAACGATGGGTACAACGGGATATCCTGGATGTCAGTCGTTGCTATTCCGAATATTCGTTTGGCGTCCAGTTTCTTTGTAAACATGAAGTCTATGGCTGTTTATTTGTAAAAACTCCTTTGGAAGAAAAAATCACCGAAAGGTTTTTAAAAGAATTTACGGAAGAAAGTAATCGCTTTTTT
>JGI25329J36429_1001347_pt1 | contig 12101 bp, 9 predicted proteins | sample HigsolmetaAR204D_FD_36429 | JGI IMG/M metagenome (IMG submission 36429)
CTGCGGCTGGGCCCCGGCTTGGCCATCCCGCGCCGCCTCCGGCCCGGATGGCTCCGCTTCGGACGGATGCACGAAGCTCCAGCGGAACGTCATCGTCTCCGGCTCGGCGCCGGTCCGGTCGACAAAGCTCCAGTAATACGGGCGGTTCGTCAGCGCGCGGTCGGCTTCCGGCGACAGCTTCACGGTGACGTGTGTCGGGCTTTTCTCGATAATGCTGCTGCCCGTCGCTTCCAGATAGGAGATGACAAAGCGTTGCACTTGCTTGGCGTTCATGTCCGTTCACTCCCGCTGTCGTTGATTCCGCGTCTGCAGCAGCGCATCGCCGAGACCGTCGATCCGGCTGCGCAGTTCCCGCTCGTCGGCGGATTCCAGCAGCATTTTGGCAAGCCTCCGCTCCAGCGATTCTTCGCGTTCGATCCGCTCCACGATTTCGTCCAGCTCGCCGATCACCGTTTCGAACATATTGATTTTTTCGTGAAGCAGGTGCAGGATATGCTCCTCGATCGTCCCGAGCGTGCACAGGTTGAAGATGCGGACGTCTTCGGTCTGGCCGAGCCGGTGCACGCGCCCGATCCGCTGTTCGACCCGCATCGGATTCCAGGGGAGGTCGAAATTGACGATATGGTGGCAAAATTGCAGGTTGATCCCTTCGCCTCCCGCCTCGGTGGCGACAAGCACCTGCGCCCTGCGCCGGAACAGGTCCATCATCCAGTCCTTCTTGCCCCGGTTCATGCCTCCGCGGTACGGCACGGCAGACAGGCCGTGCTCCTTGAAATAACGGAGCAGGTATTCCTGCGTCGCCCGGTATTCCGTAAAAACGATGACTTTTTCGCCGATGTTCTCGACAAGCTTCATGGTGGCCTCGGCTTTGGTGTTCGACTGGATGCTGCGAATCAGCTCGACCAGCTCCCAAATCCGGGCGTGCAGCGGGGAATCGGGCGGGATTTTTTTCGACAGGTTGATCAAGGTCAGAAAGACGGCGTCGCGGCTTGAGCACACTTCCCGCTGCAGCGTCACGAGCGAGAGCATGCTGGCCAGGTCGCCCCGCTCGGCTTGCGCGTGCTGCCGGACATATTGCGTCACGCCGTCGTACAAGGCCTGCTCGTCCGGAGACAGCCGCAGCGGCACGTTGGTGACCGTGCGCTTGGTGAACTCCAGGCCGCCGTCGCTGCGCCGGTTGCGGATCATGACCTGGCCGAGCGCCTCTTGCAGCTTGTCTTCGTTTTTGGCGACCCGGCGGCCAACGACGAAGTTGGCGGCGAACTCGCCCTCGCCTCCCAATTGTCCGGGCTTGAGCAGCGTAATCAGGTTGTACAGCTCGGACAAATCGTTCTGCACGGGCGTGGCGGTCAGCAGCAGGCAGTATTTTTTGCGCAGGTCGCTGACGAATTGGTAGTTGCCGGTTTTTTTGTTTTTCAGCTTGTGCGCTTCGTCGATGATGAGCATGTCGTATTCGCTTCCGTGCAGGAAGGAGCGGTGCGGCTCGCGCTTGGCCGTATCCATCGAGGCGACGACGATGTCGTGCTCCCAGTGATACATTTTTTTGTGCGCGACGGCGGGAATGCCGAACTTGCCGTTGAGCTCCCGCACCCACTGCAGGACAAGCGAAGCGGGGACCAGAATGAGCGCGCGGCGGACAAGTCCGCGGACGAGATACTCTTTCAGCACTAGGCCGGCCTCGATGGTTTTGCCGAGACCGACTTCGTCGGCCAGAATCGCTCTGCCCCTCATTTCGTACAGGACGCGGCGCGCCGTTTCCGTCTGGTGGGGGAGCGGCGTAAATCCGGGCAGCAGCCGCAAGCACTGCAATTCGTGAAAATCGGCGACGCGCCGGGCTTCTTCGGCCTCCCAGGCCATTTGGTACAGCGACCAGTCGTCCCAAGGCCCGTTGCGCTCGATCCGGCGCTCCAGTTCCTCGAACGCGCTCCGGTCGACGTGCAGATCGACAAGCGGATGAAGCTTGCGTGCCGGTTGGGCGGCGCGGTCCGGCGCGGCCGGCGTCTCGCTCCGGGAACCGGAAGAAGCGGCGGAATCGGGTTCGGCGGCGGGCTGCGGGAGACGGTCCTCTTGAATCGCCGGCGTTCCGGACGGTTGCGAAGCGGGTTGAATGGGCACGTGTCGGTCCTCCTTCTCGTTGCTGTCGCAGGGACAATCTTTCTTTGTTTAGTATGAGCAATCGGAACCTTTTCAAAACAAGCGGGCGGCGCAAAAGGGAGAAAACGGGAGCATGCCGGAACAGGCCGCCGCCAGGCCCGGCTGAGCCCGTCTGATGTCGCGAAAGGCCGGTGGAAATACAATATGTTGTATATTAAAATAGAATTTACGCACAATATATAGTAAAATGTACATACTTTACGGTATTGTTGCGTAGGATTCGCGATTTGCTTGCGAAAATCGGTTCGTGATTCGATACGAAGCCAAAGGGAGAGGGTGCAACGGATGTCTACGACGACGAACAAAGCTCGGCTTGAGGGATTGAGCGAAAAAATATTTTTGGACCGTTATGCCTGGAAAAACGCGAATGCGGACGACGCCAAGGTCGGGGATGTCGTTCTCGTGCTGACGAAGGACGATCCGAAGTTTCCGACCAAGGAGGTCGGGGAAATCGTAAGCCGCAGCGGCCGTCAAGTTACGGTCCGCTTAAGAAGCGGCGAACTGGTCGAATCGACCGTCGAGAAGCTTACGCTGACGATCGAAAAGACGCCGGAAGAAATGTGGGACCGCCTGGCGAACGCGATGGCCTCGGTCGAGGCGACGGAGGAGAAGCGGAAGGAGTGGAACGCCAAGTTTCGCTGGCTGCTGGACGACTGGAAGCTGGTTCCGGGCGGCCGAATCGCGGCGGGAGCGGGAGCCAGCGACGAGCTGACGCTGTTTAACTGCTACGTCATTCCTTCTCCGCACGACAGCCGCGGCGGCATCATGAAGACGCTGAGCGAGATGACGGAAATTATGGCCCGCGGCGGCGGGGTCGGCATCAACCTGTCGTCGCTTCGTCCGCGCCGGGCCGTTGTCAAAGGCGTCAACGGCACTTCGAGCGGCTCCGTCTCCTGGGGCGGGCTGTTCAGCTACACGACCGGCCTGATCGAGCAGGGGGGAAGCCGGCGCGGGGCGCTCATGCTGATGATGAACGATTGGCACCCGGACGTCGAGGAATTCATCACGGTGAAGCAGACGCCGGGACGGGTGACGAACGCGAACCTGTCCGTTTGCGTGAGCAACGCCTTTATGCGGGCGGTCAAGGAAGACCTCGACTGGGAGCTGGTCTTTCCGGATACGTCCGACCCCGAATACGACGAAGTATGGGATGGGGACCTGGAGAAATGGAAGCGGCTCGGCAAGAAGGTCGTGACCTACCGCACCGTCCGGGCGCGGGAGATTTGGAACACGATCATCGAATCCGCTTGGAAGTCGGCCGAGCCGGGCGTCGTGTTCATGGAATATTACAACCAGATGTCCAACAGCTGGTATTTTAATCCGATTATCTCGACCAATCCCTGCGGGGAACAAGGTCTGCCCGCGTGGGGCGTATGCAACCTGTCGGCGATCAATCTGTCCAAGTTCTACGATGCCGGCAAGCACGACGTCGCCTGGGACGAGCTGGCCCGCGTCGTCCGTTACTCGACCCGTTTTCTGGACAACGTGATCGACAAGACGCCGTATCATTTTCCGGAAAATGAAGCGAACCAGAAAAAGGAGCGACGCATCGGCCTGGGCACGATGGGACTCGCGGAGCTGCTCATTCGCCTGGAAATCCGGTACGGCAGCCCGGAGAGCCTGGCGTTTCTGGATAAGCTGTACGGATTTATCGCCCGCGAGGCTTATCTGGCTTCGACGGAAATCGCGGCGGAGAAAGGCTCGTTCCCCGCGTTCGAAGCCGACAAGTTCCTGCAAAGCGGCTTTATGAAAAACATGGCCGAAGCGTTCCCGGAAGTGGCGGAAGCGGTGCGGAGCAAAGGCATGCGGAACGTGACCGTCATCACCCAGGCGCCGACGGGTTCCACGGGGACGATGGTGGGCACCTCCACCGGCATCGAGCCTTACTTTGCGTTCGAATATTACCGGCAAAGCCGCCTCGGCCTCGACAAACAGTACGTGCCGATCGCTCAGGAGTGGAAAGAAGCGCATCCGGGCGAGGAGCTGCCGCCGTGGTTTGTGACCGCGATGGATCTGTCGGCCGAAGACCATATCCGCGTTCAAGCGGCCATCCAGCGCTGGGTGGACAGCTCGATCTCGAAGACGGCGAACTGCCCGGCCGACTTTACCGTCGAAGAAACGGCCAAGCTGTACGAGCTTGCGTTCGAGCTTGGCTGCAAAGGCGTCACCATCTACCGCGACGGCAGCCGGGACACGCAGGTGCTCAGTACGTCGAAGGACGATAAAGGCGATGGCGGCAAGGAAAAAGCCGCGCCGGCGGAGAACGGAGCGTCCGGCGAGGCGGCCGCGGCTTCGGACAACGCGGCGATCGGCGGGCTGAACGCCGCGCTGAACGCGAATGTAACGCCGGAGCAGGCGAAGGTGTTCGACAAGCAGTACAAGAGCCGGCCGAAGGTGCTCCGCGGCGCGACCTACAAGTTCAATACGCCGTTCGGCATGGCCTATATTACGGTGAACGACATCGACGGCACGCCGGGGGAAATCTTCCTCAACGTCGGCAAAGCCGGTTCCGACGTGTTCGCCATGGCGGAGGCGCTCGGCCGCGTCTGCTCGCTGTTCCTGCGGTACGGCGACCACGGCAACAAGGTGCAACTGCTTATCAAGCACCTGAAGGGCATCGGCGGCACGGGAGCGGTCGGCTTCGGACCGAACCGCGTTGAGTCGATCGCCGATGCCGTCGCCCAAGCGCTGGAGCTGCACATCGGCCTTCTGCGGGAGGAGCAGGCGGCGTCCAAGGAGCTTCCGGCCGCAGCAGCGCGCAGCGCCGCAGACGGCGGCAAGGCTGCGGCGGCGGTCCCGCCGGTCGTTCCGTACACGTCGACGGACCTCTGCCCGTCCTGCGGCTCGGCCTCGCTGCTGTACGTCGAAGGCTGCAAGACGTGCGCGAACTGCGGGTACAGCAAGTGCAATTGAACTTGATGAAAATGCGATAAAATATCATATGTGAAATTCCATAATTAATTGGAATTGGTTCAAAATTAGTTAGATATTTTATTGCTGAATTAATAGGATTCGAATAAAAATACGAAAAAATGAATGAAGTTTCAAAATGACCAGACAGCGATGCTGCTTTCTGGTCATTTTCCGTTTATCAACCCCATATTTATCAGCAATACGATGGCATTTCTATCTCATGGAACTTACGATTCCACAAACACTCGCCACCGGCGCCTGTTTTGACGCGGGAGCGAGAGAAAGAACTTTCCATTGAATTCCAACGTCTAACAAATAGGATTATTTCGATTATTTGATGGACGGAGAGGAGACACGGTCGATGGATAAAGGATGGGTACCGACGCTGCTTGCCGTCGTACTCGTAATGATGGTAGCCGGCGCAATCAAACAATCGCTGCAGTATGCGCCTGCAACTCCTGTTTCAAATCAGTATTCGCCCCAGGAAGCGTCTGTCGAGGAGGGCGTCGGAAAAAATGGGGCGGACGCTCCCAAGCCGGCTGACGAGGTCTCTGAAGCAGAAGAAAAACGTGCGCTTGAGCCGGGTGCCGACGCATCCGAAGCGGCGAAGTTATCGATTGTGGTCGGTGACGACGTCAAGTTGGAAACCTCATTGGAGCACGAAACGGCGACGTTCGATGGAACGGAATACACGATCGAGCCCTATGGCGTGATCTTCGCGGTGCGAACGGATATGGGTGAACCTGTTGTAGAGGGCGAGAGAATCGTTTTTTCGAGAGATTTGTCGGGAGATGCAACGATATCGTATGAAGTGATGGAGAATACGTCTTTGAATGAAGCAGTGGTCAAGGAGCTGCAAGATCACGAGGACTCTTTCTACGGTGAGTTTATCGAGACCACCTCAAAAGGCGGCCTGAAGGGCAAACACAATCAATATAAAGATGATTCTGTCTTTTCCGGCGTTTTTTTCTACGAGTTCGATCGACATGTTCTTCGGATCGATTATCGATGTCCGATCGCCGCCGTCGACCCAATGGTTCGAATCGTAAATGAAACCGTAGATTCGGTAAAGATGCGAATATAATCTGCCCGTTAGCTTAATGGCGCATGGCCAGTCTATCCTGAAAATATCGTTCGGCGAGAGAACTAAATTCCCAAGCACCCCGCCGGGAAATTGTCATCCTATATCCAGCCCTATCGGGAACTCCCAGCGCTCGAAGTTCGCGGTTTCGTGGTTCACTTTGAAGTGGATGTCCGTACCTTGTGGGTACGGGCTTTTTTATGTTTTTCTCACAACATACGATGGTTGCCTCCAGAAAAGGAAGAGTCAAGATGAACCCTAACCTGAATACCACGCCGTTGCAAGAACGAACGATAGCTGAGGAACTTTTGCCCAAAGGAACGGACACCAAAATGAACATGCATTCATGCGGCAATGCAGGGATGTGCAACACGCAAGGTTTGCAAACCCGTATCGACGCTGCGGGCATAACAACCTTTTTTGAAAAGACGCTTGACATGGAATGCATTTCATACTTTACGCTGTGTGCGAACAGAAGCTCCGGCCCTATGCCGGCAATCGGCAGGCGTTCGTTGCGTTCCGGGAGTGGTGAGGAGGTGAAAATGAAAAGGCTTTCTAAGCTTCATTAAATCAATAAACGTTGTTTTTCCGGTTGCCGCATCGTTAACGCCGCTTGGCAAATATGAACCGCTGGAGGGGAATGTCCATGAAACAAGAAAATGCACTCAACAACATATTGGAAGCCGATTTTAAGCTGAATGAACGGCCGAACCATGAACCGCTTCGCGTGCTTAGCGAAGAGGATTGGAAATTCTGGAAGGAGAACGGTTACGTCGTTGTTCCGAATGCGGTCCCGCAAGAAAATCTCGACCGTCTGGTCAATTTGATTTGGGAGTTTGAAGAGAAAGATCCGAACGATTCCTCGACCTGGTATAAGCCCGCACGCCGGGAGATCCAGATGAAAGAACTCGTAAATACGGGAATGGTGGAGCTTTATAACCATCAATATCTGTGGGATAACCGGATGAATGAAAGGGTTTATCAAGCTTTTGCCGATATTTGGGGTACGGAACGTCTTTGGGTCAGCATCGACCGCTGCAACCTGAACCTCCCTATTCGCCCAGGTTATGAATATAAAGGATTTATCCATTGGGACGTAAACACTTCTCTGGATCCGCTTCCTGTCAATGTTCAAGGCATTCTCACCTTGGCGGATACCGATATCGACATGGGCGGGTTTCAATGCATCCCTGAATTGTACCGGAATTTCCATGAATGGGTCAAAACGCAGCCCGCCGACCGGGATCCGTACAAACCGGATACCACCGGATTTACGCCGACCAAGGTGGTAGCGAAAGCCGGAGACCTGATTATTTTCCACAGCATGCTCGCGCACGGCATCCGGGCCAACCATTCCGCCAGGCCGCGTCTGGCGCAATATATTTCCATGTTCCCCGCACAAGAGTATAACGAGGAGCTGCGGCAATCCCGAATTGAATCCTGGAGAGACCGCATCCCGCCGAAAGGGATGGCATTCCCGGGGGATCCGCGAAATTGGGAGCAAACGAAATACGAGAGAGCCAATTTGACAGAGTTAGGCGAAAAATTGCTCGGATTGAAAAATTGGTAACCGGGTTTGCAGCACTTTTTAGATGCCGTGCGAGCGGATTTTGCCTATTCCTTGGCGGTCGGCTCGGGCGGCCTCTTTTTTCGCCGACAGATGATATAAAATAAAAGAAAGGAGGGCTGTTCAGATGGCTAATATTAAAGAAATCGCCAAGAAAGCGAACGTGTCCGTGTCCACGGTTTCTCGCGTTTTGAACGGTCACGATTATGTCAGCGATGAAAAGCGGGAAGCGGTTTTAGCGGCGATCGAGCAACTGAATTACACGAGAAATATGAATGCGGTTCACTTAATTAAAGGGAAAACCAATGTCATTGGCGTGATGCTTCCTTTCATTAACCACCCCTATTTTTCAAGATTGTTGGAAGGGATTTCAGCCAGTGCGTTACAGAAAAACTATCAGTTGATGCTTTGCCAAACCGACTACAAGGAAGAAATTGAAATCAAAGCGCTCGATATGCTGAAAATGAAACAGATTGACGCCGTGATTATTTGCTCGAAACATTTGCCCTTGGACCGGATTGAACCCTATACCCGCTATGGCCCCATTGTCGCGTGCGAAGACGTCGGGGATTCATCGGTGTCGTCCGTTTTTCTAGACCATTACACGAGTTTTTATAATGGGATGCGCTATTTAATCGACCGCGGTCATCGGGCCATTGGATTTTGCTTGGGGAGAAGCAGCGGCGTGAACAGCCAAATGCGCCGTAAGGCGTACGAGGATGCGCTGGCTTTGATTCACGAACCGGTCAGAGAGGAATGGATCTTTTATCAAACTTACCGAATTGAAGACGGCGTGAAATTGATGCGGGACATGCTGCAGATGGAAAAACGGCCTTCCGCGATGCTGGTCACCAACGATCAGGTCGCTGCGGGAATGATCATTGAAGCGAAAAAGAACGGCTTAACCGTTCCGGACGATTTGGCGGTTATCGGGTTCGACAATCAGCCGATCGCTGAAGTTTTTAATTTGACGACGATTGATAATCAACTGTTTGAAATGGGAAGCAGCGCTTTTCAAATTGCGCACGACCAAATTATGAAAACAAGAGATGAACCGGAACATCGGGAGCTTGAATACAGGTTGATTGAACGGTTCAGCGTGTAAATACATAATCAAAATCCCACCACGAAGGGGCGATGAAATTTCTGCAAAGGAAAGACTATTTTAAACTTAATCAAGAACAAGTCTGTTGACGAGATAATGCGGAAAGCCGATCCTCATGCCATTTGGATTTCGACCGACAAAGAAATTATCACTCGGTTGAAGTTGGTGACAAAGTAAATATTTTAATGAACGGAACGATAATCTTTACGTACCCCGCTCAGTCAACGGCGAAGGTAATCAAGATCGAAACGAATGAGTAGCCATTCAAATATAGGCGCTGTTCCCCAGTTGTTCTGCCAAGACATGATGGGGGACATTTTTTTCATTTTTGAACCTCTAACGATCACGTCTTCATTTAATCCCCGGTTTTACATCCGTCCCTTCCTAAAGGCCTCGCTATAAAAAATCCGTTTGCATATTGACTTGGAGTTAGCTCCAAATGGTAAGCTCCATTATATCTTCCAGGAAGAGGAGAGGATTGATCAATGGAGTATGTCAAGCTTGGAAATACCGGCTTGGATGTATCCCGGCTTTGCATCGGCTGTATGAGCTTCGGTGTGGCAGAGAGATGGATTCATCCGTGGGTGCTTGATGAGGAACGCAGCCGTCCGATTATTAAAAAAGCACTTGAGTTGGGCATCAATTTTTTCGATACGGCGAATGTGTATTCAGGCGGAACGAGTGAAGAAATTCTCGGACGCGCATTGAAAGATTTCGCCCGTCGTGATGAAGTCGTCATCGCGACGAAGGTTCATTTCCCCATGCGTCAGGGTCCCAATGCCGCAGGGCTTTCCCGGAAGGCGATCATGACGGAAATCGACAACAGCCTTAGACGTTTGGGGACGGACTATGTGGATTTGTACCAAATTCACCGCTGGGATTACAATACTCCCATTGAAGAAACGATGGAAGCTCTTCATGACGTTGTGAAGGCGGGGAAAGCGAGGTATATCGGCGCTTCGGCCATGTATGCATGGCAGTTTTTGAAGGCCTTGCATGTGGCCGAGAAACATGGATGGACCCGGTTCGTATCGATGCAGAATCATTACAACCTCCTATATCGTGAGGAGGAGAGGGAGATGCTGCCGCTGTGCAAGGAAGAAAAAATCGCCGTGATTCCGTATAGCCCGCTTGCCAAAGGAAGGTTGACGCGCGATTGGGAGGAAAAGACGCATCGTTCCGAAACGGACCAAGTGCAGAAAGCCCAATACGATGCGCATGCGAACGCCGATCGGTTGGTCGTGGAACGGGTGAAGACCATCGCCGAAAAACGCGGCGTTCCCCGCGCCCAAATCGCGCTGGCCTGGTTATTGCAAAAGGAACCCGTCACCGCTCCCATCATCGGGGTTACGAAAATGTCCCATCTCGAAGATGCGGTAGCTGCGCTTTCAGTAAAATTAACGCCTGAAGAAATGGCGTTCCTGGAAGAGCCGTATGTCCCTCACCCGATCATTGGTTTTCAGTAAGAATGGAAGTCAGGAGATGAATCCATCCGTATGATGACAATCGCAGAAGTAAGTGAAAAATTTGATCTTTCACAAGATACACTGCGCTATTATGAACGCATCGGACTGATTCCTCGCGTGAACCGCAACAAAAGCGGAGTCAGAAATTATACGGAAGAAGACTGTAAGTGGATCGAATTTATCAAATGTATGCGAGGCGCAGGTCTTCCCGTAGAAGTGTTGATTGAGTATGTCGGGCTGTTTCAGCAGGGCGATGAAACCCTTGAGGCAAGGAAAGAACTCTTAATCGAGCAACGCAATCAGCTGATCATGAGAATAGAAGAAATGAAGAAAACGTTGGAACGCCTGAATTACAAAATCGAAAGATATGAACAGGCTATCGTCACAAAAGAAAAAACGCTGAAAAGACCGGAGAATTAATCCTCGCCTTTAGCCTGGTTGCATCCGAGGAGGGAGGAATCGTGGAACGCCTTTGGACGAAGCCGTTTATTCTGATGTCCGCAGGGATGCTTTTCCTGTTCACCGGTTTTTATTTGCTGCTTCCGACGCTTCCGCCGTTCATCAAACAGATGGGCGGCAACGAAGCGGAGGTCGGTTTGGCGGCCGGCGCCTTTATGCTGTCTGCCGTTATGATTCGTCCCATCGTCGGCGGTCTGCTGGATCGGTACGGCCGGCGTCCTTTTATCGTCTGGGGGCTGCTTCTATTCGCCTTGGCGATGTATATGTACGACTGGATCGGCGGTATTGCCGTTCTGATGGGACTCCGCATATTGCACGGGATGACCTGGGCCGTCTCCACAACAGCCGTTTTCACGGCGGTTACGGATATCATCCCGTCCGCACGCCGCGGAGAAGGCATGGGCTGGTTTAGTACGGCCATGACCTTGGCTATGGCGGTCGGCCCGATGCTCGGCGTTTGGGTGATACAAAGCTTATCGTACCACGCTCTGTTTCAATTCGCCTGCGCTCTTTCTGCCGTAGCGCTGCTCCTGACCTTTGGCGCAAAAGTGCCTTTCCGGCAGCAAACGGGCAAAAGGAGAATCGAATTTTTCGAGCCATCCGTCTTGCCTGTCGCGGCATCCGTCTTTTTTCTGACCATCGCTTATGGCGGAATTACCACGTTTGTCCCGCTGTTCGCGAACTCGATCCAAGTCAATTCCGGCACGTTCTTTCTGGCCTATGCCGCAACCCTTGCCCTGATCCGCCCCATTGCGGGAAAACTTTCGGACCGGCACGGCGAGTCATTCGTTATTGTACCCGGGCTTGCGGTTACGATTTCCGCTTTGCTTGTTTTAAGCATTTCCACTGGATTGTTCGGCGTGCTGGTTTCGGCGGTTCTGTTCGGGGTTGGTTTCGGTTCCGCGCAGCCGGCCCTTCAGGCGGCAACGATACGACTGGCCCGCCCGGATCGGAAAGGGGTTGCGAATGCTTCTTTGTTGACAGCAACCGACCTTGGCATCGGGCTTGGCGCGATCCTGTCGGGCTGGGTTTCACAGCACACGAGTTACCAGGTGTTGTTCACGGTCGGCGCCGCGTCGGTTGCGATGTCGTTGTTGCTGTTCGCGTTCTTTGTGGTACGTTTGGTGAAAACCAGGAGTACGCCTTCTGACACCGATTCTCGCCTGGACATGATGAGAGTCCCCAAACGATTTGAAAGATAATGAACATTGTTGATGGATCGTTTCACTAGCGGTCACACTTTATTTAGGAGAAGGTGATGCTAGACTGAATAGTGGACACCGAGAATCGAGAATGCGACAATAAATTCAGCAAAATCGAGGTGTCCGAAGATGAGTCAAAAGTATGACAAAGACT
>JGI25329J36429_1001354_pt1 | contig 12016 bp, 9 predicted proteins | sample HigsolmetaAR204D_FD_36429 | JGI IMG/M metagenome (IMG submission 36429)
CCTCGCGATTGCGGCTGGGCAGTTCTCCCTGCAGATCGCGCACGCCCACGCCGCGCTGCAGCAGTCCACACCGGCGGCAAATGCGGTGGTGGCCTCGCCAGNCCAGATCGATCTCGTATTCAACGAAACATTGATTCCGCGGGCGTCGCGTCTCAAGTTGCTCATGAAGCACGGNAGTTCCACCATGCCGATCGAGAATTTCACGACCGAGATCGTCAACAACGGCAAGACCCTGCGTGCCAAGTTGCCCCAGCCGCTGGCTCCGGGCGTCTATACCGTGGAATACCGCGCAGTCGGTGGCGACAACCACCCCATGACGGGCAGTTTCAGCTTCACGGTGCGCTGAGGAGCCACAAATGCTCGACCTGTCGGCTTATGCAGTGAGGTTCCTGGAATACCTNGTCCTCATGGTTCTTTTCGGGGTCCCATTGCTCGGGTGGTACGGTTCGCGTCGAGCGGCACTCACCGATGCCCTGGCCGGATGGCCACTTATGGGCGTTCTGTTGGTGAGTGCCNCCGTCGGTCTCGTGCTCACCGGGGCCGAAGTCGTCTTCAAGACCGCGGGCATCATGGGGATGCCGGTCGCCGACGTTGATCGCGCATCGCTTGGCTGGTATCTGCTCGAGACGTCCGCGGGCCGGGCAGCGATGGCGAGAGGCGCGCTGCTGCTCGCCCTGATGTTTGTGCTTGGATGGCATCGTCGCCGCGGGAAGGTGGAGCCCGCCTTCCCGCTGGCGGTGACGCTGGCGGGCGGCGCACTCGCTTCTCTGGCATGGAACGGCCACGCGGCCGCTGGTGAGGGCGTGGCAGGCGCGGTCCGGCTTGCTGCGGGCCTTGTCCATCTTCTTGCGGCAGGCGGCTGGATCGCAGCGGTCCTGATGTTCCTGGGGATGCTCCTGCGCGGCAAGGAGGCCTCCGGCAGCGGGCGTCTGCGATCAACGCATGACTTTCTGCATGGATTTTCGACGCTGGGAACGATTTTCGTTGCTGCGCTCGTCGTGTCCGGCATCGTGCACTACGGGGATCTCACCGCGTGGTCGTTTTCGGCCCTGTTTCAGAGCACCTACGGGAAGTTGCTGCTNTTCAAACTGGCTCTGTTCGGCGGAATGCTGGGCCTAGGGGCGCTGCACCGATGGACGCTGGTGCCGCGCCTGGGACGGGCGCTGACCAGCGGAGATCCCGCGCAGGAGGTGCGGGCTTTGCGGCAGAGTGTTACGGCTGAGGCCGCGCTGGCCATCTTGATCCTGGTTGTTGTTTCAGTGCTCGGGACGCTCAGCCCCGAATAGCTGTGTAACCCCCAATGGCACACTGCCTTGGCAGTCCATCCCCACTAAAGCGAGCATCGGCATGAACTCACCGTCGTCCCATGACCATCACTCCGCAGGCGCTGTCCCTGTCGAGACTGCAGATGGACGGGTAACCGACCCGGTCTGTGGCATGCAGGTAGATCCCGCCACCACGCCGCATCATGCGGACCACGCCGGCGCCCATTTTCACTTCTGCTCGGAGCGATGCCGCGCGAAGTTCGTGGCTGATCCCGAGCGCTACCTGACGTCCCGGGACGAACCCGAGGTGGCACGGCCCGGCGCCATCTACACCTGCCCGATGCACCCGGAAGTTCGACAACAGGGTCCAGGCAACTGTCCCTTCTGCGGCATGGCGCTGGAGCCGGAAATGCCCAACCTGGAGGACGACGACAATCCGGAACTTCGCGACTTCTCGCGCCGGTTCTGGTGGACGCTTCCGCTGACGGTGGTGACGCTCGTGCTGGCCATGTTCGGCCAGTACCTCCCGCGTATCGTGCTGGGCGGCGTGCAGATCCTGCCGCTGTCGATCGACCTGCAAACCTGGGTCGAGCTGGTCCTGACCACACCGGTCGTGCTGTGGGCCGGCTGGCCGTTCTTCGAGCGCTGCGTGCAGTCGATCCGCAACCGCAGCCCGAACATGTTCACCCTCATCGGGATTGGCGTTGCGGCCGCCTTTGGCTACAGCCTGGTCGCCACGCTGGCACCCGGCTTGTTCCCGCCGTCGTTTACCGAGCACGGGCGCGTCGGTGTGTATTACGAGGCGGCAGCGGTAATCGTATCGTTGACGCTCCTGGGCCAGATGCTGGAGCTGCGGGCACGTTCGAAAACCTCCGCGGCGATCAAGGGCCTGCTCGGTCTCGCGCCCAAGGAAGCACGGCGGGTCAACCCCGACGGTACCGAGGAAGACATCCCGCTGACCCACGTGCATGTCGGCGATCACCTGCGCGTGCGTCCTGGCGAGAAGGTGCCGGTGGATGGCGAAGTGGTCGAGGGCCGCTCCAGCGTCGACGAATCGATGCTCACCGGCGAGCCGATCCCGGTCGAGAAGACCGCGGGCGACCAGGTCATCGGCGGGACCCAGAACGGCACTGGCGCACTGGTGATCCGCGCCGCCAAGGTGGGTTCCGATACGGTGCTGTCGCAGATCGTGCAGCTGGTCGCGCAGGCGCAGCGCTCCCNCGCGCCGATGCAGCGGATGGCTGATACCGTCGCCTACTGGTTCGTGCTCGCAGTGCTGGCGATCGCGGTGGCCACCTTCTTCATCTGGGGCTTCTTCGGCCCGGACCCGGCCTGGACCTTTGCCATCCTGAACGCGGTCTCGGTGCTGATCATCGCCTGCCCCTGCGCGCTGGGCCTGGCGACGCCGATGTCGATCATGGTCGCCACGGGCAAGGCGGCGCAGGTGGGCGTGCTGTTCCGCGATGCCGAGGCCATCGAGCACATGCGCCGCATCGACACCCTGATCGTCGACAAGACCGGCACGCTCACCGAAGGGCGCCCGGCCTTCAAGGAAGTCGTGGCCTTCGAGGGCTTCGACGCCGACCAGGTGCTGCACCTGGCGGCCAGCCTGGACCAGGGCAGCGAGCATCCGCTGGCCGATGCCATCGTGGCCGAGGCCCGACGCCGGAACTTCGAGTTCGACCGCGTGGAGGACTTCGACTCGGTGACCGGCATGGGTGTGCGCGGAACCGTAGCGGGTCACGCGCTTGCGTTGGGCAATACCGCACTCATGGATGATATGGGCGCCGATCCCGGTGCGCATCTCGACGTCGCCGAGCGTCTGCGCCGCGAGGGTGCTAGCGTCATGTTCCTCGCCGTGGACGGTCGCTTGGCGGGTCTGATCGCGGTCGCAGACCCGATCAAGGCGTCGGCCGCGACCGCCATCAATGAGCTGCACGCCGCCGGGCTGCGCATCATCATGGCCACCGGTGACGGGCTCACCACCGCACGGGCCGTAGCCACCGAGCTAGGCCTGGACGAAGTGCATGGCGAGGTCCGCCCCGAGGACAAGGCCGAACTGGTGCAGCGCCTCAAGGGCGAAGGCCGGCGGGTGGCGATGGCCGGCGACGGCATCAACGATGCTCCCGCGCTGGCCGCCGCCGACGTCGGCATCGCCATGGGCACGGGCACCGACGTCGCGATGTCCAGCGCCCAGATCACCCTGGTCAAGGGCGACCTGCGCGGCATCCTGCGCGCCCGCAAGATCTCCCAGGCCACCGTGGCCAACATGAAGCAGAACCTCACCTTCGCGTTCCTGTACAACGCGCTTGGGGTGCCGGTCGCGGCCGGGGTGCTCTACCCCGCGTTCGGGATCCTGCTGAGTCCGATGGTCGCGGCGCTGGCAATGAGCTTGAGTTCGGTATCGGTGGTGGCCAATGCACTTCGCCTGGCCAAGTCGGCCGCCGTACCGCCCTCGCCGACGGCACCCGTGCGGGACCGTACCTTGGGCCTCGCCAGGGATTGACTTGAGTCGGAAAAGATGTCCGCAGCGCTCACACGTCGTTCCGCGACCTTCCTGTTCGTGCTGTCGTTCGTCGCCGTGTACCGCGAGGTCTTCGAGACCATCCTGTTCTACGCCGCGATGTGGAACGAACAGGACAGCTCCGCGATCCTCGCCGGGCTGGGCTTGGGCCTGGCCGTCCTGGCCGTCATCGCATTCGCGCTGCTGCGACTGGGAACGCGCTTGCCGATCGGCCAGTTCTTCCGCTTCAGCTCGATCCTGATCGCCGTCCTTGCCGTGGTGCTTGTGGGCAAGGGCGTGGCGGCGCTGCAGGAAGCCGGCTGGATCAGCCAGGCCTTGGCTGCTGTGCCACAGATCGAGTGGCTGGGCCTTTACCCGACGTGGCAGTCGATCCTCGCCCAGATCGCCGTCGCGGCGATCGCCGTCCTCGGCTTCGTCGCCAATGCGCGTGGCGCAAAGGCCATGCCTTCCGCGCACGAACGTCCGAGAGGTAATGCATGAGTGCAGCACTTCGCCAGGTGGTGATTCGTTATGGGAGCTATCCCGTGGTCATGCTGCCGGCGGCAGTCGCGGCCGTNGCCGTGGCCAGCAGCGCCCTGCCCGCGTGGCCCGCGCTTGCCTTGATCGCATCCGTTGGTGTCACGGCCGTGGCCTTGCTGGAAAGGCTCTCCCCTTACGAGCCCGAGTGGCAGAGGGACCATGGCGACCTGAATGCTGATGTGGTGCATGGCGTCGTCAACTTCGGTCTGCTTGCGCTGGCCGGCGTGCTTCTCCATGCGCTGCGCCAGTTCCTGCCTATCGACGGCGGGTGGCCCCACCAGTGGCCTGGCGCGATGCAGCTGCTGCTGGCCGGGCTGATTGTGGATGCAGGCCTCTATACGATGCACCGACTGAGCCATCGGTACGCCTGGGCGTGGCGGCTGCATGCGGTACACCACGGTGCCGAACGTCTCTACTGGCTCAACGGCGAGCGGCGTCATCCGCTGAGTGCGTTGCTGATGGCGGGCCCTGGCCTGGCGGTCGCGGTGCTGCTCGGCGCGCCGCCTCACGTGCTGAGTGCATGGCTCACCCTGCTCAGCGTCCAGCTCGCGTTCCAGCACGCGAACCTGGACTATCGCGTCGGCCCCCTGCGACGTTGGCTTGGGGTGGCCGAAGTGCATCGATGGCATCACAAGCGCGAGTACGAAAATGCCCAGGTGAATTTTGGCNAGTTCTTCATGATCTGGGACCACTTGTGTGGAACGTACCTGGACCGACCGGAAGCCCTGCGGGCGGGCGACGTGGGGCTGCGCGAAGAGAAGCTTCCACTCGACTACCGGGGCCAGCTCACCTGGCCATTCCGGCAGCACGCCCGTCATCGCGAAACTGCCGCTGGGATTTTGGCCTTCGCCCAGCACCTGTCGGCAGGGTATTCGGCGCTATACGCAGGTGATTTGAAAGGCGCGTACGCGGCGTTCGAGCGGGCCCACGTGCTGGCGCAGACGCACACGATCCGGCACGTCTGCAGTCACATCGCATTCCTGAGATGGGCGATCAGCGCCCGTGACTGGCGCGAGGCGGCCGGTCAGCTCGTTCGAATTCCCGCGTCCTTGCTGTTTACCTGGCTATGGATGCCCCGCGGCAATACCGGTGGTGCACGCGTGGGTGCGCTGCGCTCGATGCCGGTTGCCGATGAACTCCGTCCGTTTCTGGANCCCTACCGATGAGTGACTGCGGCTGCCACCACGAAGCGAAAAATGCTCAGGAGCGCAAGATCCTGACAATCGCGCTTGCCCTCAATGCGACGATGGCCGTCGTCGGCGGCATCGCAGGCTGGATCGGCCAGTCCACAGGCCTGCTCGCCGATGCGCTCGACATGCTGTCGGACGCCACGGCCTACGCCATCGGCCTGGTNGCCATCGGCCGCGCCGCGAGTTTCAAGGCCAATGCCGCCATGCTCAGCGGCGCTGCGCTGCTGCTCCTCGGTCTCGGCGTGCTGTTCGAGGTGGGGCGACGGGTGATCTACGGCGCCGAGCCCGCCAGTGGCTGGATGATCGGCACCGCCATCCTTTCCCTCATCGTCAACATGGCGGTCCTTCGCATGCTCGCGCCGCTCAAGTCGGCTGAAGTGCATCTGCGGGCGACCTGGATCTTCACCCGCGCCGACATGGTCGCCAACGTCGGCGTCATTCTCGCGGGCGTGCTGGTGCTGTGGCTGGGGTCACCGTACCCGGACTTTGTGATCGGAACGCTGATCGGCCTCTACGTGGTCAAGGAAGCGGTCGAGATCCTCCGCGAGGCGCGCGAGGCTCGCCACAACGCAGGAGGTACCCCCGAGTGATCCGTTCGAGACGAGTGCCGGCTTTCTGGGTGAGGTGGCTGATGACGGCCGGCCTTGTCCTGGGCCTGCTCGTCCAGCTGGTCATTGGTGCCATGGGCGAGCTGCACGAGCTGATGTCCACCCGGCACGCCGAAGCGATCTCCTCCGGCTCGCTGGATGGACGCTCGAGCCTCGCCGCAGCGACGGACGACTCCGATGCGCTCCAGCTCGTCCACCATATCGCGCATTGCTGCGGTCACATCGCCGCGATGGCGACGGCCGAGATCGCAGTCCCGCAGATGATTCCGGCCCAAGCTGTGCCCCGACTCGATATTGCACAGCCCCCAACGGCTGGGCGATGGCCGGCACCGTTTCGACCCCCAATCGTCAGTTGAGTGCCACCCGGCACCGCCAGACCCTCAACCTGCATTCGGAATTTCAACCTGCATTCGGAATTTCCATCATGTCGATTCGACTGGCGGCTCGCGCCGCCTTGTGTGCGGCCGTGCTGGCTGCATCCGCTGCCCATGCGGCGGAAAGTTTGACCCTCGACGACGCGTTCCGCCGTGTCGAGCAGACCCATCCGGAACTCAGGCTCTTTGGCGGACGCCGGGATGTTCTGACGACCGAGCTGGACCGCGCGGCCTTCAAGCCGCCTCTGGTCGTTGGCATCGAAGCCGAGAACGTACTCGGCACCGGCGAGGCCAGCGGCCTGCAGGGCGCCGAGATCACCTTGAGCCTGGCCTCTGTGCTGGAGCGGGGCGGCAAGCTCGACGCCCGCCGCGCGCTGGCGCAGAGCCGCATCGATGTACTTGCAGTGGAGCGTGAAGCCCGTCGCCTGGACCTGCTCGCCGAGGTGGCTCGCCGCTACCTGGCGGTCGTAGCGGCCGAGAAGCGCGCGGAGATCGCGCGCCTGGATATCGCGCAGCGCAAACGCGCGGTGGCCGGCGCTCGGCAACGCCTTCAGGCCGGGGCATCGCCGGAATCGGTCGTGCTGACTGCAGAGGCCGCGCTCGCGCGTGCGGAACTCGATCAGGCGCGCGCGGTGCAGCAGGCACGGGCGGCCCGACAGCATCTGGCGACCCTCTGGGGCGAGCGCGCACCGAGCTTCGACGTCGTGCCCATCAACCCGTTGGCGCTGCCGAAGATCGCCTCGTTCGACGAGCTCGCCTCCTGGCTCGCCAAGACACCCGAGCTTGCCCAGTTCGCCGGCGAGCAGCGCATTCGAGAGGCTCGCCTCCAGCTCGCGCGAACCGCTGCCACTCCCGACCTGGACTGGCAGGTCGGCGTCCGGCGTTTGCAGGCGACCGACGACTTCGGGTTGGTCGTCAGCGTATCGATGCCGCTGGGCACCAAGGTGAGGGCGCAGCCGGAAATTCGGGCTGCGGAAGCGGAGCTGGCACTGCTCGGCCTCGAGCGCGAGGTCAAGAGCCTGTCGCTGTATTCCNCCCTCGCCGAAGCGCATGGACGGTTTCTCACCGCACAGCTCGAAGTGCGCCGCTTGGGGAGCGACGTGATCCCGAGGCTCTCGCGCGCCGAGGCGGCTGCCGAGCGCGCCTACCGCGCAGGCGCGGCGAGCTATCTGGAGTGGGCGCAGCTGCAAGCCGAGCGCACGGCCGCCCTCCGCGACCAACTCGAAGCTGCACTCGAGGCCCACTCGGCACTGCTCGAGATCCAGCGCCTGACCGGGCAGCCGTTCGTTTCGGCCGGCCCGTCCATTGAACAAGGAGACACCCCGTGAAACTTCATTGGATTGCAGCCCTGTCGTTGGCCGCGCTGCTGGCAGCATGCAACGCGTCATCTCCGACGGGAGGCGAGGCGGGCGAGGAAGGTGAGGAGGGCGAGCACGGCGAGCTGCCGACGAGCACCAAGATCGGCACGCAGGCCGCTGCGGCGGCGGGCGTGCGCGTGAGCCCTGCCGGGCCGGGCGAGATCTCGGACGACCNTGAAGTGCAGGGGCTCCTGACCCCGGTCGACGGAGCAATCGCGCGGGTCATGGCGCGCTTCCCCGGACTGGTGCGCGCGCTACACGCCAACGTCGGCGACCAGGTCCGCGCCGGCCAGCCGCTGGCGACGATCGAGAGCAACCTGAGCCTGACCACCTACACGGTCACTGCCCCCATCTCGGGTGTGGTGTTGTCCCGCGATGCATCGGTGGGGACTGTGGCAGGCGAGGGTGCGGCCCTGTACGAGATCGCAAATCTCTCGGACCTGTGGGTCGACCTGCATGTCTTCGGGCGCGACGCCCAGCGTCTGCGCGTCGGCAGCCCGGTCATCGTGACGCGCATGAGCGATGGGGTCACCTCTGAGACCCAGATCGAACGGATCCTGCCCAGCACGGCGACAGCGAGTCAGAGCACGGTCGCCCGCGCGCGCCTGCGCAACCTGGACGGCCTNTGGCGTCCAGGGTCGGCAGTCAAGGCTCGCGTAATCGTGGACCAGGCGCGCGCCAATCTCGTCGTGCCACTCAGTGCACTGCAGACGTCCAACGGCGAGGAGGTCGTCTATGTGCAGAAGGGCGAGACCTACCACAGGCGACCGGTGAAAACGGGGCGGCGCGACGCCGACACCGTGGAGATCCTGGCCGGGTTGAAGCCCGGCGAGCAGGTCGTCGTCCAGCAGAGCTACCTGATCAAGGCGGACATGGAAAAGTCCACCGCCGAAGAGCATTAGGGCCGCCACCATGCTCGAGAAAATCATCCGATTCGCGATCACGCATCGGTGGCTGATGCTGCTCCTGACTCTCGCCCTCGTGGGGCTTGGCGTCTGGAGCTTCACGAAGCTGCCGATCGACGTCACTCCGGACGTGACCAACGTCCAGGTCCAGATCAACACGCAGGCAGAAGGTTACTCACCGCTCGAGACCGAGCAACGCATTACGTTTCCTATCGAGACGGCACTCGCGGGCCTGCCGGGGCTCGACTACACGCGATCGCTGTCGCGCTATGGGCTTTCGCAGGTCACGGTCGTCTTCAAGGACGGTACCGACATCTTCTTTGCCCGCCAGCAGGTGGCCGAGCGACTCCAGCAGGTGCGTTCGCAGCTGCCCGGGGGGATGGAACCCGAGATGGGCCCCATCGCAACGGGCATGGGCGAGATCTTCATGTACACCGTGGAGGCCGATGCCAAGGCGCTGAAGAAAGACGGCACGCCCTACACCACGACTGACCTTCGAACGCTGCAGGACTGGGTCATCCGCCCGCAGCTGCGCAACANACCCGGGGTCGCCGAAGTCAACACGATCGGTGGGTATGAGCGCCAGATCCACNTCACCCCGGACCCGGCCCAGCTGGTCGCGCTCAATCTGACGCTGCGGGACGTCGTTTCGGCGATCTCGGCCAACAACCAGAACGTGGGCGCCGGCTACATCGAGCGCAACGGCCAGCAGTTCCTCGTCCGCGTGCCCGGGCAGGTCGGGGACCTNGATGCCATCCGCAGCATCGTGCTCGACCGGCGCGGTGGCGTCCCGATCCGGGTAGGCGATATCGCCACGGTGGCCGAGGGGCGCGAGCTGCGCTCGGGCGCCGCGACCCAGAACGGGCACGAGGTGGTCCTCGGCACNGTCGTGATGCTGGTCGGCGCCAACAGCCGCGAGGTCTCGCAGGCGGTGGGTGCCCGTCTGGAGGCGGCCAATGCCAGCCTGCCGGAGGGCGTGCGCGCCGAGCCGGTCTACGACCGCACGGCCCTGGTCGACCGCACCATCCATACGGTCTCCAAGAANCTGATCGAAGGTGCGTTGCTCGTCGTCGTCGTGCTGTTCCTGCTGCTCGGCAACATCCGGGCGGCCCTGATCACCGCAGCTGTCATCCCGCTGGCGATGCTGTTCACCATCATGGGAATGGTGCGGGGCGGCGTGTCGGGCAACCTCATGAGCCTGGGCGCGCTGGATTTCGGCCTCATTGTCGATGGCGCGGTGATCATCATCGAGAACTGCCTGCGCCGGTTCGGGGAGATGCAGCACAGCCTCGGCCGGAAGATGACCGACGAGGAACGCTTTGATGTCACGGCCTCCGCCACGGCGGAGGTGATCCGGCCGAGTCTGTTTGGCCTCGGCATCATCGGAGCGGTGTACCTGCCGATCTTTGCCTTGAGCGGGATCGAGGGGAAGCTCTTCCATCCGATGGCGATCACGGTGGTCCTCGCGCTGACCGGCGCGATGATCCTGTCGCTCACCTTCGTTCCCGCCGCGATCGCCGTCTTCCTGAATGGCAAGGTCGAGGAAAAGGAGAACCGGCTCGTGGCCTGGGTCCGGCGCCGCTATGAGCCGATCCTGGCGTGGGCACTCCGACGCCGTATGGCGGTGATGGCCGGCGCGGCCGCGCTGGTGGTGCTCTCGGGCCTGCTGGCGACCCGCCTGGGCTCGGAGTTCATCCCGAACCTGGACGAGGGGGACATCGTCATCCAGCCCATCCGCATCCCCGGCACCAGCCTGACGCAGGCGATCGGAATGCAGGAATCGCTGGAGCGAACGCTGGCCGGCTTTCCGGAGGTCAAGCGCGTCTTCTCCAAACTTGGCACCGCGGAAGTGGCGAGCGACCCCATGCCGCCGTCCATAGGCGATACATTCGTGATCCTCAAGCCGCGTGAGGAATGGCCGGACCCGCGAAAGCCCAAGCAGGAGCTCATAGAAGAGCTGGAAGAGGCGCTCGAGGCGATCCCCGGCAGCAACTACGAGATCAGCCAGCCCATTCAGCTGCGGACGAACGAGCTCATCTCGGGCGTGCGCGCCGATGTGGCGGTCAAGATCTATGGCGATGATCTCGAGCAACTGGTTCGCACGGGTGCGCAGATCCAGCGGGTGCTCGCCTCGATTGATGGCGCCGCCGACGTGANGGCCGAACAAGTCACAGGCCTTCCGCTGCTGACAGTGACGCCCGATCGCGCTGCGCTGGCGCGCTACGGGCTCAACCCGGGGGATGTGCAGGAGACCGTGGCGACGGCCATTGGCGGCGAGGTCGCCGGTCACCTCTTCGAGGGCGATCGTCGCTTCGAAATCGTCGTTCGCCTGCCCGAGGAGCTGCGCCAGGATCCGGCCGCGCTGCTCGATCTGCCGATCCCGCTTCGCGAGGCCGAGCCGGACGAGTCCGCACTGGATGCGCGCTGGGCTGCCGGCACCCCCAAGACCGTGCCATTGCGTGAGGTTGCACAGATCGACACCAAGCCCGGACCGAACCAGATCAATCGCGAGAACGGAAAGCGACGGATCGTGGTGACGGCCAACGTGCGTGACCGGGACCTCGGCAGCTTCGTCAAGGAGCTGCAGGAACGCGTCCGTGCCGACGTCAAGCTGCCCACGGGCTACTGGGTGGACTACGGCGGCACGTTCGAGCAGCTGATCTCGGCCAGCCGCCGGCTGGCAATCGTCGTTCCCGTGACCTTGGTGATCATCTTCGGCCTGCTGTTCATGGCGTTTGGATCAGCGAAGGACGCGGCGATCGTGTTCAGCGGAGTGCCGCTCGCGCTCACGGGCGGCGTCGTCGCGTTGGCGCTGCGTGGCATCCCGCTTTCGATCTCGGCGGGGGTGGGCTTCATCGCACTGTCGGGCGTGGCCGTACTCAACGGCCTGGTTATGATCGCGTTCATCCGCAAGCTGCGGGAGCAGGGCGATCCGCTGGACAACGCAATCTTAGACGGTGCGATCGGTCGCCTGCGGCCCGTCCTGATGACAGCTCTCGTGGCCTCGCTCGGGTTCGTGCCCATGGCCCTGAATGTCGGGGCCGGCTCGGAGGTTCAACGTCCACTCGCCACCGTCGTGATCGGCGGGATCGTGTCGTCAACCCTCCTGACGCTCATCGTGCTGCCAGCGCTCTATCGCTGGCTGCATCGCGACGGCGACATTCGCGGAGTTCCAGCGAGCTAGTCTGAACCCTTCGACATCCGGCGGGCTTTAGCCCGCCGGGTGCATGCAGGGTCGGCCTGCGTAATACTTGGTTCTTCACCCAAGTCCGG
>JGI25329J36429_1001385_pt1 | contig 11811 bp, 10 predicted proteins | sample HigsolmetaAR204D_FD_36429 | JGI IMG/M metagenome (IMG submission 36429)
TTAGTGAAACCATTTATTCTTGTCGTTGCCCAAGATACGGATCACGCCGAAGAACTTATGAATATCATTGAAAGCGATGACTTTTTTGAAGGACGTTATAAAGGAAAAGTCATTACGGTTCATTCCAATCAGCGTGGCGAAGAAAAGGACGAAACAATTAAGCAATTGCTTGCTCTTGAAGATCCAAATTCAAAAGTTGAAATTGTCATTCATGTGAACATGTTAAAAGAGGGATGGGACGTAACGAATTTGTATACGATTATTCCACTCCGTGCCGCAAACTCAAAGACGTTAGTGGAACAGTCCATTGGTCGCGGTCTCCGTCTTCCATACGGAAAACGCACAGGGGTGCCGGCAGTCGATCGTTTAACAATTATTGCTCATGATAAATTCCAAGAAATTATTGATGAGGCGAATAATCCGAATTCCATTATTCGTCGCGGGGTTGTCATTGGCCGTGATGTGGCACAGACAGAAAAGAAATTAATCACAATCGAGTCGAACGTAGAAACATCACTAATCGATGAGTTAGTTGGAAGGAAGGAATCCACCACTCCTGAAGAGGAAAAGAAACTAGAAATCAAGAAAAATATTGCGGAATCCGTTGTAAGAGTCATTGCCAAGCAACAAACGTTATATAGTTCTAAACAACTAAAAGATCCTGCCGTTCAACAACAAATTATTAGTGATGTTAAGGAAACTTATACGGTATCCCAGTTGTCTTTATTTGAGGAAGAACCCGAAAAAGTGATTGAGGAAATGGTTGCAAAAGCAGTTGATTTACTTCCTGATCTGTCCATNGAAATCCCGAGAATNATCTTGCANCCGACCGGAGAAATNTCATGGGGCTATCACGATTTTGATTTAGATTGCAGCTTAATTCCGAAACTGCAACCAGTTGCTGAAAATATTTTGATTGAGCATTTGCGTACTCATCAAAGAGAAGTGTTACAAATTAAAAAAGATGTAAATACAACAGAAGAGCGTTTAGAAGATTATCTTGTCTTTCACCTAATGGATTATCAGGCTGTTTCTTATGAAGATCATGCTGAGTTGTTGTATAAGCTGTCAGGACAGTTGATTTCTTATCTTCGCAGTTATTTAAAAACAGAAGACGATGTAAAAAATGTCGTTATTTACAATCAAAAACGTTTAGCACAGTTGATTTATGCGCAGATGAAAGAACATTATTATGAAGAGCCGACAAATTATGAGGTCATCGTTCGAGTTGGTTTTGATACATTAAAAAGCAGCAGCGTAGCCGTGGACGCCAATGAGGAAGTACGTGATTTCCGACAGCCAGTAGCAAATAAAGCGGCGATTCGCAGCATGTGTTTTGGTGGCTTTAAGAAATGCCTGTACCGAACACAAAAATTTGAATCTGACGCTGAACGAAAATTTGCCGTAATTTGTGAAAGCGATCCGTCCGTTTTAAAATGGCTGAAACCAACGCAAAATCATATCAAAATTTACTATAATCAAACACAAGCATACATACCGGATTTCATTGTTGAAACAGATGAAAAAATGTATTTATGCGAAATCAAGGCAACAAACAGAATCGAAGAAGACCAGGAAGTAGCACTGAAAGCCCAAGCTGCCATCACCTGGTGCCAACACGCTTCTAAACACGCCCGCGAAAACGGCGGCAAAGAATGGGTATACTTATTAATCCCACACGATGATGTCGATTCGAATAAGACGATTAAAGGGTTAGGAGCGGTTTATAGGCAGAATTAAGCTTGCAAGGATTCCAGAGAAGATAAATGGTTAATTATTCATTTCCGGCAGAAGTTGTCATAGCTTCTGTCTTTTTTGTTTTTTACAACAGAATTCGACAAATATTTTTGATGACTTTTGATATTGTTTGGGGTGTATATATAGGCCTACTTTATCCAAAAATAAGGGACATGCCGTTTCATTCGGTTATAAGTTAAAACTTTTAGTTTATGTAGTTAATAAATCTACTTGACAAATAGTTATCAAAGAAAGGCTGTAGAGCATAAGATATCAACACTTCTATAGAGAGGAATCTTAAATGTCGGAGGGCAAAGTGATTTTTTTTCTAAATATGAAGGGTGGTGTATGTAAAACAACCCTATGTAAAGAGATAGCGTACTATCTACAAAAACGAGGCAAAAAAATTCTTGTAATAGATATCGATCCACAATCTAATTGTACTCAGTCATTCTTTGAAAAATTTGGAGTAGATGTTCTAGATCAAAACGGTAATATCAGGAGAGGCATACCTTCAATTCAAAAACTTTATGACCACAACTTGTAGATGGAAAAGAAAAAGATGTGATTTTAACGGTAACAATATGATGAAGAAACGCGTTTTCGAAGAATGCAACATTTAGCTTCAATTACTATATTTCTTGTCAAATCTCCAGGATATGGAATTATGAATTGTTTCGTATGGCGTCGATCCTTACGTAACTGTCACTCCACGTAAAGCTACGTATCGAACTTTGTGAGCGATCATATTCTAAGTTGAGATAAAGCCAATGGAGTGATAATTTACAGCTTAGGAAGGAGATAACTATTGAAGAAAAAGGTTCATAAGAATAAAATTGTTGCCTATGTATTAGCTTTCTTTTTAGGTGGATTAGGTGTCCATTTATTTTATCTCAAAAAGCCGTTTCGAGCAATTCTTTATCTTTTGTTCAGTTGGACGGGTTATACTTTTATTCTTGGTTGGTTAGATATGTTTTTTATTTCATCCTGGGTGAACAAACTCAACGAAAAGAGGGTAGAATCTTCTTTGGATGTGGAGGGTGTTACCTATGAACATGTGTTAGAACTTTCTGAATCAGTGGCTTCTAATGAAAATACCGAAGTTCATACATTAAGAAAAGAGAAAGGTACTTCCGCAATAGCGATCCCGACCCACTCGGATGAGAAAAAATCTACAGATAAAATACATGTGATACCTAATAAAACAGATAACAAAAAACGTACGGACGAACCAGGTGGTAGAATTTTTCAAAAAATCCCTTTTTCTACAGAACCAGTAAAACGTTTAACCATCTTTGTTAACAAAGATCTTGAACAAGAGCAACAAAGATCAAATAAACAGATTCCAACAGAGTCAGTGCTAAAAGAAAAAGAACAGCTTGCTAATAGTGAAATGGAGAAACAACAACAAAATAACCTTAAAGAATTTTTATCAGTTGTTTCAACAGTAAAGAATGAACATTTACGTCGTTTACAAGCAGCGTTATTAGAATTGATACGATTTAAACAGGAATTAGAAATAAAAGAAAAAATCGATCATTCACATCAACAAGAAGAAGTGATAAAAACACCACAAAAAGAAAATCAGGAGCTCCAACGTCAGATTGAATTGGATATATTGGTTGATAAAGAGGAAAAATCTGCTCCTGTAGCAAAATCACAACTTAAAGATGTAAAGAAAACTTTCATCAAAGGGATTAAAAATTTCTTATCAGGTACGTTTTACGATGAAGAGACCATTATATTGCCTGAATTTGCACATGTAAAAACTCCTTCATTTGTAAAAGAAATGATTCATAACATAAAAGGGAAGGAACAACGAAAGACATTAAAAAATTCATATATCTATATTAGCGTACACACTAGGGAATCAGATTTTTTAAATGACTCCCTTCGTTACTCACAGAAAACAGGAGATCCAAAGGCGAAGTTTGTGCCTTTTATGCAATACTATCCCACTTTTAGGTCCTTAGATGATAACCAAAAGAATTGGTATTTTTACTGGAGAGAGGAAGTTTTAAAGGGGCGTTACATAGATACGGATTTGAGCTATATTTATTTATTTGCTTACGAGTTAATTAATTATACCTTTAACCAAAAAACATCTTTTAATGTAAGCATGTTAGTTCGTCTTTACAATAATTATAAAGAACGGTTTCCGAGTTTATCACGTTATTTACCTGAATGGATAGGTCACATGCTCCTAGAAGCAGGAGAGAAAGAATTAGCAAGTAATTGGATTAGGGAACGAACAAGTAATCGTTATTACGAGGAATTTAAGAAAACACTTATAGAAACAGAGGACTGGAGCAAAATTTCAATCTCCATTTGGAAAAAGTATCTGCGTAATCATCGAGAAACTGCATTTTTTACTCAGAACAAAAACCGAATTTACAATATCTTCAAATCAGGTATTCAATTACTACGAGAGTACTACGAAGAACAAGGGATTTCAATAGTGGATGAATGGTTAGTTGAAAATATTAAGCAGCAGCCAATGTTCTTGTTTCAAGGGGCAGTAGTTCATAGAGAAGAGAGAAACACTGAAATTACAATGAATGTATTAGTGCCTTCTGAAAAATTATTTGATCAAGTAACTGCGTTATTCAAATACTCAGAAAACATTATGCGGCTGTTAAAAGAGAATAAAAGAATGGTGAAAGTGGATGAAGAAGTGTTGCCTGAAGAATTTCGTGAAAATATGAAACAAATATTTTTAAATAAAGATGGTATTGGTTCACGGTTTAAAGTTGTTCAAAAAGGTATCATGAATAGCGGTTCTAAGATACCAGATCCACCTAAAGATATCAGTCAAAAACAAGATATTGTATCATCAGAAGAACAAATACAAGACTTAGAGGCTGTTATTGAATTTGACGATGATAAAATCAAACAACTTGAAGAGGAAAATCGCTTATTACTACAACATTTTGAACAATATGAAGACGGAGATGAACACTCAATCTCTACAACTGTTGAAAATAATGTATCTGTAGTATTAGCTGATGAAAATGTTAATGATAACATACCTAATTCTGAAAAGAGTGATAAAGAGCATGAATCAGATGTATTTTTTGGGAGCAGTGACAGTTTTTCATTGGATTTTTTATCTTCGTCTGATGGAGAAGCAAGTGAATTCATTCATTCTCTATCTGAATTGGAAAAGTTTTTATTGAAGCATTTTACGGGAGACAGTATTCAAGTGTCTGAAGCTAAGCAATTGATGAAGTCAAAAGGTGTCATGATTAATGTTGTGATAGATAACATCAACGAAAAGTCAATGGATATTTTAGGAGACAAATTCATTGAACTTGAAGGAGAACAATATGTCATTTATGAAGAGTACATTGAGGTATTAAATGAACTAAAGGAGAGTGTATAAAATGAATATTAAAAAACGAGATTCCAGTGCTATTTTGAATGCATTATCAGGTGGAGTTGTTCCAAGNAGAGGTCTTCAATATATCATGGTAGGTCGTGCGGAAGAAGCAAAACAAATTTTATCCGACTTAAAGAATATTAAAGAAGGTGCTTCCATTATAAAATTATTTATTGGTCCTTTTGGAAGTGGAAAAAGTTTTATTCAATCGTTGATTAAACAAATCGCATTTAATGAAAAATTTGTTGTGGCTAATGCTGACTTTACTCCAGAAAGACGATTATATGGTAGTGAAGGAAAGGCAGTTGCTACCTATACGGAATTGATGAAAAACTTGTCTACTGCTACTTCTCCAGAAGGGAATGCATTACCCGCTATTTTAGATAAATGGATAAGTGATGTTCAATCAAAAATAGCAGAGGATAAATATAACGGAATGGTGGAGTTTGATAACGAAGAATTTGTGAAAGATGTTCAGACAGAGATCACTAAAATTGTTTCTAAGATGGATGAGTTAACTGGTGGTTACGATTTTTCCCGAATCCTAAATCTTTATTTTAAAGGCTTTGTTGAAGATGACAATGAACTGCAACGACAGGCCATCCGATGGTTAAGAGGAGAATATAGCACTAAAACAGAGGCCAGAGCCGATTTAGGAGTAAGGACTATTATAGATGACAACAATTATTACGATTACTTGAAAGTTATGTCTCAGTTTGTAAAACAGATTGGTTATTCTGGTCTTGTTATCAACTTAGATGAAGCCATTAACTTATATAAGATTACCCATCCACAAACGAGAGAAAAGAACTATGAAACTATCTTGAAGATTTATAATGATACATTACAAGGAAACGTAGAAGGCCTGTATATTACTATTGGTGGAACACCAGAGTTTTTGGAAGATGAACGAAAAGGTTTGTTTTCATACGGAGCATTAAAAAGACGATTGCAAACCAATCCGTTTGAAACCAAAGAACATCGTGATTTAAGTCAACCAGTGATTAAATTAACACCGTTAACACATGATGAAACATATGTTCTTTTACAGAAACTAAGAGATATTCATGCTGTACATCATGGATATGAAACCACGGTAACAAACGAAGAAATTAAATCGTTCATTCGTAAGGAATACTCTAAGCCAGGTGCAGAAGGTAATCTCACAGTAGGGGAGGTTATTCGTACATTTTTAGGTGCATTAAACATTCTTCAACAACATCCCGACTATAATCGTTCGGAATTGTTTGGAGTCGCTTTAACGAANCAGGAATCAANCAACAATAGCAGAGTTACAAATATCACTTCTCGATTCTCAAGAACAGGAGGATGAGAATGAGTTCGTTTGATTTGTTATCACCAAATATGCAGAAAAAAATATGGGAGATGAGATGGGAAGAATTTACTCCGATTCAAGATAAAGCAATACCCGCAATTATCGAAACAGATGATGATATTATCATTTTATCGGGGACTGCTTCTGGAAAAACAGAAGCAGCCTTTTTACCTATTCTTACACTAATTGAGGATACAGCTAAACAATCATTGAAGGTGTTATATGTTTCTCCGTTAAAAGCACTGATAAATAACCAATTCGAACGGATTGAAAGCCTTTGTAAGGATATTGGAATTCCTATACATAAATGGCATGGTGATGTTTTACAAAGCAAAAAGAAAAAGTTCATTCTGAATCCAGCTGGTATATTACAAATCACACCGGAGTCGATTGAAAGTTTATTTATTAATAGAACATCTATGATTCCGCATATTTTCAATAAGTTAGATTTTATTGTTATAGATGAAATACATTCGTTTTTAGACGTTGAGAGGGGAATACAATTACGTTCTTTATTAGCAAGGATAGAAAAAGTAATAAACAAACGCCCCCGATATATCGGTCTATCCGCTACTATTGATAATTTTGAGTTTGTGAAACAATGGGTTAATTTTAGAAATACAGATAGAGTTCGAATTATTCACGAAAAAGGCTACGATAAAGAGTTACTCTACCATCTAATGCATTTTCAACGAATTGAAGCTAATAAAAAGCCAATCGAGTTATACGAAGATATAAGGGAATTAACAAGAGAAGCTAAAGCTATTATTTTTTGCAACTCTAGGGAAGAGGTTGAATATTCTACTGTTCTTCTTAACCGTTTAGCACAAAAAGAGGGAGAAGGAGAAACATATTATCCACATCATTCATCTATTGATAAAAAAGAGCGTAAGTTTGTAGAAAAAACAATTGCCGAATCTACATCTCCTAAGAGTGTGATTGCAACTAGTTCTTTAGAGTTAGGCATAGATATCGGAAGTATTGATATTGTCATACAGGTAGACAGTACCTATACAGTATCATCATTACGCCAGAGGCTAGGACGATCGGGGCGAAAACAAGGCTCTAGCAGCATGCTTCAACTATATAGCACAATGGAAGATAGTTTAGTCCAATCATTAGCAGTTATGGAATTGGTGTTAGAAAAATGGGTAGAGCCATCCCAAGGATACAAACAACCATTTGATATCTTATTCCATCAAATTATATCTATGTGCCAACAATATAATGGGATAAAACGCTCCCAGCTTATTCAAGAGATCAAGTCCAATGATGCATTNCATGATTTAGATATANAAGACATTAATGAATTATTAAACTACATGATAGAAAGAGAAATTCTTGAACANTTACCTGTTGTTCAGGAATTAATTATAGGGNTAGAAGGAGAGCGAATCTTAAGAAGTAGAGAATTTTATTCTGTTTTCATNACACGTGAACAGTATGATGTCTTTAGTGGAACAAAACAAATAGGTACAATAGACAAAAGNCCATTTATTAACATTAAAGATAGAATTATTTTNGCAGGAAAGTTATGGGAAATTTATGATATTGATTCAAAGCGAAATAAAATATATGTCTCCAAGGCTTCACAAGGAGACCCACCTAAATATTCTGGTGATGGCGGTAAAATTCACCAAAGAATAGGTGANAAAATGATGGAAATTATTTGTTCAGACAATTCTTTTGAATATATTGACGAGAAGGCTGCAGATTGTCTAAAGGAGATAAGAATACCTTATCATTATTATGAAGTTACACCTCAACAACGGGTAATATGGAGAAAAAAAGATGAATTAGTATTTGAAACTTATACTGGCACAACCATTTTTCAAACATTAATGTGGATGCTTAGAACAAAAGGTGTTGATGTAAAAACAGTTGATGGAGTAGGGAGAATTAAAATTACAATGCCTCCTGAAGAAGATATTCTAAAGGTTCTTGATGATATTAAAAATTCGAATTGGTGTCCTGAAGATGTGATGAAAGGTGTATTAGAAAGGGAAAAATTTGTGTCTAAGTATTCCTTTTATTTACCGGAAAGATTAAGAGACAAAATGCATATTGCCAATGAAGTTGATATTGAAAATACGATTTCTTATCTTGATTCATATACATTTAGGTTAATTGTCTTGTGATTTTTTCATGAAACTCGTTCAATCCAAATGTACACAACGGTCAGAAAAATTGACACGATCATTTTGATTAATCAAGAGGGGTCAGAGCGGTTTTAACTCTGACTCCTTTTCTGTTTTCTTTTCTCATCTTTTTGTAAATAGTTATCGAAAATGAGAAATCACATAATCTCTATATGCTTTTTTATTCAAATTGCTAGAAAAAGCCATTTTAGACTATGTACAGTCCGCATCTATGATCTCAGCTAGCAATCTTAGTAGATACTTAGTAAACGAATGCGGTGCTTCAAGTGAAACCTTTTCAACAGGTAGATTTAAAATATACCCTGATGTTTGTAAGTTTCTTGACTATTTAGCTGAGCAAGGATTATACGAAAAGATGGGGTCAATGATCGGATTTATGATAAGTTACAATAATTCATGGTTCAAGATTTTAGAAAAGTCATCTTGAACTTAAACATATTGATGGCCATGACAATACATTCAATTGAGTCTCTTAATCCATTAATAGTGCAAGATTTGGGTTTAGAGTTTGTGACCAATTCCATTAAAATAGAAGGAGATGAAAAGAGTATATACCTCAAACCAAACCTAGCATTATCGAAAACTAAAGATATGTTTGATTTTTATAATGAAAATTATAAGTTCATTATGGATTTAAAAGAATTTTTCGACAGTACAACTACTTATCCTTTATACTTTAATAAGTATATAGATTCAGACTCATTTTCCGACATAACCACCTGTCCGATGCGCTGGAGTAGTCTTTCTGGAAATTCAGAAAGGTACTCCAAAAACGAAACAATCGATTCTCGCAACTCTTTTCGATTGGGATGAAATCGATTGGCAATGACACTTTCTTTCAGCCAGCCCCAAATTCGTTCAACGAAGTTTAAATTCGGTGAATACGGGGGTAAGAATACAAAAGTTAATTGTTCTCCGTGCTCCTGTAAAAAAGGCTGAAGAACTTTAGCATGATGAATGTTTGCGTTATNCAAGACCATCACGACATGTTTATCTGGATACTGGTCCAATGTGTATTGGAGAAACTGCAGAAAAGCCTGTGCATGACATTGGGCCGTTTCTATACAGAGAAATTCACTGACCGCCTAATAAGCTAACCATCGCGTGGTGTCCATATGTAGGGATTTGTTTTTGACGTCCTTTGACATTCCATGTGGTACGAAGAGCTTGGTAATCGCGAATATGACTTTCATCTTCATAGATTATGACTGTGTTGTCGGACAAGTTTTTTTTATCAGTTCGATTTCTTGTTGAAACTCTTTTTGTTTTTGAGGATTCGCATAGGGCGTGTATAGCGAAATCCCCATCGATGGAGCATATCACAAATCCCACCGCAAGACATGGTGACAGAAAATTTCTCTTCTAACACATGTTGAATGATTTGTGTATTCCAGCTGGTTTCGATGCCGTATCCTTCATCGGTAGGGGTGCTTTCTTCCAAGATTTTTCTCAATTCACGTTCTTCGTCTGGAGACACATACGGCTTTCTACCGGGAGCATAATGGCGTTCAAATAGCGCATCCATGCCACCTCGATTAAACTTTTGAACACGGTTTCACGAAAAGCTCAGTGACTTGGATTCCTAAGTAGCCTTGCATAATGAGACGAATCACCGCAATTCGTTTCGCCATGTTCGCACTTTTCACTCTGCGTTCCTATTCTTGAAGACGTTCGATGGTCCAACCATAGTCGTTTGTAAAATGAAAGTGCGACTAAACATCAAAAGGAGAGTTTACATGCAAGAACGCTTTCATTTTACAACAGATCGAGCTAAACTTCAAAAACGATATGCAGTGATTTTGTTTTTTGTATTGGCTCAACTATCGAGTATCCAAGTTTATCTTCAATGCCGAAACCGTTATTTGTTGAAACAGGAAGACGAGGTCATCATCGCTGTCCATGTCATTGGAAAGTTGTTGGGCTTTACTTCCGAATGGGCTTGGCACCGATTTGTGATCGNAAACTTATTTTCGAAAGAGTGGTTTCCAAAACTTTCTCGATATAACCGTGTTGTCGAGATCTTGGCTTCGCAATCAAATGGATACGACATCAACTAGCCAAGTGTGGGCAACATCACGCTTATATGCGGTAGTGGATAGCTTCCCCATTGAACTCTGCTACCATGCACGAATGTATCGCGTCAAACGGTTTCAAGGAATCGCCGATATTGGGTATTGTGCATCCAAAAAGATGGCTTTCTATGGGTTTAAGCTTTATCTTCAGATCACCGACCAAGCGCTTCCGATGGGATATGTTACCAAAGCATCCTGCCACGACCGGACAGCTGCGGAAACCGTGATGGCCCAACTTCCTCATACGTGTACACTTGGTGACAAAGGATATGTGAGCCAAGACTTGCAAAAGAAGCTGTATGAGGAATACTAGATCACTTTTTTGACGCCCGTTCGGAAAAACCAGAAAATCAATCAATCGAAAGCATGGAAACGATGGATGGAACGAAAGCGCAAAGTCATTGAAACCGTGTTTTCAGTTCTCATTGATCATTACCGGATCACAGAGATTCGAGCCAACTCTGTTTCTGGGTTTGAATCAGCTTTGGATGGCATTTTACTCGCTTATTCACTCGTGATTCTTAGGCTAGTTGAGCGTTAAAGTTCAACTAGCACCACGGATTGGTATGGATTATTTGTAAACAATTACGCGTAAGGGCACGAAAAGTATTTAAACGAACTCTTACCTAAAGTAAGTTTTTCCTTTTAAAGAAGGATGTTATAATGAGGATATAGAGTATTAAGAAAACGGTGGTGATAAATTTGTTATCACAACAAGAAATACTTAACGAAATGTCCAGAAACTTAGATATATGGAAGGAAAATATGGTGTAAAACGGATTGGTTTATTTGGTTCGTATAGCCGGGGAGAACAAAAGGAGTCCAGTGACATTGATGTGTTAGTGGAATTTATGGATCATGCCATGACATTCGATAATTATATGGAGTTAAAATTCAATCTGGAAGATCATTTTCAAAAGCCGGTAGATTTAGTCATTTTAGATGATATCAAACCAGCATTAAAGACGAGTATTTTAAGGAGTGCTAAGTATGCAGAGAGAGCCTAAAGTCTTTTTACAAGATATTCTCGCTGCTGCAGAAAAAATTGAGAAATATACCAAGGGCTTATCTTATGATGATTTTCTAAACAAAGACTTAGTATCGGACGCGGTAATTAAAAATATATTA
>JGI25329J36429_1001400_pt1 | contig 11738 bp, 9 predicted proteins | sample HigsolmetaAR204D_FD_36429 | JGI IMG/M metagenome (IMG submission 36429)
CCTCGATGCCCGGACGCAATGGCTGGAAGTCCGCTTCGATATGGACGGCATCGACGAACGGGAAATCGGCCTGATCCTGAAAACGCTGATCGAGAAAAAAACGTATTACCGCCTGTCCAGCGGGGCGTTCCTGTCGCTGGAAGACGAAGGATTTGCGGAAGTCGCCCGCCTCATGGAGGAAATGGGCGTTCGGAAAAACGAGATCAAAGGCTCCCGGCTCGACCTCGCCCCCGTGCGGGGGCTGCCGCTGATGGATGCAGGCCCGAGAACCCGGAACGTCAAGCTTGGCCGCGCGCTCAGGCAAATGCTGGACAACATGCGCAATCCGGACAACCTGGACTTCGCCGTGCCGGAAGGGCTCGCGCCCGTTTTGCGGGATTATCAGAAATTCGGCTTCCAGTGGCTGAAGACGCTCGCCCATTATCGTTTTGGCGGCATACTCGCCGACGATATGGGACTCGGCAAGACGCTGCAGGCCATCGCCTTCATCGAATCCGTCCGGGACCAGATACGGGAGTCGGGCTTGCCGGCGCTGATTGTGTCCCCCGCTTCGCTGATCTACAACTGGCGCAACGAAATCGCGAAGTTCGCCCCCGAGCTCCGGGTGAGCCTCGCCGCCGGCGACAAGCAGGAGCGAAGCGGCGTCCTTGAGAACCTTGACGGTGTGGACGTGCTGATCACTTCCTATCCGCTGCTGCGGAGGGATATGGAGCATTACGCCAAGCAGCGGTTTCACACGCTGTTTCTCGACGAGGCGCAGGCGCTCAAAAACCATACGACCCAAACGTTCCAAGCGGTCAAGGTCATTCGGGCGGGGTGCCGCTTTGCGCTGACCGGGACGCCGATCGAGAATTCGCTGGAGGAGCTGTGGTCGCTGTTCGACGCCGTGTTCCCGGAGCTGTTCGGAAGCCGAAGCCGGTTTGCCGAGCTGTCCCGCGAGACGGTGGCCAGGCGGGTTCGGCCGTTCATTCTGCGGCGGCTGAAGAGCGATGTGCTGAAAGAGCTGCCGGACAAAATCGAAACGCTGCAAATGTCGGAATTGACCGCCGAGCAGAAGAAGCTGTATGTGGCCTACTTGGCCAAGCTGCAGGCGGAGACGATCGCCCATCTGAACACGGAAGGTTTCCAGAAGAGCCGGATGAAGATTTTGGCCGGCTTGACGCGGCTGCGCCAGCTGTGCTGCCATCCCGCGTTGTTCGTGGAAAATTACACGGGCGATTCGGGCAAGCTGGAACAGCTGCTGGAAATTGTCGAGGAGGCGCTTGCCGGCGGCAAGCGGCTGCTCATTTTCTCGCAATTCACGTCCATGCTGGGTCTGATTCGCGAGGAGCTTGAGCTGCGGGGGCTGCCGTACTTTTACCTCGACGGCCAAACGCCTGCGAAGGAGCGGGTGGAACTGTGCCGGAGATACAACGAAGGGGAGAAGGATCTATTCCTCATCTCGCTTCGGGCGGGCGGTACGGGCCTGAACCTGACGGGCGCCGACACCGTCATTCTGTACGATCTGTGGTGGAACCCTGCGGTCGAGCAGCAGGCGGCGGACCGCGCGCACCGGATCGGGCAAAAAAAGGTCGTGCAGGTCATCCGGCTCGTCGCGCAGGGCACCATCGAGGAAAAAATCGTGGAACTGCAGCAGCGCAAAAAGGACTTGATCGCCGAAGTCATCCAGCCCGGCGAAGAAGCGCTGTCGGCCATTACCGAAGAGGAAATTCGCGAGTTGCTGATGATTTAGGCGGATATAAGAACAAACGAACCTCCAAAATCCACCGCAATCGTGGAGATTGGAGGTTCATTTCTGTTTCGGTTCCATATTCTGCCGCTTCCCCAAGCGAACCGGCCGGGCGGGAATGCAGTTGCCTTAATAGCAACTGCAAAGCCCGTTTTCGCCTCGCCCCCCGATTTAAGTGCCGAAAAGGCAATTCAATCGGGTATCCGGCTCGCCAACCGGTCTAGCGGGAATGCAGTTGCCTTAACAGCAACTGCAAAGCCCGTTTTCGCCTCGGCCCCCGATTTAAGTGCCGAAAAGGCAATTCAATCGGGTATCCGACTCGCCGGACAGGCCGGGCATAACGTTTCCGGTTACAACTGCTCGACCCCAAGCTGAAGCGCCGACGGAGACAGCAGCCACTTGCCGTCCTTTTTCACCGCTTCGTTCGCGATCGTTGTCCGGGCTTTCACCGTTTGGCCCGCAACCTGCACTTCGTTGAGCGCCTGGAAAAGCACCGTCGCCTTGTCCGAACCGTTGTAATCGGCAATCACAAACTTTTCGATCGTGATCTTGGAATCGTATGCGGCGAAGATTTGCTTGATTTGCTCCGCAGCCGTTTCTTTCAAGCTGCTGTCGTCAAAGAACATCGTGGCCAGATAGGCTTCCAGATTCTCTCCATTGGAAGCGGCTAGCTGCGCCTCGACAACGGCTTTTATGGCCGCTTCTTCCTCCGCGGGAATCCCGGCGGCTTGCTTAAACAGCTCCGGCACGTTCGTATAAGCCGTTTCGTCGATCTGGAGGTTGTAAATTTTCCACTCGCCGTTCGCCCCCGGATGAAGCGTGTAGGTCACGCTCGACCGGTTATTGGGATAAAAGCCGTCTCCGCCGATCTTCACGCTTTCCTCGACGGTTGTAAGCACCACTTCCTGCGCCGAATAGGACCGGATTTCCTTCTTGACGATCGTCGTCTTTGTCTTCACCCGCGCTCGCTGTTCTTCCAGTGCTTTACGGATAGGCTCTTTTAACGGCGAATCGTCCGTGAAGAGCGCAACGGTCGCCTCGACATCCGATGCGGCCTCCGCCGCGACGACCTTATCCAGCAAAGCGAATACCGCAGCCTGCTGCTCGGCCGTAGGGCCTTTATCCTCGATGATGACGGTCTTCGCCGCGGCGTCCCAGCGAACGTCCTTGCCCGACAACGTGGCGATAAACTTGACGCCGACAAGCGTCCGGTTGTTCACCGTCCGAAGCTGGTTGTCGATCGGTACGGCCTTGCCGTCCACGAACGCGGCGTCGGCGCCGATCGTCAATTCAATCGTGCGGCCGTTCGACTTCGCCGTAATTTTCTTCGTTGCCGGCGTGTAGACGACATCGTACCCCAGTTCTTTAAAGAGCGAGCGGAACTCGACAAACGTTCTGCCGTCCAAAGCGACCGGTTCGGCCGCAAAGGAAACCGGGGACCCGTTCAAAATGACCTGAATCGGCTGCGTCTTCGCCGCCGCCACACCCGAGAACGCAAGCGCCATCGCCGCGGTCAAGGCGAGCACCCTGAAACGTTTCATATGTACACCCTCTCGTCTTTTAAAATAAATAATGAATTCAATCGCTGCCTTTTTCGGCTTGGCCTGATCACTATCCTCTGATCCACCTCCCCTTCGATCAGGTATAATATATATTTTATACCAAAATTAACTTTAGTTTTGTCGTATTTTGCATACAAACATTTGTTAAAAAAGAAAAGATATGAATAAACCATGAACCGGCGAGTGCGTAATAGCGAATGAATTCCAGGCATACGAAAAAGTGGCGTCAGAGATAAAGACCTGACACCACTCATTCCGAACTTCTCCCCCTTAAGCCCGGCGGGCGGACGCGCGCCTGCGAAGCCAAGCGACCGCAAGCACCAGGAACGGGAACACAAGATACCCGCTCAAAATATAAAACGTGCCGTTAGTCGAAAGAAAATTCGCCAGCTCCTGCATGTTCGGAGCCACCCACATGCTCATGACGGCGATGACGAGGCCGACCGGGTACACGAACAGCCGGTAATCGTTCACCCGAAAAACATTCGCGAATCCTGCCGCGGCCACGTAATAGAACGCCGTAATCTTCACGAACGCCCCCAGCACCCAGATCATCATGACCATCGCCTCCACGTGCTCGACAAAGTCGCCAACGCGGATATACCTTGAAGCCATCAGGAACGGATAATTGAATTTGGCCGTGACGTTGCCGAACAGAAAGAGCAGCGTCATGTTGCTGATCAGCATGGCCGCCATAACCCCCGCCACGGATGCCATCCCGACTCTTAAACTCCGCTTGCTCTCATGAAGGTACGGATAAAAAAAGGAAATCAACATAAATTGGCAGTACCACCCCTGCACGACCAATGTCCCCTTTACAACCGGCGTCATCCCGTTTCCCAGTACCGGCAAAAGATTCATCGGTTTCAGCTCGGGCAGCAAGAGCGCAAAATTCAATAGAATCAGCAGCAGAACAACGGGCAGAAAGATTTGGGAACAGCGGGCAAACGCCTCCGCACCGGCTTTCACTGCGATGGCCGCTACAAGCGTCATCGACGCGACCAGGAAGAACAGCGGCGTTCTTTCAAAGAAATTGCCCGCGAGAAATTCCGCATAGCTGCGCATCGTGATCCCCGTGATATGGATATGGAACAGCACGAATACAATGCCGAGAGAGGTGCCGGCAACCGGACCCAGCGCCTTCTGCAAAATTCCGATAAAATGGTCGCCGGGATACATCCGGTGCAAACGCCACGAGCACCATACGATCAGATAGCCGGCGATGGAGCCCAGCAGCGGCGTCATCCACATGTCATTGCCGCTAATCGCGGCTGTAATGCCCGGCAACATCAGCAGGGCCGTACCCATGATGCACAGAAACATCATCATCGCGATCTGGGTACTCGTTATTTGTTCCTTTTGCTGCATGCCGCATCCTCCCTTCCGAATTCCGACGTTCACGGCTTGAGCCAGCGGCCGAGCGGCCCGTAGACGGCACTGATCCACTCCGACGGACCCGGCAGATCGGGATTCCAAATTAGCGTGACGGACAGTGCCAGTCCGAAGACGGTTATGACGGCATAAGCCCACCCGGCTTTCGGGTTTCGCCGCAGGAGCCGAAAATCGGCTCCGAGCATGGCGAAGACGGCAAGCACCGCTCCCAACGTTTTGGTCCAGTTCATCTTTTTTCCGCTCCTTTTCAATACGGGATCGAATCATTCGTAACCCCCGGCCGTTTCAGGCGGGTCCGCACGTGTACTCGCACATCGATGCCGGAGAAAACGTCGTTCCAGTTTTTTTGCACGGCTCGCCACTGGCTGGGATAATGCCTTCGGAACAGTTCCCCGAAGCCGAAGATGTCGGAACGGTACGTCTTCTGGGCTTTCTCCAGCGCGGATCGCACGCTGTTTTCGATTTCTTCCGACGCCCCCATCTCGGCTCTGCGTATCCATTCCGGGTCCATGACGTCGCCGCCGCTCGTACTTTGCAGCAGATTGCTTTTGGACTCGATATGCGCATCGACGCTCCATTTCCCCTCCCGGATCGAAGGAACCAGCGTCGTATGGTGATTGATTATCCACATGGAAACTTTGCCTTTGGACCCGGCTATATCGGATGTGAAAATGGCATCCTTGTTTTCATTTTTAAGCCAGAGCAGCCCGCGAGTCGCTTGGATATCCAGCAAGCCGACCAGCCGTCCCTCCTTCAGCACCGCGCTTCCGACGAAGTACGGAGAGGTCTGGTTGGAAGGCGTGCCGGGCTGGGAACGCCGAACCTGGATATACGGCAGAACCGCCGTGCTCTCTGCCCCGGAGAGCATGCTCAAAAGCTTTACCATCGTGACGTCGGGAACTTTGTTTAACCTGGACATCTCCCGCAGCGATTCGGCCGAATCCCGTTCCAATCTCGGGGCCAGCCGCAGTATTTCTGCCGCTTTTCCTTTGCTGACGTATATATTGGCCCTCTCGCGAAGCTGGCGGGCGTGAAGCAGAAGGTTCAAGTCCTTTTCGATCCCGTTTCTTGCCCTTTCTTCCCCGAAAATAAACACTTCGCCGTGTCCCCAGAAGATCTCTCGGGACAACTGCATTTGCAGATTGCCGATCGCGTCGGCCAGCGTCTCCCCTTCCACCGTTTTAACCATCGTTTGTCCCTGAGCGCTCCCTTTGGATCTGTCCTGCCCGCTTCCCCCCGCCTTCGGGACATAGATTTGCGCGGACAGGAGAATCCGTCCCGACTCGGCCTGATCGAATCCGGCCGCCATAACCAGCGCAAGATCGTTCAACTCGCTCCGGTCCCAGCAACCCGTGAGCAGCGCCGCCGTTATGCCCAAAGCCGCCAAGCGGCGGAATCGCCGAATATGCTTCAATTGCGATCCTCCCCTTGCCTTTTCGGCTCGCCCGCTGGCGAATGCAACCTGACGTCGTTAACCGCCGGTTCGGGTCTTTTGTCCATGGTCCACAGCGGGGCCCGGAACCAGGTATCCTTCCAGTCGTTCCGGCGGTCAGGCATCATTCCCGACAGATACGGCATGCCGAAGGAACGCAGTTGGCACAAATGAATGACGAGCAAGATGACGCCAAGTATAACGCCTAACATGCCGACGATCCCGGCGAGCAGCATGATGGGAAAACGGAGCAGCCGCAAGGAGATGCCGATCGGATAGTGCGGAATCATGAACGAGGCGATGCCGGTTAAGGCCACGACCATGACCATGATCGGCGAGACCAGCCCCGCAGCCGTCGCGGCTTCTCCGATCACGAGCGCTCCGACGATGCTGACTGCGGCACCGACTTGCTTGGGCAGTCTGACCCCCGCTTCGCGCAGCGCTTCGAACGTGACCTCCATCATGATGGCCTCAAAGAGCGCCGGAAACGGAATATCTTCCCTGCTCTTGGCGATGCTGAGCAGCAGCGTCGTCGGCACCATCTCCTGATGGAAGGTGAGAACGGCGACATACATGGAAGGAAAGAGCAGCGCCATGATAAAAAACAGAAACCGCAGCCAGCGGACCGTCGTCCCGATGAAAAATTTCTGGTAGTAGTCCTCCGGCGATTGCAGAAACGCAAACAACGTCGTCGGAGCAATGAGCGAAAACGGCGTCCCTTCCACGAGCAGCACGATTTTCCCCTCCATCAGCGCCGCCGTCGCCACATCGGGCCGTTCCGTCGCCAGCAGCTGCGGAAACGGGGACCAGGGATTGTCCTGAATGTATTCCTCCAGCGTGCCGCTCTCCATGACTCCATCCACATCGACCCGGCGCAGCCGGTTCATCGCTTCCTCGACCAGTTCCTTCGGGGCGATCGACTCGATAAAAGCGATCACAACCCGGGTGCGGCTGATCCGTCCGAGCGTAATCGGCCGCATTTTGAACAGCGGCGTTCGCAGCCGGCGCCGGAGCATGGCCATGTTCGTAATTAGCGTTTCCGTAAATCCTTCCCGCGGCCCTCGAATGACCGACTCGGCCATCGGTTCTTCGATGGCTCGTTTTTCCCAATCGGCAAGGCCAAAGGAAATCCCCATCGTCTCCCCTTCCATGAGGAGAACCGGATTCCCTTGAAAGACTTCTTCCAGCAAATCGCCTATCCGGAAGACGGTTTTCGTCGGCGCAACGGGCATCGATTCCGCAAGCCGCATCCGTCCGCCGCGTTCGGGGTCGCCTTCTTCCCCGGATTCGGTTCCGTTTTCCGAAGCGCCCGTCCAGGCGGCTTCCGAGGAAGATTTCCGTTCGTCCCCCCGCTCGATCTTGCGGCTCCCCGAACCGCCGCGAGCGTCCACCAGCGGCCGAATCACTTGCTGGTCGATCAAGGTCATATCGGACTGTCCGCTTATATAGACGAGGATGGCTTTGCGTCCCATCCCCAGCTTAAACTTGTGCAAAACGGCGTCGGAGCAATCGTTAAGCAGTTCGTTCAGCGTCTGTTCGTTGCGTTCAAGCTCGTAATCAATGGGTTGGGCGTATCGGTCATGAATATCGGCCGCAGGATTTGCGCTTCCCATATGTTTCACGATAATCTTTCCTTCGTTTATTATTTTCTGGTTATTTTGTCCGATATTTCCATTTTTATATCCGTCCGCTTCCATGCGCGGACCCAATCCGGCTTTTGCAGGCTTCGCCGGACGAGCCGCTGATCGTGGACCAGCCGCAACCGGGCCTGAAGCGCGGCGGTCGGCAGCCGAACGTTCATCGGAAAAAGCAAACTGCCCCGGGATGTTCGAGACATCCCGGGGCAGTGTTCTTTGCGAATGAACGCGAATTTCAAACTGAACCATGCGGTCATGCGCCTTAGGGAGCGGCATTCCGCCTCCTTAGGCAAGCCTAACCTTTAAGCGCTCCGGCAAGCGCGCCGGAAATGAAATAGCGCTGGAGAAACAAAAACAGGACGACCACCGGCAGCACGCTGATCACGACCCCCGCCATCAGCGTCGGATAATCCGTCAAATATTCCCCGCGGAACTGCAGCAGCGCAAGCGGCAGCGTCATCTTGTCCTTGCCGCCCAGAAGCAGCATCGGAAACAGCAGATCGTTCCACACGATTACGGACAAAAACGCGGCCGTCGACGCGAGATACGGCGCGCATAGCGGAAAGACGACCCGGATCAGCAGTCTCCATTCGCCCGCTCCGTCGATGGCTCCCGCCTCCAGCAGTTCCTTGGGCAGCGTCCGCATAAAGCCGGTCAGCATAAACACCCCGAGCGGCAGCAGCATGGACACCGTCACAAGCACAAGTCCCGGCAGGCTGTCGGACAGCCCCAGCTTGCGGACAAAGACGTAAATCGGAATCATGTTCACCTGGGACGGAACCATCAGGCCGAGCGCGAACAAGGCGAATATGCCGGCGCCGAGCTTTCTGCCGGACCGGATGATGCCGTAGGCGATCATGCCGGCCAGCAAAAGCTCGAGCAGCACCGAAGACGCCGTCACGAAGACGCTGTTGACGAAATATTGCCCTAGCGGATGTTGGGTGAACAGCTCGCGAAAGCGGCCGAAATTCCAGGCGGAGGGGAGCGAAAGCGGGTGCGCGTAGAATTCGGGCGTCGTTTTCATGGAAGTAAAGACGATCATAAGCAGCGGCAGCGCCACGATGAGGGCGAATGCCGCATGCAGCAGCCTGCCTAACCAGCGCAGCAGCAAGTCGATTCCCCTCCAGTCAGTAAGATACGCGATCCGCGCGGAGGACGCGGAATTGCAGGAATGTAATGAGCGATACGAGCGCCAGGAAAAAGACGGAAGCGGCCGACGCCAGCCCGAACGTGTAATTGGCGAACGCCGCGCTGTAAATAAAGGTCGACAAAATCTCCGTCGAATACGCCGGACCGCCGTTCGTCATCGTAAAGACGAGGTCGAACGCCTTAAACGACTGGATGGTCGTGTAGGAAACGACTAGCGCGGCGGCGGGAGCGAGCAGCGGCCACGTCACCCGCGCGAACACCTGCCAACGGTTTCCCCCGTCGAGCTTCGCCGCCTCCACCAGCTCGGAAGGGATCGCCTGGAGTCCGGCCACAAACAAAATCACCATTTGCCCGATATGCGCCCATGCCTGCGCCGCCGCGACCGCAAAGATCGCAAAGCGGACGTTGCCGAGCCAGTTCTGCGTCCAGTGGGACAAGCCGGCCGCGTTCAACAGGCCGTTAATCGCGCCAAGAGACGGATCGTAAAGGAACGTCCAAATAAACCCGACCGAAACCGACGACAGAATCGTCGGCACAAAATACAGGGCGCGAAGCGCGGCCGCGCCTTTGCCGCCTCGCGCCAGCTGCAGGGCGAGGACCAGCGATACGGCCGTCTGGGCGATGACGACGGCGAGCATGAATTTCAGATTGTTGCCGACCGCCTTGCGGAAGACGATGTGCTCGGTCAGGCCGGCATAGTTGTCCAGCCCCACATAACGGTAGGACGGCGACAAGCCGTCCCAATCCGTGAAGGAATAATAGATCCCGGTCAGCGTGGGATAGACGAACAGGGCCAGATAAATCGCGATACCCGGAAGAAAAAACAGCAGCAGCTTCTTGCCCGGCTTCATCGCTTATTTACCCAGTTGCTGATCGACGATCGCCTGCGCTTCTTTGGCTGCGTCCTCCGGCGATTGTCCGCCCAGCACGGCCTGAATCGAATTCGTAACCGCCTTCTGCACCTCGCCGTTCTTGATCGTGAAGCGGGGCTGAAAGCGCGTCTTCTTGGTTGTCCACTCGGCCACCGTCTTCAGTTCCTCCGTCGAATACTCCACGTCTTTGACCGTCACGTTCTGTCCGGTCGCGTTCGCGTATTCGCCGGCGATGTCCTTGCGGCTCAAAAATTCGATAAACGCCTTCGCTTCTTCCGGGTGCTTCGACTTGGCGTTGACGCCCAGCATGAACGTAGTCGTGTGAATGCCCTCGTACACCGCCTGATCGGCCGGCACGGTAATGGGCGCGAGCAGCTTTTGCTTCAGGTTGGGATTGCTCTTTTTGTTTTGGGCGAGCTGGTAGGAGCCCGTAGCCAGGATCGCCGCCTTTTCTTGCACGAACAGCGCGCCCGCTCCCTGATCCTTCGTTCCGAGCGCATTCGGCTGGAAGTAGCCTTTGTCGTTCAGTTCCTTGAACTGGGAAAGCGTCTTGACCCACCACTCGTCCGTCAGCTTCGCTTCCCCGGCCTCCAGCTTGACGAAGATATCCGGGTCCGGAGCGTTGTTCATCACCATCGGATTCATAAACTGCCCGGGCCCGATGTCCGCCCCCGGGAACGCGATCGGAATCAGTCCCTCGCTTTTCAGCTTCTCCGCCATCGCCAGGAAGCCGTCCCAGTCCTTCGGAGGCGTCAGGCCGTACCGTTCGAAAATGTCCGCGTTGTAGATCGGAATGTTGTAGACGAGCTGATACGGAATCGCGAGCTGCTTGCCGTCCTTCTGGCCGGCTTCGATCAGCGTGTCCGTAAAGTTCGCAAGGAAGCTCTCGCCGCTCAAATCGGTATACAGGCCGGCCTTGGCGAGCGCTTCGAATTGCGCGCCGGGGAACGAGGCGAACACGTCCCCGACCGAACCGTCCGACAGCTTCGCCTGCGCGACCGTTTGGTATTGCTCGGACGGAAACACCTGCGTCTCCACCTGGATGTTCGGGTGCTCCTGCTCGAACTTTTGAATGATGCTGTCGAAGGCTTCGGCATCCTCGCCGCGCCAATGGATAAAGCTGATCTTCACCTTATCCCCGGCGGAAGCTTCGCCCGAAGAGCCGCCTTGCGCGGGAGAGGCCGATCCGGGCGAGGCGTCCGCAGCCGCGTTCCCGCCGTTCCCGCCGGCGTTCGAACCGCAGGCGGACAAGAGCAGCAGCGTTGCCAGAATAAATGCGAATACGTTCAAGCGTCCGATTTTGTTCAATGCAATTCCCCCAATGCCGATAGGTCGTTTTCTTTAGGAAAGCGAAGCGGACTTGTTCCGTTTCTCCAGCTTTTCCCGAAGCAGCGGCATGAGCAGACGGCCCGAGATTTCCGCTTCCTCCAGGTGCGGGTAACCGGACAGGATAAAGGACGTGATGCCCGCGTCCACGAACTCCAGCAGCCGGTCCGACACCTGCTCCGGCGTTCCGACGAAGGCGATGGCCCCGCCGCCCCGGACGGCGGACAAGCCCGCCCACAGGTTGGGTCCGATGACGTAATCCCGGTCCCGGGAATCGTTCCACAGCTCCATCTGCCGCCGCTGGTTCGTGGCGTCGGTGCGGGAATGAAGCTTCTCGCGCGAGGCGATCAGCTTCGGATCGGCCTTGCTCAGAATGTTCCAGGCCGCCTTCCAGGCTTCTTCCTCGGTCTCGCGGACGACCAATTGGGCGCGCAGCCCGTAGCGCAGGCTCCGGCGGGGCGCCCCGCCGCTCGCCAACTCGTCCAGATAGCCTTCCATCTCCGCGATCTGTTCCCGAATCCATTCCAGCGGTTCGGCCCACATCAGATAGCAGTCCGCAAGCTCGGCCGCCACCTTTTTGCCCGCCGCCGAGCTGCCGCCGAAGTACAGGGGCGGGTGCGGCTTCTGCCACAGGGCGGG
>JGI25329J36429_1001404_pt1 | contig 11701 bp, 8 predicted proteins | sample HigsolmetaAR204D_FD_36429 | JGI IMG/M metagenome (IMG submission 36429)
CGAATCACAACATGGGAACCGGGAATGTCTTTTGTGTGCAGCCAAATATCATCTCGTCGAGCGAGTTTCGTTGTGACATAATCATTTTGTTTATTGTTTTTGCCCACTAATATAATCGTTCCGTCACTGGCTGTGTAAGTATCGATCATTGGCTTCTCTTTTCCTTGTTTTCTCTTCGCTTTCGATTTCATCCGCAAATAGCCTTCTTCCTCTAATTCTTCGCGGATTTCTTCAATGTCTTTCGGGGATGCGGATTCAAGCTGCTGAAGCAAATTTTCAAAGTATTGAATTTCTTGCTTTGTTTTATCGATTTGCTCGTTTACAACGACCAATGCATGTTTTGCTTTTTGATACTTCGAAAAATAAGACTGGGCATTTTCCGACGGACTTTTTTTCGGGTCCAAAGGAATGGTGACCTTTTCTCCGTTTTCATCATAATAATTGATGACTTCAATTTCCGTCATTCCTTTTTGAACGGCGTACAGATTGGCGGTCAGCAATTCGCCGAGTATTTGGTACTCATCGGCATTTTCCGCTTCTTGAAGCGTTTTTTCCAATTTTTTTAGCTTGGATATATTTTTTTCTAATTCATTTTTCACCAGCCGTTCTAAATCACTGCCCAGCTGTTTTACACGGTCCCGCTCCGCTTTGCCGAAATAAAAACGGTCAAGTAGAGAACTTAGGGAATGAAACGGCTGCTTGGTTCCTTTAAGATGATTGAGATCCCGCCAGTAAAAATGCTCTTTTTCGTCTCCTTTCCACAGCATTGGCTGAAAACGCCCTTCTTTTAGCGGCTGCAGCAGGCGAATAAAGGCAGCCGGGACTGTCGTACGGTTAGGAATTCCGGCTTCATGAAGCACTTCCTTCGCGAATAACGGAGAAACGCCGGAAAAGTGCTGAACTAGCTGTTTGTCGAGTTTTCCGCCATTAAAATCGAGGAGACGAAGCACGTCATCTTCGGTCGCCTCCAGTGGATTCAACTTGTTTTGGGAAGGCGGATATAAATATTCGTTTCCTGGCAATACGGTTCGGTACCGGCTAAGGGCAGGCGTAATATGTTTAATGCTGTCAATAATTTTCTGCGTCGGCTGATCCACCAGGACAATATTGCTGTGGCGTCCCATAATTTCAACGATTAACTGTTTAGTAGAAACATCGCCGATTTCGTTTTTTCCTTTTAGCTTAAAAATCAGTATACGGTCCAATTCTTTCTGTTTCAGTTCTTCGATAATAGCCCCTTCTAAGTGCTTGCGCAAAAGCATGCAGAACATGGGCGGTTCCTTCGGATTTTCGTACGGCTCATTTGTCAGCTGCACCCTGGCATAGGTAGGATGGGCAGATAGAAGCAGTTTATAATTTTTCCCTTTGGAACGAACGATGAGAATAATTTCGTTTTTATAAGGTTGATGGATTTTCGTAATTCTTCCGCCAGTGAGTACTTTTTGCAGCTCCATCATCATGGCGTGGGTAAATAATCCGTCAAACGACATAATGAAACATCCTTTTCTTTATATGATTTAATGCTCCTTGTAAGAGCGTCCTTTTTAATGAATCTTTATTATTATAATGGAAACTCTCATTGAGTTGTTGTTAGAAATCTGTGCAAGGGAATTATGAATGGATTAAAATCCATTAGCCTTCATTTGTTTTTGCCATCACAACTAACTCCAAGCGTGAAAAGTGCTCTTTTCTAATAAATCATATCATTTTTTTGGACGAGTCTGAATAACCTTGCTATAAGAGCGACGTTTAAGGGGAGAGTGTGATAGAGAAATGAAATTCTATGAGATGGAAAGGCCGGATATAGAAAAACAATTGAATGTCAATCTGGAAAAGGGATTGAACTCAAAAGAAGTAGAAAAACGGAGAAAACAATTCGGCGTTAATGAATTGGAAGAAGGGGAATCCCAGTCCGCGTTTAAATTGTTTATTTCTCAGTTTAAAGATTTTATGATATTGGTTTTACTGGCAGCTACCTTAGTGTCTGGATTGATGGGGGAGTACATGGACGCGATCGCTATCGTTGCCATCGTGATCGTGAATGGGTTTCTTGGCTTTTTTCAGGAACGTAAAGCCGAACAATCTTTGCAAGCATTAAAGGAATTATCTGCTCCCAAAGTAAACGTGCTCCGGAACGGTGAATGGATAAAAATTCCTTCAAAAGAGCTCGTGATCGGGGACGTGATGAAATTCGAAAGCGGAGACCGAATTGGTGCCGACGTCCGTATTTTAAAAGCGAATAACTTAGAATTGGAAGAGTCCGCTTTAACAGGAGAATCGGTCCCTGTACCTAAAATCGCTGAATCGATTCACGGGGAACATTTAAATATCGGGGATTTAGAGAATATGGCTTTCATGGGGACAATGGTTACGAGGGGAAACGGAATCGGAGTTGTTACGGCAATCGGCATGAATACGGCAATGGGAAAAATTGCCGATTTGCTTCAAAATGCCGAAACCCTTTCTACCCCGCTCCAAATGCGGTTGGAACAGCTGGGAAAAGTATTAATTGTCGCCGCTTTGTTTTTAACGGCGTTAGTGGTGGGCATTGGGATTTTGCAAGGTCATGGTTTTTATGAAATGATTTTTGCTGGCGTATCGCTGGCGGTTGCGGCGATTCCGGAAGGGCTTCCGGCCATTGTGACAGTCGCTTTGTCATTGGGGGTTCAGCGGATGATTAAAAAAAGGGCCGTTGTCCGCAAATTGCCGGCTGTCGAAACGCTTGGATGCGCATCCGTTATTTGTTCCGATAAAACCGGAACGATGACGCAAAATAAAATGTCCGTGACCCATTTATGGTCGAATGGGAAAACGTGGACCGTAAGCGGAACAGGTTTTTCACCGAATGGAGAATTTTTTGAAGATGGCGTCCGGATCATACCCCAACGGGAAAAAAGTCTTTANCAGCTGCTGACATTCGGACTTTTATGTAATCATGCGGAGTTAAAACAAAACAAGCGTGATTTTTTTATTGACGGCGATCCAACGGAAGGGGCTTTATTGGTGGCGGCGATGAAAGCGGGCCTGACAAGGGAGAATTTGTCGCAACAATTCACAATTGAACAAGAATTCGCGTTCGACTCTATTCGAAAAATGATGTCCGTTGTGGTGAAAGATCAAAGCGGGCAGCGTTTTGTCATCACCAAAGGAGCACCGGACGTGTTAATCCAAAAGTGTTCGTCGATTCTATGGAACGAGAAAAAGGTAAACTTTTCCCGGGATCATAAAAAGATCGTAGACAACGTAATCAGTGATTTTGCTGGCATGGCTCTTCGCAATATTGCAGTTGCTTACAAACCGCTTAAGGAGAGGGAATCAGCTATTCAAAATGTAGAAGAAGCGGAAAAAGAGCTTATTTTTATTGGCATTGAAGGAATGATTGATCCGCCTCGTCCGGAAGTCAGACAAGCCATCAAAGAGTGCCGAGAAGCTGGCATTAAGACCATTATGATTACAGGAGACCATGTAATGACAGCAAGAGCCATTGCCAAGCAATTAGGGATTTTAGATAATCGTTCCAAAGTGGTCAGTGGTCAGGAACTTAATCAAATGTCTATCGCTGAACTGGAAGAAGTAGTTCAAGATACAGCTGTATTCGCCAGAGTCTCCCCGGAACATAAATTAAAAATCGTTCGGGCTCTCCAAAATAATGGCCACATTGTGGCGATGACGGGAGATGGAGTCAATGACGCACCTGCCATCAAAGCTGCTGATATCGGGATTGCCATGGGGATCTCGGGTACAGATGTGGCTAAAGAAGCTTCTTCGCTTGTGCTCATGGACGACAATTTTGCCACTATTAAGTCAGCGATTCAAGAAGGAAGAAATATATATGAAAATATTCGCAAATTTATTCGCTATTTATTAGCTTCCAATGTAGGGGAAATTTTAGTGATGCTATTTGCCATGATTTTAGCCTTTCCTCTTCCACTCGTCCCCATTCAAATTTTATGGGTCAATTTAGTGACGGATGGACTTCCGGCCATGGCACTAGGACTGGACCATCCGGAAGAAGATGTGATGAAGCGCAAACCGAGAAATCCAAAAGAAGGGGTATTTGCTCGTGGTCTTGGTTGGAAGGTTTTGTCCAGAGGATTTTTAATTGGCGCTGTCACCATCATCGCTTTTATTGTTGCTCGAAAACAGCATCCGGAAAATTTAGCCTATGCTCAAACGATTGCTTTTGCCACTTTAACCGTTAGTCAATTGATTCTTGTATTTGATTGTAGAAGCGAACATTCGATCTTTTCTCGAAATCCGTTTGAGAATCGTTGGCTCGTTCTGGCTGTTCTCTCATCGGCCGTTCTATTGCTGGCGGTGATCTATATTCCTTCGCTGCAGCCGGTTTTTCAAACGGTCACCCTTCCTCCCAGGGAATGGCTGCTTATATTAGGGCTAAGTGCATTACCGACATTTCTTTTGGCAGGCTCTTTTTATACAAGAAAAAGAAAATGATTTGTGATATAATCCAAAAGGTATCAGAGGATTTCCTCTATACCTTTTCTTTTTGCAGAAAGACATTTATCATAATGGACCCTTTTTTCATCATGTCAATATATGTAATTGACTGAATCAATAAGAAGGTTGCGTCCGATTGTCAGCTGTCCCAAAAATGCATAAAGCTTGAATGACAGCAATCCGGAAGATTACCTTGTGGATGAAGGACATTTGGGAGGGTGAAATGCTCTCCTCGATAGACGTTGTTCGTAAAAGAGAAATTCATAGCTGGATAGGATGTGAAACCGATGGTTGTTAGCATGACAGGCTTTGGAAGAAGCAAAGCAGAGTCTGCTCAGCATGCGGTTACGGTTGAAATGAAATCAGTGAACCACCGCTTTTGCGAGTTTACGATACGCATGCCCCGACAGTTATTAAAGCTGGAAGATAAAATCAAAAAATATCTCGGACAATACATAAAACGTGGGCGTGTTGAAATTTTTGTGATCATCGAAGGAGCGGGGGCTCTTAAACGTTCAATACATGTTGACTGGAATTTGATTGAGGATTATTATCAATTCATAAAAAAAATAAAAGAAAAATATCAGTTAAATGGCGAAATCCAAATCAGCGACTTTCTTCGTAAAGAAGAATTAATTACGATAGAAGAAAGAGAAGAAGAAAACGAGGAACTTGAAAAACTTGTTTTCCAAACGATAGAAGAAGCTGTTCGAAATTTGTTGGAAATGCGTAGATTAGAAGGGGAACAGCTTGAAAAAGATTTGCTGATTCAATTAAATAAAATTCAGACGGTCATTAAAAAAATTCAATCTCTTGCACCGAAAGTGTCCAAGCATTATCAAGAACGCCTTGAAAAGAAAGTAAAAGAAGCTGTGTCCAATAACGAGGTGGATGAAGCCAGAATTTTATCGGAAGTGGCTATTTTGGCTGATAAAGCGGATATTAATGAGGAATGTGTAAGATTAGCCAGCCATATAAAGCAATTTTCACAGCTTTTGGAGAAAGATGAACCGATCGGCAGAAGGCTTGATTTCATCATTCAAGAAATGAACAGAGAAGTCAATACGATTGGTTCCAAAGCGAATGACTCAGAGATCGCGGCAAATGTCATTGAATTAAAAAGCTGTTTAGAAAAAATGAAAGAACAAGTACAAAATATTGAGTAATAGGTCAGAACTTCTACGTTCAAAATCAAACATTGATTGGAGGAGCCGCATGTCCATCAGGCTGATTAATATTGGGTTTGGAAATATTGTTTCTGTCAATCGAATCATTTCCATAGTCAGTCCTGAATCCGCCCCGATTAAGCGGTTGGTTCAGGAAGCGCGCGAAAGAGGTTCATTAATTGACGCTACATACGGGAGAAGGACTAGAGCTGTCATTATTATGGACAGCGGTCATATTATACTCTCAGCCGTTCAGCCCGAAACGGTCGCGCATCGAATTGTTTCAAAAGAAGAATTGGAGGAAGGATAATTTCATGAGGAAAGAAAAAGGATTGTTGATTGTCTTGTCCGGCCCGTCCGGTGTAGGAAAGGGAACGGTGCGCAAGGCGATTTTTTCAGACCCAAATGTTGATTTCGAATACTCGATTTCCATGACGACCAGACAGCCTCGGGAAGGTGAAGTAGACGGTGTAGATTATTTTTTTAAAACCCGCGAACAATTCGAACAGCTTATAAAGGAAGGAAAGTTGCTTGAATATGCGGAGTATGTGGGGAATTATTACGGAACTCCGCTTGATTATGTGAAAGAAACATTGGAAGCGGGAAAAGACATCTTTCTGGAAATCGAAGTGCAAGGAGCCAAACAAGTACGTGAAAAAATTCCCGACGGCTTATTTATTTTCCTTGCGCCGCCAAGCCTTTCCGAACTGTATAATCGCATCGTGAATAGAGGAACAGAAGATGATGAACGAATTCGCGGACGAATGGAAAAGGCTCGCAAAGAAATCGAAATGATGGATTTATACGACTATGTAGTGGAAAATGATGAAGTNGAAAAGGCATGCGAACGCATTAAAGCCATCGTTATTGCCGAGCATTGCCGACGTGAAAGAGTTCAGCATCATTATAAAAAAATGTTGGAGGTAGAATAGTATGCTTTATCCATCGATTGANTCTTTATTAAAGAAAATTGATTCCAAATACTCACTTGTCAGCATTGCCGCCAAAAGAGCGCGTCAATTACAAGATCATCCTGAAGACGAACTTTTAGATTCCTATGTTTCACAGAAATATGTNGGTAAAGCATTGGAAGAAATAGATGCCGAGTATTTAACCTTAAAAGAAAAAACAGAAGGTACAACTTACTCCGATGAAGGATAACAACCTTATTAGGTTGTTATTTTTTCTTAATCAAAAAAGTCGAATCATGTCAGCGGTTTTCATTCGTGTGACATAAAAGCATAGACAAGTCGTTTATACGAAGAAGGAATTTTGAAATAGGAAGAGATGCTTTTAACCTGTAGGCGCCCATTAACCGATTTTATTTCCGTGAGGTTTTTTGTTTTGCTTCTTGATCCGGAATGTTTCGTTTACAAAGTCGAGTGAAAAAACAAAGTTTTTCTGTCCAATAGCGGTACAATGGTATAGAGAAGGGGGTTTCATAATGTTGAAAGGAAAAAACATCTTACTATGCGTTACAGGTGGAATTGCCGTTTACAAAGCAGCGGCATTGACCAGTAAATTAACGCAGGCGGGGGCTTCTGTAAAAGTCATTATGTCCAACGGAGCTCAAAAATTTGTCACGCCCTTAACGTTTCAAGCGCTGTCTAGAAACGATGTTTATACAGATACATTTGATGAAAAGCATCCCGAATCGATCGCCCATATTGACCTGGCAGATTGGGCCGATCTCGTTCTCGTGGCGCCGGCTACAGCGAATATAATCGGAAAACTTGCCAACGGCATAGCGGATGATATGATTTCGACGACTTTACTTGCTGCTACTGCTCCGGTTTGGATAGCGCCGGCAATGAACGTCCATATGTACGACCATCCTGCGGTGAAGCGAAATATTGAACGTCTGCAATCTTACGGTTATCAATTTGTAGAACCAAATGAAGGTTATTTGGCTTGCGGATATGTAGGAAAAGGAAGGATGGAGGAACCGGAGAACATTGTCAAGTTGATTAGCTCGTATTGGGAAAAAGAAAAAAATCAGCCTTTGAAAGGAAAGAAAATCGTCATAACAGCGGGGCCGACACGCGAAATTTTGGATCCTGTCCGCTTTTTTTCCAACCGTTCTAGCGGAAAAATGGGATACGCCTTGGCGGAAGAGGCCCATCAATTAGGAGCTGATGTAACGCTTATTTCCGGCCCGGTTTCGTTAAATCCGCCGATCGGTGTGAACGTAAAATATATAGAAAACGCAGAAGAAATGTACGACGCCGTACTGGAGGAGTTTCCGTCCGCAGACATTGTCATTAAAAGTGCGGCTGTTGCCGATTATCGTCCAAAACAAGTATCCAATGAAAAGATGAAAAAACAGGATGGAGATTTGATCATCCAAATGGAACGGACGAAAGATATTTTAAAAACGCTCGGCGAAAGAAAAGATCATCAGTTTCTCGTTGGTTTTGCCGCTGAGACTTCCAATCTCGATGAATATGCAATGAGTAAATTGAAGCGGAAAAACGCAGATATGATCATTGCCAATAATGTGAACGAAAAAGGTGCCGGCTTTGAGGAAGATACCAATATTGTGACAATCTATAAAAAAGACGGTTCAAACAAACGATTAGGGCTTATGTCCAAAAAAGAATTGGCAAAAGAAATCTTTCGTGAAATCGTCAAAACGCTTCAAGAGGAAAGATCAAAATGAACGTAGCAAGCGTGATTGTGGATGTACCAACCATGCAAACCGACCGGCCGTTTGATTACTTGATTCCTGAAAAATGGAGTCAAATGATCCAGCCAGGCATGAGAGTGATCGTGCCTTTCGGGTCAAGAAATGTGCAAGGGTATGTAGTGAAAGTAAAAGACCATTCGTCTTTTCCTCAGTTAAAAGCCATTCGAGAGCCAATGGACGTTGTTCCGGTACTGAATCAAGAGTTGATGGATCTAGCTGACTGGTTGACGAAAACGACGCTTTGTTTTAAAGTTTCGGCCTATCAAGCGATGCTTCCAGCTGCCATGAAAGCAAAATACGAAAAGCGATTCGCGGCAGTCAACGAAGAGAAGATAGCGGATGAGAAGGTAGCCGAGCTGTTTAAGAATAAAAAGGAAATCACTTGGGAAGAAGGGGAAAAGGCGGGACTTTTAACCTCTATACAAAAAGAGGTGAAAGCTGGAACGGTTGAATTGATTTATAAGGTGAAAAGCAAAGGAAACAAAAAGACAGTACGGATGATTGGCACGAGATTATCGGCCGAGGAACTGTCAGAAGCCGCTTCCCGTTTAAAAGGGAATGCCGTCAAACAAAAACGGCTGATCGATGTGTTTAAACAACATCCGGAAGAAATGATATCTGCAAAAGAACTGCTGGAGAATGCTAAAAGTACATCATCCAGTTTGCAGGCGCTGATCCAAAAAGGGATTTTGTATGAAGAGCAAAAAGAAGTATATCGCGATCCTTATGCTCAAACGGATTTTGAAAAAACAAGTCCCTTTCCTTTGACAGATGAGCAAAGAAAAGCCATTTCCCCCATTATTGAAGCTTTGGAAGAAGAAAAGCATGAAACTTTTTTATTATACGGAGTGACAGGCAGCGGAAAAACAGAGATTTATTTGCAATCGATCCAAAAGGTACTGGAAAAAGGAAAAGAAGCCATTGTGCTCGTACCGGAAATTTCTCTGACACCGCAAATGGTTCATCGCTTTAAAAGCCGATTTGGTGATGATGTTGCCGTTTTGCACAGCGGATTGTCCATTGGCGAAAAGTATGATGAATGGCGGAAAATTTTAAAAAAAGAAGCGAAAGTAGTGGTGGGAGCTCGTTCGGCTATTTTTGCGCCGTTTGAAAACATCGGGATCATCATCATTGATGAGGAACATGAGACAAGCTATAAACAAGAAGAAACTCCGCGATATCATGCTAGGGACGTCGCGATCAAAAGAGCACAGCATTTTAACTGTCCCGTCATTTTAGGAAGCGCCACTCCTTCGTTGGAAAGTTTTGCGAGGGCGCAAAAAGGTGTATACCATTTATTAACGCTGAAAAACCGTATGAATCACCGCGATCTTCCTGAAGTGGAAATTGTCGATATGAGAGAAGAGCTGCGGGCTGGCAATCGCTCGATATTTTCTAGGTCTCTATTTGAAAAGTTAAAAGATAGAGTGGAAAAGGGCGAACAAACCGTGCTGCTTTTAAACCGAAGAGGACATTCCTCCTTTGTCATGTGCCGAGACTGCGGCTATGTCGTTCAATGTCCGCATTGCGACATTTCATTGACATATCACCATTTTTCAAATGAAATGAAATGCCATTATTGCGGCTATGAAACAATAGCGCCGTCTGTTTGCCCGGAATGCGGCAGCCCATATATTCGCTATTTTGGGACCGGAACACAAAAAGTAGAGGAAGAATTGGGAAAGCTGCTGCCTGAGGCCAGAGTCATTAGGATGGATGTGGATACGACACGAAAAAAAGGCGCTCACGAAACTCTTCTGCGCCAGTTTTCAGAAGGAAAAGCCGATATTTTGCTAGGAACGCAAATGATTGCGAAAGGGCTGGATTTTCCGAATATTACACTTGTCGGGGTGTTAAGTGCGGATACGATGCTGCATCTTCCCGATTTCCGCTCGTCAGAAAAAACGTTTCAGCTATTAACCCAGGTGAGCGGACGAGCCGGCAGGCATGAATTGCAAGGAGAAGTGGTTGTTCAAACCTATACCCCTGAACATTACAGCATACAGCTTGCCGGTCAACAAAATTTTGAGCGTTTTTATCAGCGGGAGATGATCATGAGAAAATTGGGAGGCTATCCTCCGTTTTATTATTTGGCCCTTGTCAATGTCAGCCATGAGGATCCGCTCGTGGCAGCCTCCGTAACAGAAAAAATTACGAAATTCATCCGCAGCCGGCTCTCCAATAAAACGGTTGTTCTCGGACCGACTGCNTCTCCCATTCCTCGGATCAATGATAGATATCGCTATCAATGTTTGATAAAATACAAGCATGAACCAATGCTTTCCGATACGTTGAAATCGATATTGGAACAGTATAACGGACAAGGATCCTATTCTCATTTGCAAATAGCAGTGGATATCAATCCGTTTGTGATGATGTAAGTTAGGAGGAAAAGTTTTGGCGATATTACCTATTGTCACTTATCCTGCAGAAATATTAGAAAAAGAATGCAAGCGAGTGACATCTTTTGATAAACATTTAAAAAAATTGATTAAAGATATGCACGAAACAATGTTAGAGGCGGACGGGGTTGGTCTGGCCGCTCCTCAAGTCGGGATCGATCTCCAGGTAGCAGTTGTGGATATCGGAGACGAAAATGGAATGATCGCACTTGTCAATCCGGAAATTTTGGAAACAAAAGGAACCCAAACAGATATAGAAGGCTGCTTAAGTATTCCCGGTCTATACGGGGAAGTGACAAGGCCCTATTACGTGAAGGTAAAGGCAAAAGATTGGAAAGGACGAACTTTCATCATCGAAGCCAATGGTTTTTTGGCAAGGGCNATTCAACATGAAATTGATCATCTTCATGGTATTTTGTTTACTACTAAAGTGGATAAATATGTAGAAGAAGAATCGTTGGAAGGGTATGAGGCTGAATGATCAAGATTGTATTTATGGGAACACCCGATTTTTCTGTCCCTATTCTAAGAAGGCTACTAGAAGACGGCTATGAAATTCAAGCGGTTGTGACACAGCCTGACCGCCCTGTTGGCCGCAAAAAAATACTGACTCCGCCTCCTGTTAAAGTAGAAGCAGAAAAACATGGCATTCCCGTTCTCCAGCCGGAAAAATTGAGAAATTCAGAAGAATTGCGAACGATATTGAGTTTCAAGCCGGATATCGTCGTGACTGCAGCCTACGGACAAATTTTGCCGAAGGAACTGCTTGAAGCACCCAAATACGGTTGTATTAATGTTCATGCTTCTCTTTTGCCGGAACTTCGCGGCGGAGCGCCGATCCACTACGCGATCATGCAAGGCAAAAAGAAAACAGGCATCACCATCATGTATATGGCAGAAAAATTGGATGCCGGAGATATTATCAGCCAAGTGGAAGTGCCGATCGAAGAAACGGATCATGTCGGCATCTTGCATGACAAATTAAGCAG
>JGI25329J36429_1001409_pt1 | contig 11689 bp, 10 predicted proteins | sample HigsolmetaAR204D_FD_36429 | JGI IMG/M metagenome (IMG submission 36429)
TCATTGTCATTGACATTGTATCCCATAATGAGGGGAAATGAATCCGCTCGATGTTAAAATTGTGTGAATTATTAAATAAGTATTATTCCCATTTATTTACAGTGGATTGGTGTAGATCCTTTCAATTAATTCGTGGATGGGGCTGTTATTCCCGATCGTTTTATATATTTTCCATACAGTTCAGAGTGCGAATAATACTCAGTGCCACGCCTAAGAACCAATTTCCTGTCTTACTCTCCACATAAAAAGAAAAAAACCTTGGATTCCCAAGGTTTTTCATGGAATGGCGTCCCCGAGAGGACTCGAACCTCCGACACGCAGTTTAGGAAACTGCTGCTCTATCCAGCTGAGCTACGAGGACGTATTGCACCTACTCTAATTAATTATATGAGGGAAGTCGATTTTTTGCAATTGGGAGGACCAGGGATGATGCCCTGGTCCTGACGTTTCATCAGCTATGGGTAAACTGTTCTTCCTCCGTGGAGCCTTTCAAGGCCGTGGTCGACGAGGTGCCGCCGGCGATCACCTGGGCCACTTCGTCAAAGTAGCCGGTGCCGACCTCGCGCTGGTGGCGGGTCGCGGTATATCCGTATGGCTCGCTCGCAAACTCCGCCTGCTGCAGCTCGGAGTAGGCGGCCATGCCGCGCTCGCGGTAGCCTCGGGCCAGCTCAAACATGCTGTGGTTGAGCGAGTGGAAGCCAGCCAGGGTGACGAATTGAAACTTGTACCCCATCTCGCCCAGCTCATCCTGAAAACGGGCGATCGCAGCTTCATCCAGCTTCCGTTTCCAGTTGAACGACGGGGAGCAGTTGTACGCCAGCAATTTCCCCGGGAATTGTGCGTGAATGGCTTCAGCAAACCGGCGCGCTTCCTCCAGATTGGGCTCCGAGGTTTCGCACCAGATCAAATCGGCGTACGGCGCGTAGCTGAGGCCNCGCGCGATAGCCGCATCCAGCCCGCCGCGCATGCGGAAGAATCCTTCGGGTGTGCGCTCGCCGGTGAGGAACGGCTTGTCGCGGTCGTCGATGTCGCTGGTGATCAAAAAGGCTCCGTTGGCATCCGTACGAGCGATGATCACGGTCGGTACGCCCATCACATCGGCGGCAAAGCGGGCTGCGATCAGATTGCGAATGGCCAACTGCGTGGGAATCAGCACTTTTCCGCCCATGTGGCCGCACTTTTTCTCCGAAGCCAGCTGGTCTTCGAAGTGAACGCCGGCGGCTCCCGCTTCGATCATGCTTTTCATCAGTTCAAACACGTTGAGCGGTCCGCCAAAACCAGCTTCCGCATCAGCCACGATCGGCGCAAACCAGTAGATGTCACCTGTCCCTTCCGCCTGCTGGATCTGGTCGGCGCGCTGGAACGCCTGATTGATCCGCTTAACCACGTGAGGAACGCTGTTGGCCGGATACAAGCTCTGATCGGGGTACATCTGCCCGGCCAGGTTGGCGTCAGCCGCTACCTGCCAGCCGCTCAGGTAGATGGCTTTCAAGCCGGCTTTCACCTGCTGAATTGCCTGGTTTCCGGTGAGGGCACCCAGCGCCTTGATGTGGTGTTCCGTGTNGAGCAAATGCCACAGCCGCTCTGCCCCCATCCGTGCCAACGTATGTTCAATCTGCACCGAACCGCGCAGCCGGACGACGTCCTCTGCCGTATACGGGCGGACAATCCCCTTCCAACGCTCCGCCTTCCAGCTTTCCTCCACCTGTCTGATTGCCTCTTGCTTGTTCATCCTCTTCCACTCCTTTTTATTCAAGATAGCCATAGCCCGGGATGGTCAAGAACTCTTCGAATTCGTCNGCTGTCACCAGCCGCAGAAACANTTCGCCCGCCAGCTGGAANTTGCCGNTCTCGTACCGTTCCTGGCCGATGGCTTGTTTCAAGGNTTGCAGTTCCTCACTCACCCACTGTTTGACCAGTCCGGCGGTAATNTTCCGCCCGTCCGGCAGCACGCCCCGGCGGTGNCGAATCCACTGCCAGACCTGGGCGCGGGAAATTTCCGCCGTGGCCGCGTCTTCCATCAGGTTGTTGATCGGCACCGCGCCGTGGCCGCGCAGCCAGGCTTCGATGTACTGGATGCCGACGCTGATGTTGGTGCGCACACCTTCTTCCGTAATCGGCCCCTCAGGCACCGCCAGCAGGTCGGCAGCCGTGACCTGCACATCCTCCCGCTTGTACCAGATCTGATTGGCTTCCGGCATCAAGCGGTCAAACACTTCCATCGCTACCGGCACCAATCCGGGGTGGGCCACCCAGGTGCCGTCATGGCCGTCGTAGGCTTCCCGCTCCTTGTCGGCCCGCACCTTGGCCAGCGCCTCTTCGTTTTTGACCGGATCGTTTTTGACCGGATTTGCGCTGCCATTCCCCCGATGCAGGGCGCCTGCCGCCTGTGACACGTCTTGACCGCAAGCGTGGTATACGCCCGCATGAACGGCACCGTCATCGTCACCAATGCGCGGTCGGGGAGGATGACATCGGGCTGGTTGCGCAGTTTTTTGATGTAGCTGAAAATGTAGTCCCAGCGGCCGCAGTTGAGTCCGGCGCTGTGCTCCCGCAGCTCGTACAGGATTTCATCCATCTCAAACGCGGCCAGAATCGTTTCGACCAACACTGTCGCCTTGATCGTGCCTCGCGGAATCCCCAATTCGTCCTGGGCAAACAGGAAGACGTCGTTCCAGAGACGGGCTTCCAGGTGGTTCTCCAGTTTGGGCAGGTAAAAGTACGGGCCCGAGCCTTTTTCCAGCAAGACATGGGCGTTGTGGAAGAAATACAATCCGAAGTCAAACAGACTGCCGGAGAGCGGCTGCCCATCCAACAACACGTGTTTTTCTTCCAGATGCCAGCCGCGCGGACGGACGATCAGCACAGCCGTTTTTTCCTTCAGCGCGTACTGCTTGCCTTCCGGGCTGGTGTAGGTAATGGTGCGCCTCACCGCATCGCGCATGTTGATTTGTCCCTGGATCGTGTTGGTCCACGTCGGCGAGTTGGCGTCTTCAAAGTCGGCCATAAACATCCGGGCTCCCGAGTTGAGCGCGTTGATCACCATTTTGCGGTCGCCGGCCGGACCGGTAATCTCCACCCGGCGGTCCTGNAGGTCGGGCGGCAGGGGAGCCACCGTCCAATCAGCCTTGCGAATGTGGGCGGTCTCAGGCAAAAAATCGGGCAGCTTCCCGCAGTCAATCTCCTCCTGCCGTTTGATCCGCTGTTTCAACAGATCCCGCCGCCTCTCGCCAAAGGCCCGCTCCAGTTTGATCAAGAATCGGATTGCGTCGGGAGTGAGAATCTCCTCATACTGCGGCGACAGCGCGCCGGTGATCGTCACTTCGGCTGGGTAATGGTTGGTGTGCAGCGTAGTCAAAACAGGTTCCTCCTCTCCTGAACCAAAACGTTATTATGATACAGAAGAAAATTTAATCAATCTATTATAGTACAGTACTGCCAAAAAAAATGGCCTTAATCCAGATACCCGCTGCCGCTGCAGTGGCTGCAGCTTACACAGCCGTCACCTTGGCAATGATGGCACACCACCCCGTGCTCGTCATAGCCCGCTCCGCCGCAGTGCGGACAATTCTGTTCGCCGTTTCCTTCACACCGAAAGCAGTTCATTTCCGTTCCCTCCACTCCTGTATTAATACAATAATCAACTTTCTTGCCGTTATTATATAACAGTGGTTCGTACAACGCAACACCATTTTCAAAAAATTCCGCTGTTTTTGTTACATAAAAAAACCGGCTCCCCATCCAAATGGACGTGAGAGCCGGTTTTTTCTATGCTGACTGTCTGTATGCTGTACGTCGTCAGCGGCTTTCCTTCGGCACGATCTTTTCCATTCCGCCCATGTACGGACGCAGTACCTCCGGAATGACAATGGAGCCGTCTTCCTGCTGGTAGTTTTCCAGCAGGGCGGCCACGGTGCGGCCGATTGCCAGACCGGAGCCGTTGAGTGTATGGACGAACTCCGGCTTGCTCTTCGCGTCGCGGCGGAACCGGATGTTGGCCCGACGCGCCTGGAAGTCCTCAAAGTTGGAACACGAGGAGATTTCCCGATACGTATTGTAGCTGGGGAGCCATACCTCCAGGTCGTACTTTTTCGCGGCGGTAAACCCGAGGTCGCCGGTGCACATGTTCATCACGCGGTACGGCAGGCCGAGGAGCTGCAGCACTTTTTCCGCGTTTTTCACCAGCTTTTCCANTTCGTCGTAAGAGTCTTCCGGTTTGACGAACTTCACCATCTCCACCTTGTTAAACTGGTGCTGGCGAATCAGTCCGCGCGTATCGCGGCCGGCCGATCCGGCTTCGGAACGGAAACAAGCGCTGTACGCGGCGTAATAGATCGGCAGGTCGGCTGCATCGAGAATCTCGTCGCGGTGAATGTTGGTCACCGGCACCTCCGCTGTCGGGATCAGGAAGTAATCCGGNCCATCCAGTTTGAAGGCATCCTCCTCAAATTTGGGAAGCTGACCGGTGCCGGTCATGCTGGTGCGATTGACGATGTACGGCGGCAAAATNTCTTCGTATCCGTGTTCGCTGGTATGCAGATCCAGCATGAAGTTCATCAGCGCCCGCTCCAGACGCGCTCCCAGCCCCTTGTAAAAGACAAACCGGCTGCCTGTTACCTTGGCCGCCGCTTCAAAGTCGAGGATGCCCAGATTGGCAGCCAGCTCCCAGTGCGGCTTTGGCTCAAACGTAAAATTGCGCGGTTCGCCCCAGGTCCAGGCCACTACGTTGTCTTCTTCCGACGTACCGATCGGCACGCTCTCGTGCGGCAGATTGGGCAGGCTCAGCAAAATCTGCTCCAATTGTTCGTCCAGCTGGCGCAGTTCTTCGTCCAGCGCCTTGATGCGCTCGTTCACCTGTTTCATTTCGGCGATCAGGTGGTCGGCGTTTTCTTTGTTGCGCTTCATGATCGCCACTTGTTCGGAGACCGTGTTTCGCTTATTTTTCAACGATTCCGCTTCTTGAATNACCTGGCGCCGCTTTTCATCCGTCTCGGCGAACTGGTCGAGCGCGGAAATGTCTTCGTTGCGATGTGCCAACCGGCGTTTTACCTCTTCCAAATTGCTGCGCAAAACTTTCACGTCAAGCATGTAATTCCCTCCTAATCTCTATGATTCCTTATTCTGGAAAGAGTAGTTGTTCAGATGTGAATGGCGAAAGCGCGTTCCAGCGGGACAGTAAAAAACACTCGTCCCCTCTGTAAGGGACGAGTGCTGTATACCCGCGTTGCCACCCTTGTTGGCAAATGCGTTTGTCCGTTTCCATCCGCATTTGCCCGCTCTCATCCGTCGTAACGGGACGGTTACCGGGCAAAGTTTGAAGCTTTGCCACTCCGAGGTGGATTCCCTTGCACGCCGGATCGGTTTTCACCCGCCACCGACTCTCTGGGCCTGGCTTATGCAAAGTACTGGCCTCATCATCGCATTCAATATTCGATACATCTATTGTTAACTGTACTACAGGTTCTATACCTGTGTAAAGGAGGCGGTTGACAAAAAAACCGGCACCACGTGCGGTACCGGTTTTTTATGTGAGTGCGGGATCAGGCCTGAACTTTATCGGCCCGGTACTCCTTCACCATGTCAAAGAAGAATTTGTGGATGCGCGCATCCTCCGTCAGTTCCGGGTGGAAGGCAGCTGCCAGGTAATGGCCTTGGCGGGCGGCGACAATTTTGTCTTCGTACTTCGCCAGCACCTGACCGTTTTCCCCCAGTTCCATAATGTACGGCGCCCGAATAAAGACAGCCGGAAAATCGGGAGCGATGCCCGCCACGGGCAGATCGACTTCAAAGCTCTCCTTTTGACGTCCAAACGCGTTGCGCTCCACCTTCATGTCCATCAGACCGAGGTGGCAGTCATCCTGGCCGTTGATGCGGTTGGCCAGCAGGATGGCGCCGGCACATGTGCCAAAAATCGGTTTTTTGGCTTGGCCAAACTGGCGGATGGCTTCCATAAAGCCGTATTTGTGCATCAACTTGCTGATTGTGGTGCTTTCCCCGCCGGGGATCACCAGACCGTCCAGATCGTTGAGCTCTTCCACTTTTTTCACCGGGACCGCTGTTGCACCGACTTGTTCCAGCATGCGGATGTGTTCGGCTACAGCTCCCTGCAGGGCAAGTACGCCAATTTTCATGTTGTTCACCTTACCAGCCGCGCTCTTGCATGCGATCTGCTTCGCGCAGTTTGGAGATTTCGATACCCGGCATAGCCGTACCCAGTCCTTTGGAGACGCGGGCAATCAGATCGTAGTCGGTGTAGTGCGTCGTCGCTTCGACGATGGCGCGGGCGTATTTCTCCGGATTCTCCGATTTGAAGATACCGGAGCCGACGAACACGCCATCTGCCCCAAGCTGCATCATCAGTGCAGCGTCGGACGGCGTAGCCACACCACCGGCTGCGAAGTTGACAACCGGCAGCTTCCCGTTTTTATGCACGTATTCCAGAAGTTCGTACGGTGCACCCAGGTTTTTCGCTTCCGCCATCAGTTCGTCGTAGGACATGCTTTGCACTTTGCGAATCTGTGCCTGCATCGTGCGCATGTGGCGAACCGCTTCCACGATGTTGCCCGTACCCGGCTCCCCTTTGGTGCGGATCATGGACGCGCCTTCACCGATGCGGCGCAGCGCTTCGCCCAGATCGCGGGCACCGCAGACAAACGGAACCGTAAAGTCTTTTTTGTTGATGTGGAACATGTCGTCGGCAGGAGTGAGCACTTCACTCTCGTCGATGTAGTCAACGCCCATCGCCTCGAGCACGCGTGCTTCAACGAAGTGGCCAATCCGTGCCTTGGCCATGACCGGGATGGATACCGCTTTCATCACTTCTTCCACGATGCCCAGGTCAGCCATGCGCGCCACTCCGCCGGCCGCGCGAATATCAGACGGTACGCGTTCCAGTGCCATAACGGCAACGGCACCGGCCGCTTCCGCGATCTTCGCTTGTTCGGCATTTACGACGTCCATGATGACGCCGCCTTTTTGCATTTCAGCCATACCTTTTTTAACGCGGGACGTTCCTACTTGTACCATGCTTTTTGCCTCCTACCCATGTGGACTCTAGATCTGCACGTTTTTGTGCAAACGTTGTCGTAATATTCACCATTGTAAACGAAGTGTGATTTTCGACACAACCACTTATTTGCCGGTGACGCTGCTGAAAATGTTACTAATAAATTGGATGATGCTGCGGAAGAACAGGCGAATCCAGCTTGCTTCCTCTACGTCTTGTCCAGCCACGAGGTCGACGCCCCCCTTGGTCACGTCTTCCGGCTGCAGGTAGTCGCTGTCCTTTTCTCCTTCTTCTTTAAAGACCACTTTCCCGATGACCTGTCCTTTCGTCAGCGGCGCATTCAGATCCTGGAAGGTCACGACCGGCGTAAACTTGGTGTCCTCGCCAATTTGGGTCAGGACGTTTACCTCTTTACTCGTTACAGCTGGTACGGTCAGGTCCACACCGTTTTTCACCGGCGCGGTTTCAAAGCCTTTTACCGCGGCTCCCTTCTCCACCTTTTTGGTCAGCTTGAAGTTGCTGAAGCCGTAGTCAAACAGCTTTTTGGTTTCTTCAAAGCGCTTCAACTCGCTGCTGGTCCCCATGACGACGCTGATCAGGCGCATATCATCCCGTGTTGCCGTACCGGTGAAACAGTATCCCGCCGCCGACGTATAGCCGGTCTTCAAACCATCTACCCCCGGATAGTAGCTGAGCAGTCCGGGAAGCATCCAGTTGTAGTTTTTCTTTTTGATCACGTTTGGCATACCTTCACGGAACGCCAGCTCCGGAATTTTGGAGTATTCCAACGCTTCCGGGAAATCGCGAATCAGCGCGCGGGCCAGGATCGCGGAGTCCCGTGCGGACATCATGTTTTCCTTTTGTTCGGATTGCGGTGCATACGGCCCCAGATCTTCAACGGGCAAACCGGTCGACGTCACGAACGAGGTGTTTTTCATCCCCAGTTCCTTGGCCTTTTTATTCATCATTGCCACGAAGTTGGCTTCGCTGCCGCCCACTTTTTCCGCAAGCAGCACGGTTGCGTCGTTGGCGGACACGATCGCCATGGCCTTGTACAGATCCTTGACGGTATGAGACTCGCCCATGTTCAGGTAGACGCCTGCGGAGTCCGGCATTTTGGCGATGTAAAAGGCGTATTCGCTCACCTGAACCTTTTCGTCCCACTTGATTTTCTTTTGTTTAATCGCTTCCAGCACGAGGTACTCGGTCATCATCTTGCTCATGCTGGCCGGCGGCAGCGGTACATCCGGATTGCTGCTGTACAGCACCTTGCCCGTGGACGCTTCCACCAGAATGGCCGATTTAACCGCCAACTGCAGGTTGGGCTGTGCAGCTCCTGCGCCGTCAGACAAGCCGCCCCACGCGGTCAAAAACACAGCGACAGAAAGGAACAGTCCCATCAATCGCCTCGTCCATCTTTTTTGTTTCATTTGCTTTACTCACTCTCCCGTTTCTGTCGTTCTTCGCCACGATTGGCATGAGCACACAAGTGTAAGTGTACCATACAAGCAGGGCTTCCTTGAAGGTTGTTTCGACCTGTTTGTCCGCGTCGGAGACTGGAAAAAAACCACTCTCCAATCTTATATAGACGAAAAATCGCGGTGCAAGGTTATGAACGCTTCACAAAAACAGCAACGTTCCACTCACCTTCTATTTGTAAAGGCGAGTCTGCTTTTTTCTGTCCGAAAGCGATCCNGTACACCATTTCTTCGTATTGTTGAAACAAGGCAAGGTAAGCCGCATCATTGCCCGACTGTGCCTGTTTTACGAAGGCAACAACGTCCATTCAGTTTCACTCNCTTCGACACTTAATTAGACAAATCACCCAGGTGTTTGGCTTTCGAGCTTACGTTTTCCAAATTATCTGTTTAATATTGGCAGATGTATAGGTTACACAGTTCCGTTTGCACAGAAAAATGCACCCCCTGCTGTAGGGGGTGCATTTCACAATCGTGAAAGGGTTTTTCGTCAATCGCCCTAGGAGATGGAGTAGTTGGGCGCTTCTTTGGTAATCTGCACGTCGTGCGGGTGGCTTTCCCTCAGACCGGCACCAGTGATGCGGACAAACTGGGAGTTTTCGATCAGCTCCCGAATGGTTTTGGCCCCGCAATAGCCCATGCCGGCACGCAGCCCGCCAACCAATTGATAAACTACGTCAGCCAGCGGACCTTTGTACGGAACGCGGCCTTCGATGCCTTCCGGAACCAGTTTTTGTTCGTTTTCCTGGAAGTAGCGGTCCTTGCTGCCCGCTTTCATTGCACCGATCGACCCCATGCCGCGGTACACCTTGAACCGGCGGCCTTGGTAAATTTCGAATTCGCCGGGGCTTTCCTCGGTTCCGGCGAACAGGCTGCCGATCATGATGGCCGACGCGCCCGCGCCGATCGCTTTTGTCAGGTCACCGGAGTATTTAATGCCGCCATCGGCAATAATTGGAATATTGTACTCTTGGGCAACGCGCGCACAGTCGTAAATGGCGGTAATCTGCGGTACGCCGATACCGGCTACGACACGCGTGGTACAGATGGAGCCGGGTCCAATCCCTACCTTAACCACGGAGGCACCTGCTTCGATCAGGTCGCGGGTTGCCTCACCCGTAGCCACGTTACCCGCCACGATGGTCAGGTCCGGATAGGCTTGTCTCAACTTCTTCACGGTGTTGATGACGTTGATAGAGTGGCCGTGTGCGGTATCCACCACCAGTACGTCTACGCCAGCCTTCACCAGCGCATCCGCCCGTTCAAACGTGTCGGCTGTCACACCGACTGCCGCACCGCAAAGAAGACGTCCCTGCTTGTCTTTTGCAGCGTTCGGGTACTGGATCGCTTTCTCGATGTCCTTGATGGTAATCAACCCTTTGAGAACGTTATTTTCGTCCACCAAGGGCAGTTTCTCGATCTTGTGTTTCTGCAGGATGGCTTCCGCCTGCTGCAGCGTCGTTCCGACAGGAGCCGTTACCAGATTTTCNCTGGTCATGACTTCTTTAATGGGAGTGGAAAAGTCGTGCACAAAACGAAGGTCCCGGTTGGTAAGAATCCCAATGAGGTGGTTCTGCTCATCGACGATGGGGACGCCGGAAATGCGGTATTTGCCCATGAGCTGGTCCGCATCGGCGACGGTATGGTCCGGAGTCAACGAGAACGGATTGGTGATGACGCCGCTTTCCGAGCGCTTGACGCGATCCACTTCACTGGCTTGTTGTTCAATGGTCATGTTTTTATGGATAATCCCGANACCGCCTTGACGAGCCATGGCAATAGCGAGCTTAGATTCTGTCACCGTGTCCATGCCGGCACTGATCAGGGGAATGTTCAAGGTAACGTTTTCGCTCAGCTTCGTCGTGATGTCGACGTCCCGGGGAAGCACTTCCGATTTGGCCGGAATGAGGAGAACGTCATCAAACGTCAAACCTTCTTTCACGAATTTGTCTTCCCGCACAATAATAAGCTCCTTTCGCCAAAATATTTATCGCCAGTGTAACAAACGGCTTAATTTACTGTCAAGGAAAGCTTGTATCGTTCGGGTATGCCGTCAATTATCCAGATAAATCAAAAAAAATACCAAGAAAGCGTTACCATTTTACGAAAGTTAACCAAAGGTGATGACGATGCAGGATGCATGGACCACACTGCGCTTGCTGGAAACGGAGCCAGCCGCGCGCAGGTATTTGTCCCACTGCTACCAATCTAGGGGGCTGCCGCACCCCGACCGCCTGGCGTTCCAGCAGAGCACCCGCTTTTTATACACCTGGCAGCAGGCGCGGCAGTTTTACGAAACGGCTCATGGCGCCTCGCTCTCGGTTCGCCCGCTGCTGCTGTTTTACGGGTATGTGCATCTGCTGAAAGGATGGCTGATTACCTGCGACCCTGACTATCCGCAAAACAGCCGCGTGCTGCAGCACGGCGTGACCACGCGCAAGCGGAAGCGCGGAGTATACCATCTGTTGGAGGATGAAGTTCGGCCGCAAAAGGAAGGATTGTTCGCACACCTGGCCCGTCTGTTCGCTCCTACGCCCCTCAATNATCGGTACTCGCTGGATGAACTGTTTGCGTCCTTGTCGGAGTTGAGCGGTCCGTATGCAGTCGTTACCGGAAGAAAATCGCCGTGGGTCCGCCTTGACCTGGGCATCGTAACGCCACACGATGACCAACAGGGAACCGTGTATCGAATAGCGTTCCCCACCGGTTCTGACGGGCCGCTGGCATATTCTCCCGAGACGCTTCGACAGTATATTCGACGGCTTGTTCCCGACNGCTGCGACGCTTTCCTGTTTGAATGGGCAGACAGCATCGGCAGGGAAGCGGTTGTCACTTCGGCCGCTCTTTCGGAATGGGAAAGGCACCCGCTGTTTTCTTTTCATCACGGCTCCCTGTTTTTCTGGAACGGTGCGCCGGAGACACTTCCTCTGCCAACCTGGGCCAGCCACTACCTGATTTTGTACGTGCTCAGCATGCTCTGCCGGTACGAAACGGAGTGGTGGGGGGAGCTGGCGCTAACTTCCTCCTACGCGGAGCGCTATCTCGTGGAGTGCTTNCTCGACAGCCATGCGTACACCTTGCCTACGGTTATTCTGAAGCAAATGCAAAAAAACAACCCCCTCTTTTTCGAGTAAGAGGGGGAAAACAAAACAGCCTTCCCAACGACATGGTTGAGAAGGCTGTACCTCATTCCCTGAAAACTGGA
>JGI25329J36429_1001410_pt1 | contig 11687 bp, 10 predicted proteins | sample HigsolmetaAR204D_FD_36429 | JGI IMG/M metagenome (IMG submission 36429)
GCGTTTCTTCCACCTCCATCCAAGAAATTACCAATGCATGTGGCATTCCGAAAGGTTCGTTTTATTTTTATTTCAAGTCAAAAGACGAGCTGTTAATTAAATTATTGGAGCAGTTTTTTAGTCAGTTAAAGAAAAAAACGGAGCAAATCGGGGCAAATTACGAAGATCCAAAAGAGCGGTTTATTAAACAATTGTCTGTTCAATTAAAAGAATTTTTGGCGCATAAAGAAATATTTATTACGCAGATGCATGAAAATTTAAAAGAAAATAATGAAAAAATTGATTCGTTGTTACAAAACCTAAGAAACGATTTTTTTCATTTTTTAACAAACAATCTGAAAAACATTTACGGCAAGTCAATTGATAAGTATATAGCAGATGTAAACATTATCGTTCAAGGAATCTTTTTTTCATTCATTCAGTTCCTCATATTTGAAAATAGGGTGAGAGTAGATGAGGAAAAATTGGCAAAATACATTTTGCAAACAGCAGATGATTTAGTTAAAGGAATGCTGGCAAAACAAAATGACCCCATCATTCCAGCTGAGATCATGACCAAAATGTTCAATCATCCTCAATCCCCTAGCCATCCGTTGAACATTTTAAATGAGATAAAAGAAATGAGCCGTTCTATAATCGATGATGGACAGTTAAACATTACGATTGAAGTGTTAGAAGCTGAAATAACGGCTGAAAAGCCAAGAACTCCGGTCATTAAAGGAATGTTGTCAAATCTCCATGAATATCCTGAACTACGCTACTTGGCCAATCAACTAGCTGATTATTTTCAAATTAAATGAGCCTCTAAAGGGTTAATTCCTTTAGAGGCTGTATTTTTACTCCAGCTCCAACGCTTTTGTTTCTTGTCCAAACAACAGAACAGCTAGTGCTCCAATAATAATGGCAGCGCAAAAAATTGAAAAAATGGCTACCATGGAAACTTTGAGAGCGGCTAAATAACCAACTAATAAAGGTCCGAAAATGCCACCAATTCTTCCGAACGATGCGGCCATTCCCGCACCTGTCCCGCGAATTTCTGTTGGATAAAGCTCAGGTGTATAAGCATAAAGCGCTCCCCAAGCCCCTAAGTTAAAAAATGATAAAAAGATTCCAGATATTAAAAGCTCTGCCGTTGTATCGGAAAATCCGAAAAAGAATGCGCTCAGTGCAGTGCCAAATAAATAAAGAGAAAGAACAAATTTTCTACCAATTCGTTCAATGAGCCACGCCGCACTAAAGTATCCCGGAAGCTGTGCAATCGTCATAATAAGAACATACTCAAAGCTTTGCACTAAACTGTAGCCTTTCATCATCACAACGCTTGGAAGCCATAAAAACATCCCGTAATAAGAAAAAACAACAGAAAACCACAACACCCAAAGTACAGCTGTTTGTTTCACATATTTTTTTGACCAGACAGCTGCGATATTTTTCCATACATTTGATTTTGTTTGTATCGATTTGAATTTTTTTGAATCCGGAAGCTTCATGCGCAAATAAATCGCATAAAAAGCCGGAAGAGCTGTTAAAATAAGGGCGAGACGCCAGCCAAATTGAGGGATAACAAAATAAGATATAATTGCCGCGATCAACCATCCTGCAGCCCAAAAACTTTCAAGCAGCACGACCATTCTTCCCCGATCCTTTGTCGGCGAGCTTTCTGATACTAGCGTTGATGCTACTGGCAATTCACCCCCCAGCCCCATGCCGATAAAAAATCTTAACAGCAAAAATACCGCTAATGTGGTTGTAAAAGCCGACAGGCCGCTGCCGATCGAAAATAACAATAATGTGATAATAAAGACAGTTTTTCTGCCAATTTTGTCTGACAAGAGACCGAAGAAAAATGCCCCTACAGCCATGCCGATCGAGTTGATGCTCCCGATCCAGCTCATTTGTTCTGCCGTCAAATTCCAATCTTCTTTTAACGCGGCAATGATAAAAGATAAAATGCCGACATCCATTGCATCAAAAAGCCATGCGAGTCCCGCAATGCCTAATAGCTTTTTCGTTGACATCTCTTTCATCTTGTCAACTTCACCTCTTTCTGATGTCTTTACATATGTTTTGTTATATGTAAACTATATCATATTTTACATAATTGTCATGTTTTTTGTTTTATAAACGAAACATAATATTGTGCCACCGGCATATGAATCCTATAATCGCAATTTCAGACCATCTTTGCAGCGTTTCATTTATTGCAAAAGGTACAATTCCTTGAAATTTCTACTTTCAGAAAAATCCTTAACAACTAAAAAAGATCCACAGAAATCATTTATATATTCTGTAGATCTTCGCCATTTAAAAAGGAATAGGAGACAGCATTTTGTCTATAAAATTTTTATTTTTTGTTTTTTGTCCCATCTTCTACGTTATAGGCTTGACCATATGCTTCACGGGACGGTTCATATAAGTCATGTACATCCGTTCTTCTTTCGAGTTCCGTTTGTTCATGTGTACGTTTTTTGTTTTTAAACCACTTCATTCTTGCTCACCTCTCATATATATCATCATCTTCTTATTTATTGTTGCGAAATTTTTTACGTTTATTCGAAAATATGCATGCCATTCGCCAACCAGTTCTGTTTTTCATTTATAATGAAATTAATCGATTATGTTAGATTGAAGGTGACAGTATGGAGATCGAAGATATTATAAAGAAGGTTAAAAATCATACTCCGACGATAATTGGGATGGATCGTTTAGTAAAATTTGCGGTATTGCTTCCGTTTATGCGAATAAATGATGAAGTTCATTTGTTGTTTGAAGTACGCGCCAAAAAATTAAAAAGGCAGCCCGGCGAGATTTGTTTTCCAGGTGGGAAAGTTGAGCCGACCGATCACGATGCAAAACATACAGCTATTCGCGAAACATCAGAAGAGCTAGGTATTTCAGCCGATATGATTCAGCATGTATATCCGCTTGATTATGTGATGACTGCCTACGGAACGGTTGTTTATCCTTTTGTTGGCATGATCGACCCTGACGCTTCGTTAGAGCCAAACAAAGACGAAGTCGGCGAAGTATTTACAGTTCCTTTTCAATTCTTTTTAGAAACGAAGCCAGAAATTTATGAAGTTCATTTTCGGGCAGAACCTGAAGAAAATTTTCCTTATGAAAGCATCATCGGGGGAAAAAAATATAAATGGAATTCACCGAAAATAGAAGAACATTTTTATTATTATAAAGATAAAGTGATTTGGGGGCTGACAGCCCGGATGATCTACTATTTTATCGATATGCTAAAGAGCGAGCCATCCCTAAAATAGTTTTATGGGATGGCTGTTTATTTAAGCTGTACCGTGAAACAATTCTTTTTTCCTCCACCCGCCGAGCCTAAAATATAAAAAGGCGAATAAGCTGGAAATAACAAAGCTGACGCCCATTCCGACACCGATGCCGTCTTCGCCGATCCAATTGGAAAAAAGGTATGTGAGCGGGTAACGCAGCACCCAAAACGAGATGATGTTTAAAATTAAGACTTGCATCATCGCACCAGATCCACGAACAACACCGTTTAACACAAAATTGATGCCAAGAAACGGATAGAAGAAAGCGACGATTTTTAAATAATTCACACCAAATTGCACCGCTTCTTCCTCCTGGATAAATAATTCCACACCAAAACGGGCGAAAAAGAGAATTAGCAATGATATCAAAACCATAATAGCTAAATTATACATCAATCCATATTGAGCAATTTTATAAACTCGATCCCATCGATTGGCACCGATGTTTATGCCTGCCAAGCTGTTGACAGCAGTTCCGAGGGCCATTGCGGGAAGCAAGATAATATTATCGAGCCTCTGAGCAGCGCCGAATCCGGCCAGCGCGTCTTCGCCAAAACTAGCTACAACGCTCATGATCGCCGTCACTCCAGCGGAAATGACCATCATTTGCATGCCGGACGGAACCCCGATTTTTAAAATAAGAGAAACTTCTTCTTTTTTCGGCATACGCGGCCATGTAAAAGGAACTAATTTGTAATGAATCGCCAAATATATTCCGAATAAAAAGGCGATCCCTTGGGAAATCACTGTTGCATAAGCCGCTCCGGCTATGCCGAATTGAAATCCAGAAATAAATAATGGATCTAAAGCGGCATTTAAAAGAACAGCCAAAACAACAAAATAAACCGGGGCTTTGCTTTCTCCAAGCGCACGCATCAATGTCGCCACAAAATTGTAGCCGAATAAGAAAATAATTCCAAGAAAATTAATTCGCAAGTATAAGGATGCATCTGCAACTAAACTGTCAGGTGTTCCAAGCAAAAATAAAATCCGTTCGGCAAAAATAAATCCAAAAACTCCAAGCAAAATCGATAATATAAACAGCGTGACAACAAAGGCATTCACATACCGTTTCAACCCTTGTTCATCGCGTTTTCCTTTTAATTGGGACAAAATCGTTAATGTTGCTTGGTTGATCCCGATAATGAAAGAAAGAATTGTGAAAATGACAGTTCCAGAGAGAGACACCACCCCTAATGCACGAGCCCCCAGCAAGTTTCCAACCCATAAACTGTCAATTATTTGATACGAAACTTGAAGCAAGTTCGTTAATAAAATAGGCGAGGAAAAAGTGATGAGCTGCTTTAAAATATTTCCTTCTGAGTAATCCGTCTGTTTCATCCAAGAATCACCTTTTTCTTTCATCTTACATTGACGCAGCCTTCGAATAAGCAAAGTGCCGCTCGGTGAAGGATTTACGACCACGTCCTGCTGAGAGCTTTTTTTGAACGAATGGGGCTCTCTTGCTTCCTTACCTTTTATCAAGATTTATTCTTCATATATCATTTTTTTCGTCATGCCGCCGTCAATAATAATATTTTCTCCCGTAATAAAATCGTTGTCGGGATGAGTTAAAAACAAACACGCTCTGGCAATATCATCCGGTTTTCCGACTCGCTTTGCAGGATGCTGTAGATGATCGCGCTCAGTAAGCAGTTCATAGTTGTTCGTTTCAATCCAGCCGGGGCTTATACAATTGACTCTAATTTTGTCTTCCCCCAATGAAATAGCTAAAGCGTGTGTTAAAGCAACGATGCCGCCTTTAGATGCAGCGTACGCTTCCGAATCTTTTTCAGACATGAACGCTCTTGTTGAAGCAATATTAATGATCGAACCTCCCCTTTCATTTTCTCGCATATATTTTGCCGATTCCTTTGCAAATAAAAATACGCTGCGAAGATTTGTTTGTAATATGTCATCCCATTCCTCAACCGTTAGCTCATAAAGAGATTTAAATCTTGAAACACCTGCATTGTTAATCACAATATCGATTCTTCCCGTTGTATGTTTGACCGTTTCTATTAATTTGATGACGTCCTTATGATTTTTGACATCCGTTTTGATAAACGTCGCTCCATATTCCTCAGCTGTTTCCTTTCCTTTTTGTTCATTCACATCCGCTATCACAACTGTTGCTCCTTCTTTTGCATAGGCGGAAACGATCGCTTTCCCGATCCCTTGTGCACCGCCGGTTATAATGACTGTTTTTCCTGCAAAGACCATGTCGATTCCTCCTCTTATCGTTTTTTAAAATCCTGCTCTTGTTTTCGATTACTTCCGTTGGAAATAACAGGGTCAGCCCCACAATATTGAAAATTTTCATTTAAAGATGGACTTTTTTCGTTGAACGCAGAAACCGTCTAAAGATCTTTTATGCAAGCTTTTTCCCTCCTTTTAGCTTCGGCTGCTTAAAAGGTTGGTTTCACCATCTTGTGTTCGAGCTACTAGTTCAATCTGGCTGCAAAGCTGGAAGCTTGCAACCTTCCCCTCCCCTAAATCGAAAAAAGAGTCCCCCTTGAAAAAGATTGACTGTTAGCTCAGAAGACACGCAGCCTGATATAAAAAGATCCACTCTACTCGCCTAAACGGAAGCGAATTAATTTTTTTGTATTGCCTTTTTTCGGCTGCAGATTTTTACATTTCTTCAATTTAGTCGCTTTTAGATAGCTCACTCATTTATTATATCATTTATAAACTTAATCAATTGACAACAACGTGCAGCATACATAAAATACAATTAAACAGATCGGAATAAAAGTCAGAAAGGAGATACCTTTGGCAATTAAATTGACAACTGTTTCCATCTTTGTTTTCATGATTATCTCATGGCTGTTTGGCATCTATTCGCTGTCAAAGTTTTACACACCAACAATCATCATCCCGATTTTTAACAATTATTATTGGTCTACTCCATTTGTCGGAATGTTAGGTTTAACTGTTTTCTTTTCCATCGTATCAGTAGCGGCATTTTTTATCTTGAAATATAAAAATTTTAGAAAACGAACCGCGATCTATTCTATAGCCTCCATTTTATGGATAGCTATTATCGCTGGGCAATTTAAAATTTTACTGTTTAATCTCGGGATTTGCCATTAACTTTATGATATTATTAAACTTTAACTCATTCTAACTGGACCAGGAGTGAAGAAATTGGAGAAGAAGCTAGAGAAAGCAACATTCGCCGGAGGCTGTTTTTGGTGCATGGTAAAACCTTTTGACCAGTGGGACGGCATTGAGAAAGTCATTTCTGGTTATACGGGCGGGCATGTTGAAAATCCTACTTATGAACAGGTCAAAACAGGGACAACTGGGCATTATGAAGCGGTACAAATCGAATTTGACCCATCGGTGTTCCCATATGAGAAGCTCCTTGAAATTTATTGGCAGCAAATCGATCCGACCGATGACGGCGGACAATTCCACGACAGAGGCAGTCAGTACAGGACGGCCATTTTCTATCATTCAAATGAGCAAAAAACGCTGGCAGAACAATCTAAACTCGCCTTAGCCAAAAGCGGAAAATTCAATAAACCGATCGTAACCAAAATTTTACCGGCTGCGCCATTTTACCCAGCAGAAGAATATCATCAAAATTTTTATCAAAAAAATCCAGAAGCATACAAAAAAGATCGGGAAATTTCCGGACGGGATGAATTTTTGCGAAAGCATTGGAAATAAAAATGATCGAAACAGTAAAATCTTACAATAGATTTTACTGTTTTTTTGAATGGCCATCACTGATTATGCATTCATTCAGCTTCCTGATTTCCGGACATCCAAACGCATTTGTGTAAACGATTCCATTTTGTGTGTCAATGCAGCCTCTCACTTCCAAAATGTTACAANTNAAATTTTGAAAACGTTTTACTAAAATGATTGACTATTTTTTTAGCATAACTTATTATTGTAATTGACAAAAAATTACGAATATTACCAAAGAAAGGGGATGGTANAATGGAAACATTCGGAAAGGAAAAAGAACAGGGGGAGCGCATTCTCGATTATGAGAAAATTGTTGCAACGAGCAAATTTCAACAGTTGATTCAAAAAAAGCGGAATTTTATTGTACCTATTATATCGTTTTTCTCATCACTTACTTTTTATTGCCGATTCTCACGGGTTATACATCCATCTTGGAGCATAAAGCAATCGGATGGATTACATGGACATGGCTCTATTCGCTTGGTCTTTTTGTCATGGTTTGGGTATTCGCTACGATGTATGTAAAAAAAGCGGAAACATTTGACCAATTGGCGGAAGAAATTATTGAAGAAAATATAAAATAAAATAAGGGGGCTGCACTTTCATGAGTGTACCAGCATTTATTCTGTTTTTGATCATCCTTTTAGTCACGTTATATATCACGTATTGGGCTGCAAAAAGAACAAAAACCGCAAACGAATTTTACACAGCCGGCGGAGGCTTGACNGGGTGGCAAAATGGACTTGCGATAGCTGGAGACTATTTATCAGCCGCATCATTTCTTGGTATCGCAGGCGCCATCGCATTGAATGGATTTGATGGTTTCTACTACAGCATCGGCTATTTAACCGCATATCTCTTCGTTCTATTCATCGTTGCAGAGCCTCTCAGAAATTTAGGAAAATATACACTCGCAGATATGATCAACTCAAGATTCAGTGAGAAAAAAGTCCGTGCAACAGCTGCTCTTAGTTCCATCACAATTGTTATATTTTATATGATCGCACAGCTTGTTGGTGCAGGTGCACTCATTAAATTGTTATTGGGGATTGAGTATTGGATCGCCGTATTGATCGTTGGAGTCATGATGACCATTTACGTATTATTTGGTGGAATGACAGCAACTAGCTGGGTGCAAATCATAAAGGCTGTATTGCTTATGGCAGGAACGGTCATTATTTCATTCCTTGTTTTATTGAAATTTAACTTTAATATCGTTGGCATGTTTAACGAGATGTCACAAGCGACTCCACACGGCGAAAACTATTTACATTCAGGAATTGTATATAAAAATCCGCTCGATTTACTTTCCATGATGCTTGCCTTAGTGTTGGGAACGGCAGGGCTTCCTCACATATTAATGCGCTTTTTTACCGTTAAAGATGCACAAACTGCACGTGCGTCAGTAGTTAATGCAACTTGGGTTGTCGGAATCTTTTATGTCATGACAATCTTCTTAGGATTCGGTGCAGCCAAATTTGTCGGTTCAGAAACGATTATAGCCGAAAATCCTGCTGGAAATATGGCGGCGCCGCTGCTTGCGAAAGCACTTGGAGGAGATTTCTTAATGTCCTTTGTTTCTGCAGTAGCTTTTGCAACCATATTAGCTGTTGTTGCAGGTTTAGTTTTGTCTGGTGCGTCCGCATTCGCGCACGACATTTATGGACAGATCATTAAAAAAGGAAAAGCTACGGAAAGACAGCAAGTGTTAGCTGCAAGATGGGCTTCTGTGGGCGTTTCCGCATTTTCAATCCTGCTAGCCCTTGGCGCTCAATCATTAAATGTTGCATTTCTTGTGTCTCTTGCGTTTTGTGTAGCGGCAAGCGCTAATTTGCCCGTCATTGTTTATACGATTTATTGGAAAAAATTTAACACTGCCGGAGCGGTCACTGCCATGCTGGCTGGTTTAATTACAGCGATTGTATTAGTGTCAATCAGCCCAAATGTCATTCATCCTGAAGCTGGAAAAGCCTTTTTTGTCGGCGATCCTATTTTCCCGCTGACAAACCCAGCGCTCATATCAGTACCAGCAGGTTTTATCGGTGGTTTGATTGGTACGCTTGTTTCCGCCAAGCGGGATGAGAAAAAATATGCGGAAGTGACGTTTAAAGCCAATACTGGATATAAAGAAGCCGAAATGTAAGCGCTTGAAAAATAGATGAAGGGGGTGTCTGATAAGTCGTTTTTACGGCTTATTGACGCCCCCATTAATGTTTTAGAAACGTTGATATATCGGTGTTGTTTTCAATGGCGATTTGACTTTCTGGACAGCCCCCTTCAACTTTAAAACATGAAAAAGCCCATTTGAAATCATTAAAAAATGGGCTTTCATAATTTCATAATGAAAAAAACAATCCGTTCTCGTGCTTCTTCTGAATCCTTTCTCTGTTTTATATGCGTCAAAACGAGATGAGCAGATCTTTGTTTCACACTTTCTGTATGTTGCTTCCCCTCATCTTTCCAGCAGTATTGGATCAGAAAAATTCGCCAAATCAAGTGAGATCATCTGAAAAATGCTAGAAAGACGCGGCAGTCGCGTCTTTCTAGAAATATGTGCAGCTATGAATAATATAGGAAAATCTGTCCAATTTTTAATTTTTTGAAAAAGGGGGCGGTTAGTGACGTCAAATTTTCATAATGCCGCCTGTGCTAGCAGATGTAACCAGTTTGGAATAGCGAGCTAAGTAACCGGTTTTCACTTTTGGCTCAAAGCCTTTCCATTCCGTTTTTCGTTTGTTCCATTCCTCTTCTTTAACATGCACATCAATCGTCCGTTTTTCAATATCGATCACAATACGGTCTCCTTCTTTTACAAAGGCAATCGGTCCGCCTTCCGCAGCTTCAGGTGATACGTGACCAATCGATAAACCGCGGGAAGCACCGGAGAAACGTCCATCCGTGATGAGAGCAACTTTCGGTCCAAGACCCATCCCAACAATTTGTGATGTCGGCGCAAGCATTTCAGGCATTCCCGGGCCTCCTTTAGGACCTTCGTANCGAATGATGACAACATCCCCTTCTTTTACTTTTCCTTTCGCAATTCCTTCAAGCGCTTCCTCTTGAGAATCAAAAATTACGGCAGGGCCGTCAAAATGAGTGATTCCTCCTTGAACGCCGCCTGTTTTAATGATAGCGCCATCTGGAGCTAGGCTTCCAAATAATACGGCAAGTCCGCCTTTTTCAGAAAACGGATTNTCAATTGGGCGAATAACGTTGTAATCTTTTACTTCGCATCCGGCAATATTTTCACCGAGCGTTTTTCCTGTTACCGTCATGCAGTCTAAATGAAGAGTTCCTTCTTTTTTCGTCAACTCATTTAATACGGCGGAAACTCCCCCAGCTGCATGTAAATCTTCAATATGAACATCAGATGCCGGCGCAAGCTTTGCTAAATGAGGCACTCTTTCCGCCACTTCATTGATCCGTTCAAGCGGATAATCAACGCCTGCTTCATTGGCAAGGGCTAAAGTATGCAAGACCGTGTTGGTCGAACCACCTAACGCCATATCTAAAGCAAATGCGTTATCAATTGCTTTTTCCGTCACAATATCACGAGGTTTTANATCCATTTCGATCAATTTCATTAATTGTTTTGCCGTTTGTTTGACAAGTTCTTTCCGTTCAGGCGAAACAGCTAAAATCGTTCCGTTCCCTGGCAGGGCCAAACCTAATGCTTCAGACAAACAGTTCATTGAGTTTGCTGTAAACATGCCTGAACAAGATCCGCAAGTCGGACAGCCGTACATTTCAAGTTCTTTTAATCCGTTTTCATCTATTTTTCCTGATTGATAAGCTCCTACTCCTTCAAAAACTGAAGATAGGGAAATTTTCCGGCCGTCGCTTGTTCTTCCGGCAGCCATCGGNCCTCCGCTGACAAAAATCGTCGGAATGTTAATCCTCATAGCTGCCATCAACATACCAGGCGTAATTTTGTCGCAGTTCGGAATGCAGACCATGCCGTCAAACCAGTGTGCATTGACGACTGTTTCAACAGAATCAGCAATAATTTCTCGGCTTGGCAGTGAATAGCGCATGCCGATATGCCCCATTGCAATTCCGTCATCGACACCGATCGTATTAAATTCAAATGGCACGCCGCCAGCTTCGCGAATCGCTTCTTTTACAAGCTTTCCAAATTCTTGTAAGTGAACATGGCCTGGAATAATGTCCACATATGAATTAACAACCGCAATAAACGGTTTATCAAAATCTTCTTCTTTTACACCAGCTGCGCGCAACAAGCTTCGATGCGGTGCACGGTCAAACCCTTTCTTGATCATGTTGCTGCGTAATTGCGCCAAAATAAATCCCCCCGCTTTTAATTCCTTTTTTAATTTTCAATTAATTTTAATATTTAAATATTATACTACTATTTTATTTTTTTCACAAAGGTTTTTATTATGGCCTTTTTCATTAAAAAAAAGAGGAATCGTATGNGCCGCTTCCTCTTGTCATTGCAAATAATCAATCTCCATCAAACAAATCCCCAATTNCGCCTAAAATGCTGCCTTCATCTTTGCCTCCACTTTGCGCGGCCAAAACTCTGTCAGCTAAACGGCTGAAGGGCAATGATTGCACCCAAACAGAACCNGGTCCACGTACGGTTGCGAAAAACAGACCTTCGCCGCCAAAGAATGCCGTTTTCACTTTGCCGACAAATTCGATATTGTAATCAACATCTTTTGTCATTGC
>JGI25329J36429_1001416_pt1 | contig 11636 bp, 8 predicted proteins | sample HigsolmetaAR204D_FD_36429 | JGI IMG/M metagenome (IMG submission 36429)
GGGGAAACAGCATGCGTGGCGACGACCGTTGGACCCGGCCCGCGGCCGGGGCGGCACCTTGAGCGCGCCTGCGCGGCCGGCCCGCGCCTGGCTGCCCGCCGCCGCCGACGCGCTGGGCAGCACCGGCGCCGGCCTGCTGGTCTGGCTGGCGGTCAGCGGCGCGATGCTGGGCAGCGCCGCGCCCGTGCAGCAGCTGGCCTGGCTGCGGATGGGCGGCTTCGGCCTGGGCCTGCTGCTGGTGGCCTGCGCCCTGCCCGCACTGTGGACGCTGCCGGCGCCCTGGCGCGGCCGCGCCGTGCTGGCCTGGGCGCTGGCCCTGGCCGGCGCCGGCGTGCTGCTGGCCCTGCAGCGCTGGCCGCTGCCCGGAAGCCCCTGGCCGGCCCTGGTGGCCACCGCCACCACGCTGTGCGCGCTGGCGATGGTGGCCGCGGCGCAGGATCCGGCCGGCGCGCCGCCGCTGGCGGTGCCCACGCGGCTGGCCCTGGCCCTGCTCGGCGGCGCCGGCGTGCTGTTCGCCCTGCTGGCGCTGCGCTGGCCGGGCGCACCGCTGGCGGCCGCGCCGGCACCCGCGTTCCTGCTGCTGGGCGTGCTGGCGGTGGCACTGCGGCTGGCCGGCCGGCACGGCCGCGCCGGACTGCGCGGCTCGCTGCCGGTGGCCGCGCTGTTGCTGCTGCTGCCGGCGCTGCTGGTGCTGCCGCTCTACGCCTGGCCCGGCTGGAGCCGGATCGCCTGGCCGGCGGCGGCGCTGAGCGTGCTGGCCGGCCTGCTGGCCGAACGCCTGGCGCGGGCCGGGAACGACGGCTAGAGGAACCGGCCGGCGCCCAGCGCCAGCAGCTCCCGGGCCAGGGCCGCGCCCAGCGCCTCCGGCGCGTCCGGGGTGCCGTCGCCCTGCGCGCGCACCATGCGCCCGTCCTCGGCCGAACCGACCAGCGCGTGCAGGCGCAGGCGGTCGCCATGCTGCCAGGCGTAGGCGCCGACCGGCACGTGGCAGCTGCCGTGCAGGCCGCGGTTGAGCGCGCGCTCGGCCTCCACGCACACGCGCGTNGGCGCGTGCTCGAGCACCGACAGCAGGGCGATGGTCTCCCCGTCCCCGGCCAGGCACTCGACCGCGATCGCGCCCTGCGCCGGGGCCGGCAGCCAGGCCGGCGGCTCCAGCCGCGCGCGGATGCGCGATTCCAGGCCCAGCCGCTGCAGGCCGGCGCAGGCCAGGATGATGGCGTCGTACTCGCCGGCATCNAGCCGGGCCAGGCGGGTGTTGACGTTGCCACGCAGCTCGCCCAGCTGCAGGTCCGGGCGCAGCGCGCGCAGCTGCGCCTGGCGGCGCAGCGAGGAGGTGCCCACGCGCGCCCCGCGCGGCAGCCCCTCGATACCGTCGAAACGCCCGCTGACGAAGGCGTCGGCCGGGTCGGCACGCTCCAGCACCGCCGGCAGGGTGAAGCCCGGGTCCAAGTCCATCGGCACGTCCTTGAGCGAGTGCACCGCGCAGTCGGCTTGGCCGCGCTGCATCGCCACCTCCAGCTCCTTGAGGAACAGGCCCTTGCCGCCGATGGCCGCCAGCGAGCGGTCCAGCACCTCGTCACCGCGCGTGCTCAGCGGCACCAGCACCACCTCCAGGCCGGGATGGGCCGCGCGCAGGCGGGCGGCGACGTGCTCGGTCTGCCAGAGGGCGAGCGGGCTCTTGCGGGTGGCGATGCGCAGGGTCTTCATCCGTCCATTATCCCGGATGGAGCGCGGGCGCGCCCGTGCCGGGATCAACGCAGGCCCAGGGCCTGGCGCAACTGCGGCACGCAGCGGCGGCTGACCTCCAGCGGCCGGTCGCCGTGGCGCAGGATGGCCTGGACGTGGCCGCCGCCGTCACGGCGCAGCTCGACCAGCTCCTCGCGGGCCACCAGGCAGTTGCGGTGGATNCGGACGAAGCGATCGCCGAACTCCTCCTCCAGCGAGCGCAGCGACTCCTCGATCAGGTCCTCGCCACGGGCGTGGTGCACCACCACGTACTTCTCCTCGGCCTGCAGGTAGCGCACCTCCTCCAGCGGGATCAGGCGCACGGTGCCGCGCAGGCGCGCGCTCAGGTGGGTGCGGCGGCGGGCGCCCGCGGCCGGGCGCCCGGCCAGGAAGGTGCGCACCCGCGCCAGCGCGGCGGCCAGCCGCTCCGGGCGCACCGGCTTGACCAGGTAGTCGATCGCCGCCGCGTCGAAGGCCGACAGCGCGTGCGCGTCGTAGGCGGTGCAGAACACCACCGCCACCGGCGGATCGGACCCGGCCAGGCGGCGCGCGGCCTGCAGNCCGTCCTGGCCGGGCATGGCGATGTCCAGCAGCACCGCGTCCGGCCGGTGCGCGGCGCAGGCGTCGAGCACCTGCTGGCCGTCGGCGGCCTCGGCCACCACCTCCACGCCCGGCTCCTCGGCCAGCAGCAGGCGCAGGCGCTCGAGCGCCATCGGCTCGTCGTCCGCGATCACCAGCTTCAGGCTCGTCATGAGGGCGGCAGCGGCAGCGTGATCTCGCAGGCATAGTAGCCGCCGCTCCAGCCGGCCGTCACCCGCGCCTGCCGGCCGAAGCGCCAGGCCAGGCGGTGGGCGATGCTGCGCTGGGCGTGGCCGGCGCCGCGGTTGAACGCCGGTGCGGCCGCGTCGGGCGCCGGTGCGGGATTGCGCACGCGCAGGCGCAGCGCCTGGCCCTCGGTCCACACCTCGACGGTCACCGTACCGCCCTCGGGCAGGCGCGAGATGCCATGCAGCACGGCGTTCTCCACCAGCGGCTGCAGCACCAGGCGCGGCAGCGGCAGGTCCCAGGGCAGCGGCTCGCGCCGCTCCCACCTCACCTGCAGGCGCGGCCCCAGGCGCAGCGATTCGATGGACAGGTACTGCGCGGCCAGCTCGCACTCGGCGGCCAGGGTGGAGTCGCCTTCGCCGGCGCCCAGCGCGGCGCGGAACAGGTCGGCAAGGTCCAGCACCGCGCGCTCGGCCAGGGCCGGGTCGCGGCGCAGCAGGCCGGCGATCAGGTTCATGCTGTTGAAGAGGAAGTGCGGGCGGATGCGCGCCTGCAGCGCGTCGGCCTCGGCGCGGGCGTTGGCCTGCACCTGCGCCGCCCAGCGGTCGTGCACGTAGAAGTGGCGCAGGGCCAGGGCGGTGATCAGCGCGGTGATGGCGGCGCTGCCGCCGGCAAAGCGCCAGAAGCTGGCGCCCAGCAGCCGGATCTCCAGCGCGCCGTACAGCGCGTGCACGATGCCGGCGCCGAGCAGGGCCACGCCCGCGGCCAGGGCCACCGCGGCCGGCGCACCCGCACGCCGCGGCAGGCGCGAGATCGGCNCGCGCAGCTTGCACAGCAGCACCGCCACNGCCAGCGCCAGCCACAGCGCCAGGCCGCTGGCCGACAGGAACCGCCCGGGCGTCCACGGCGCGTCGCCATCCGGGGCCAGCGCCAGCACCACCACCACCAGCTCGGCCAGGCCCAGCAGCGCCGCCAGCCGCGGCAGCCGGCACAGGTCCGGCAGCCAGGGCGCGTCGCGGCGGGGGTCGCGCATGGCCGTCAGCCCGTCAGCCGCCGGTCCAGCCAGTCGCCCAGGTCGGCGATCTCCTGGGCGCAGACCTGGTGCGCCATCGGGTAGCGGTGCCAGCTCACCTGGAAGCCCGCCTGTTCCAGCGCCTGTGCGCTGGCCTGGCCGTACTGGATCGGGATCACCGGGTCACCCTCGCCATGGGCGAAGAACACCGGCTGGGCCACCGCCGCCGGCTCGCGGCGCGCCGCGGCGGCCTGGCCGCCGGGCAGGTAGGTGGACAGGGCGACCAGGCCGGCCAGCGGCTCGCGGCGGCGCAGGCCGGTGGCCAGGGTGATGGCCCCGCCCTGGGAGAAGCCTGCCAGCAGCAGCCGCGAGGCCGGCACGCCGCGCCCGGCCTCGCGCGCTATCAGCGCCTCCACCTGCCGCACCGAGTCCTCGATGCCGGCGGCGTCGGCGCGGGTGGCGAAGTCCATGCCGGTGATGTCATACCAGGCGCGCATGCGCATGCCGCCGTTGATCGTCACCGGGCGCACCGGCGCGTGCGGGAACACGAAGCGCAGCGCCGGCCAGTGCGGCCGCACAAGCTCCGGCACGATCGGCTCGAAATCGTGGCCATCGGCACCCAGGCCGTGCAGCCACAGCACCGTCCAGGCCGGCGCGGGGCCGGTCTCGTGTTCGACGCAGTCCAACAGCATGCTTGCATGATCCCCGTTTGCAGGCATGCATTATGCCGGGATCAGGCCGGGGCCAATGCCGCGCGCAGCGCGGCGGCCCGGCGCAGCACCGGCGGCGGCTCCAGTTCCTCGGGGATGCACAGCACGCGGTGGCGGCGCAGCCACTGGCCCGGTCCGCGCGCCGAGGTCAGGGCCACGGTCGGGATGGCCAAGGCCATGCCCAGCAGCACCGGCGACATCCACAGCGCCAGCCCCGGCGACACCGCCCAGGCCAGGGCGCCCATGAACACCCCGAACAGGGTCATGCCGCCGTAGCCCTGCACCAGGCCCGACAACGGCAGGGTGCCGTCGTCGCGGCGCTGGGCCTCCCAGCCGGAGTCACGGCCGGCCAGCACCTCGGCCACGCCGCGCGACTGCCGGTACATCACCACCGGCGCCATCAGCGCGGCCAGCACGCTCTCGATCAGCACGCCGGCCAGCGCGCGCAGGGCACCGCCGCAGCCGCGCCGCTCCGCCGGGTCGGCGAGCATGGCCAGGTAGCCGAGCACCTTGGGCAGGAACAGCACGCCCATGGTGGCCGCGAACAGCCAGGCCACCCGCGCCTCGTCGCGCTCGCGCCAGTACGCCAGCGGCGAGAAGCCGGGCAGGCGGAAGCCATCCCACACCAGGTCGGTGTGGTACAGCGGGATGGCCAGGCCGACCAGCAGCAGCATCGCCCACATCGGCGCGGTCAGGTAGTGGCCGATGCCCACCAGCATGTGCGTGCGGCTGATCCAGTGCAGGCCGGCGCTGCCGACCACCTTGGAGTGCTGCAGGTTGCCCTGGCACCAGCGACGGTCGCGCACCAGCAGGTCGGTCAGCGACGGCGGGCCTTCCTCGTAGCTGCCGTCCAGCTCCGGCACCAGGTGCACGGCCCAGCCGCCGCGCCGCATCAGCGCCGCCTCGACGAAGTCGTGGCTGAGGATGTGGCCGCCGAACGGCCGCCGCCCCGGCAGTTCGGGCAGGCCGGCGTGCTCGGCGAAGGCGCGGGTGCGGACCATCGCGTTGTGGCCCCAGTAGTTGCCCTCGGCGCCGTGCCACCAGGCCACGCCGCGCGCGATCACCGGGCCGTACACGCGGCCGCCGAACTGCTGCATGCGCGCGAACAGGGTGTTGCCGTTGACCACCCGCGGCAGGGTCTGCACCAGGCCCACGTCCGGATGCCGCTCCATCGCCGCCACCAGCCGCACCAGGGTCTGGCCGCTCATCACGCTGTCGGCGTCCAGGATCAGGAACTGCGCATAGGCGCCGCCGAAGCGCTGCACCCAGTCGGCGATGTTGCCGGCCTTGCGCCCGCGGTTGTCGCTGCGGCGCCGGTAGAACAGGCGGCCGTGGCCGGCGGTGCGCTCCAGCAGCGCGCGGAACTGCGCCACCTCGGCGGCGACGACCTCGCCGCGCCGGCTGTCGCTGAGCACGAAGAAGTCGAACTTCTCCAGGTGGCCGGTGGCGGCCACCGACTCGTACACCGCCTGCAGGCCGGCCATGATCCGCGCCGGATCCTCGTGGTAGACCGGCATCAGCAGCGCGGTGCGCGTACGCGGCGCCGGCAGCGGGCCGTGCGGATCGATGTCCAGNGGGCCGCGCGGCCGGGCCAGGGTGAGCACGAAGCCGACCACGGCGTTCAGGCACGACAGCGCGATCCAGGCGAACAGCGGCACGAACAGCGCCAGCAGGAGCAGGTCCAGCACGCTCAGCCCTTCCACGCGCAGCACCTGCAGCATGCCCATGCTCGCGGCCGCGGTCATCGCGGCGGTGGCACCGACGATGGCGGCGCGGCGCAGGCCGATGCGCGGCGGCGAGGTGGAAGGACGGCGTGCCGCCAGGCGGCCCTCGCGCAGCGACTGGCGCGGCATGGGCAACGGCGATTCGGCGGGCAGCCAGGCCGGCACGGAGGCACCGCTCGCCTGGGGCGCTTGCGGGGCCGGGCGCGCAACGGCACCCGTCACGCCGAGGGTGGAAACGTGGGGGGACACCTTGGGTTCTCTCCGTCAGCGGATGTGGACCGGATACGGTCCGCGACCCGAAGACGGTTATTGTGCGGCGCGCCAGCGCGCACGCCACCCGCANTGCTCAAAAAACATTCAGTGATGTGATGGAGACGTTATGCCTCAATCCTCGTCCGGCGGCGGCACCAGCCGGTCCGGATCCAGCGCCAGGCGCCCCGCCATCAGCACCGCCTGGGTGCGGTTGCTCACGCCGAGCTTGCGCAGCACCGCGGTCACGTGCGCCTTGATGGTGGCCTCGGACACGCCAAGGTCGTAGGCGATCTGCTTGTTGAGCCGGCCCTCGCACAGCATCTGCAACACCCGGAACTGCTGCGGGGTCAGTTCGCGCAGGCGCTGCGCCATCTCCTGCTCGTCACGGCCCGGTGCCGGAGCGCTGGCCGCCGCCGCCGGCGCCCAGCGCTCGCCGTCCAGCACCGTGCCGACCGCCTCGGCGATGGTGTCCGAGTCGGCCGACTTGGGGATGAAGCCGAGCGCGCCGTGGTCCAGCGCGCGCCGCATCACCGCCGGCTCCTCGCGCGCGGACACGACCACCACCGGCAGCTGCGGATGGACCGCACGCAGGTGCACCAGCGCATTGAAGCCGTGCGCGCCGGGCATGTTGAGGTCCATCAGCAGCAGGTCGGCGTCCGGGTGCGCCTCGACCAGCCTGTACAGCGCCTCCACGCTGTCGGCCTCGTACAGGCTGGCCCCGGGCAGGATCCGCTGCACCGCGCCGCGCAGCGCCTCGCGGAACAGCGGATGGTCGTCGGCGATCAGGAGGGTGGGCATCGGGCGGGAAGCTCCCTGTGGGCGGGAGCCTGCCTAATTACCGCACCTTCCGCTCGTTCACCAGCGTCTCCACCACCGACGGATCGGCCAGGGTGGAGGTGTCGCCCAGCTGGTCGGGCTGGTTCTCGGCGATCTTGCGCAGGATGCGGCGCATGATCTTGCCCGAACGGGTCTTGGGCAGGGCCGGCGCCCACTGCAGGTGGTCGGGCGTGGCGATCGGGCCGATCTCCTTGCGCACCCAGGCCACCAGCTCCTTCTGCAGCTCCTCGCTCGGCTGCTCGCCGGCCTTGAGGGTGACGTAGGCGTAGATTCCCTGGCCCTTGATGTCGTGCGGGAAGCCCACCACCGCCGCCTCGGCCACCTTCGGATGGGCCACCAGCGCGCTCTCCACCTCGGCGGTGCCGATGCGGTGGCCGGAGACGTTGATCACGTCGTCCACGCGGCCGGTGATCCAGTAGTAGCCGTCCTCGTCGCGGCGGCAGCCGTCGCCGGTGAAGTACANCCCCGGATAGGTGCGGAAGTAGGTGTCGATGAAGCGCTGGTGGTCGCCGTACACCGTGCGCATCTGCCCCGGCCAGGAGTCCAGCAGCACCAGATTGCCCTCGGCCGCGCCCTCCAGCAGCTGGCCGTTGGCGTCCACCAGCGCCGGCCTGACGCCGAAGAACGGCAGCGTCGCCGAGCCGGGCTTGAGGTCGGTGGCGCCGGGCAGCGGCGAGATCAGGATGCCGCCGGTCTCGGTCTGCCACCAGGTGTCCACGATCGGGCAGCGGCCGTCGCCGACCACCTCGTAGTACCAGCGCCAGGCCTCCGGGTTGATCGGCTCGCCGACCGTGCCCAGCAGGCGCAGGCTGGCGCGCGAGGTCTTCTTCACNGGCGCCTCGCCCTCGCGCATCAGCGCGCGGATCGCGGTCGGCGCGGTGTAGAAGATGGTCACCTTGTGCCTGTCCACCACCTCCCAGAAGCGGGACACCGTCGGGTAGTTGGGCACGCCCTCGAACACCAGCGCGGTGGCGCCGTTGGCCAGCGGACCGTAGACGATGTAGCTGTGGCCGGTGACCCAGCCGACATCGGCGGTACACCAGTAGATGTCGTCCTCGCGCAGGTCGAAGATCGCCTCGTGGGTGTAGGAGGCGTACAGCAGGTAGCCGCCGGTGGTGTGCAGCACGCCCTTCGGCTTGCCGGTGGAACCGGAGGTGTAGAGGATGAACAGCGGGTCCTCGGCGTTCATCCGCTCCGGCTCGCACTCGGCCGGCTGGCCGTCCACCACGTCGTGGAACCAGCGGTCGCGCGGGGCCTGCATGTCCACCGCCCCGCCGGTGTGGCGCACCACCAGCACCGTCTCCACCGACTGCGTGCCCGGCAGCTTCAGCGCCGCGTCCACGTTGGCCTTCAGCGGGATGCGGCGGCCGCCGCGCAGGCCCTCGTCGGCGGTGATGATCAGCTTGCTGCCGCAGTCGGCCACGCGGTCGGCGATGGAGTTGGGGGCAAAGCCGCCGAACACCACCGAGTGGATCGCGCCGATGCGCGCGCAGGCCAGCATCGCCACCACCGCGTCCGGGATCATGGGCAGGTAGATGGTGACGCGGTCGCCCTTGCCCACGCCCAGGTTGCGCAGGGCGTTGCCCAGCTTGCACACGCGCTCGTGCAGCTGGCGGTAGGTGACCTTCCGCGCGGGCGCGGACGGGTCGTCCGGCTCGAACAGGATCGCGGTCTTGTCGCCGCGGGTGGCCAGGTGCCGGTCCAGGCAGTTGACCGACGCGTTGAGCTCGCCATCCTCGAACCAGCGGATGTGGAAGTCCTCGAGCCTGTAGCTGACGTCCTTGATCCTCGTCGGCTTNCGGAACCAGTCCAGACGCTCGGCCGCCTTTGCCCAGAACGCCTCCGGGTTCTCGATCGACTCGCGGTACAGACGCTGGTAGGCGTCCTTGTTGATGCGCGCCCGCGCGCCGAACTCCGGCTTGACGGGATACAGGTCGGACATGGCTCTCCCTCCTCGGAATCATGGTCCGGCCGCGACCGTTGCGCGGCCTTTGGCGTCCACAGTTTGACGCATGAACCGTGACGCAATGCAGCAGCCGGGGTACGACCTTGGTCGAACGCGGCACGCCCTTCTCCATGCNGCATCGCAGCAAACCGAGCAACGGCAACGCCCTGCGCGCGCGCGCCGGTGCCTTTCGACTAATGGCGAATAGGCGCCCCGGGAAGGCCGTGCAAAACGTTCCGCGACGAACGCACGGTTCGTACGCGGCCGTGCGTCGCCGAAGGGCTCGTCCAACAACGAGGGAGAGGGGAAATGAGCAAGCATCCGTCAAGACTGGTGCCGCGCTCGCTGGCCGCCGCCTTGCTGGTGGCCCTGGCCGCGCCCGGTGCGGCNTGGGCGCAGAGCGACCGCGAGCGGGAGCTGGAAGCGCGCGTGGCCGAGCTGGAGCGCCAGGTGCAGCAGCTGCTGTCGGTGCAGCAGCAACAGCAGCAGCAGCAGCAGCCGGCGCCCGCCGCCCAGCCCGCCGCGCCCGCGGTGCCGGCCGAGAAGCGGATCCAGGCCACCACCATCACGCCGGGCGCCAACCCGGGCACGGTGTTCTCGTACGGCGGCTTCATCAAGATGGACGCGATGGTCACCGACACCAGCGACGGCAAGATCCTGGATGGTTCTTCCGGCCGCCTGTTCTACGTGCCCAGCACCATCCCGGTGGCCGGCGCCGGCGCCGACGGCGGCGACGCCTACACCGACTTCCACGCCCAGTTCTCGCGCTTCTGGCTGAGCGCGGACCACACCACCGACGGCGGTGACAAGTTCAAGGCCTTCGTCGAGATGGACTTCTTCGGCGGCGGCAGCAACGCGCTGGCCGGCAACGAGACGGCCACCAACACCTACGCGGTGACCCTACGCCACGCCTACGTGAGCTGGAACAACTGGCTGGCCGGCCAGACCTGGTCCAACTTCCAGGACGTGGCCGCCCTGCCGGACGCGGTGGACTTCGTCGGCGTGACCGACGGCACCGTCTTCGTGCGCCAGGCCCAGGTGCGCTACACCAACGGCAACTGGTCGTTCTCGCTCGAGAACCCGGAGACCACCGTGCAGCGCCACCTGACGACCTCGCCCGGCGGCCGCCAGAACAGCGAGAGCAACACCACGCCGGACCTGACCGCCCGCTACAACACCAAGGGCGACTGGGGCCACTTCTCGGTGGCCGGCCTGCTGCGCCAGCTCAAGTACGGCGAGGAGACCGAGACCGGCGCCGCGCTGAGCGTGTCGGGCAAGTTCAACCTCGGCCCCAGCGACGACATCCGCTACATGGTCAACTACGGCAGCGGTATCGGCCGCTACATGGCCTTCGGCTTGGGCGCCGACGCCGAGGAGGACGCCTCCGGGCGCCTGCACGCGCTCGACGGCTACGGCGGCTTCGTCGCCTGGCGCCACGTGTTCAGCCCGAAGCTGCGCGGCAATCTGATGTACTCGGCCGCCCGCTTCGACAACACCCCCGACTGGGTGGGCTGGGCCGTCACCGAAGGCTCGGAATCGATCCACGCCAACCTGATCTACTCGCCGTTCCCGAAGCTGGACATCGGCGCGGAGATCAGCTGGGCCCGCCGCTCGTTCGAGGATGACCGCGAGGGCGACCTGAAGCGCCTGCACACCCACATCAAGTACAGCTTCTGAGGGGAGCCACGACCATGTCCACTTCCGCAAGCGCCGTCCCCGCGTCGGGCGGCATGACCCGCGAGCACCGCAAGGTGATCCTGGCCTCGAGCCTGGGCACCGTGTTCGAGTGGTACGACTTCTACCTGTACGGTTCGCTGGCGGCGGTCATCGCCGCGCACTTCTTCTCCTCGCTGGCCCCGGGGCCTGCGTTCGTGATGGCGCTGCTGACCTTCGCCGCCGGCTTCGCCGTGCGTCCGTTCGGCGCCCTCGTGTTCGGCCGCCTCGGCGACCTCATCGGCCGCAAGTACACGTTCCTGGTCACCATCGTGATCATGGGCCTGTCCACCTTCCTGGTGGGTGTGCTGCCGACCTACGAGACGATCGGCATGGCCGCGCCGATCATCCTGGTGCTGCTGCGCTGCCTGCAGGGCCTGGCCCTGGGCGGCGAGTACGGCGGCGCCGCCACCTATGTGGCCGAGCACGCGCCGCAGGGCAAGCGCGGCCTGTACACCAGCTTCATCCAGACCACCGCCACGGTGGGCCTGTTCATGTCGCTGCTGGTGATCCTCGGCTGCCGCCTGGCCCTGGGCAACGAGGCCTTCTCCGAGTGGGGCTGGCGCGTGCCGTTCCTGATCTCGTTCGTCCTGCTGGCGATCTCGGTGTGGATCCGCATGCAGCTGAACGAGTCGCCGCTGTTCCAGAAGATGAAGGAGGAAGGCAAGCGCTCCAAGGCGCCGCTGTCGGAGAGCTTCGCCAACTGGAGCAACGGCAAGATCGTGCTGCTGGCCCTGCTGGGCGCCACCGCCGGCCAGGCCGTGGTCTGGTACGCCGGCCAGTTCTACGCGCTGTTCTTCCTCACCCAGACCCTCAAGGTGGATCCGGTCACGGCCAACCTGTTCATCGCCGCGGCCCTGGCCATCGCCACCGGCGGCTTCATCTTCTTCGGCTGGCTGAGTGACAAGATCGGCCGCAAGCCGATCATCATGGCCGGCTGCCTGCTGGCGGCG
>JGI25329J36429_1001424_pt1 | contig 11556 bp, 9 predicted proteins | sample HigsolmetaAR204D_FD_36429 | JGI IMG/M metagenome (IMG submission 36429)
GGAACGGTTTTTTTAGTTTGATTGAACAGGAATGAAAACATTGGGCATGGCACCGCAAAAGTGAAAACGAGTCATTGCACTTTCCAGAATATTGTCCCAAGCGGGTTAAAAGTGCCGCTCGACATGACTGTTGACATTGATTTAAAGATGCAAATAAATGGAATGAGTCTTTTTGAAAAGGATGTGGAGGGTTTGGCGGATTCGATCGACCAAAAAAGAACAGTCAAAATTCATCTTTCTACAGTGATTACGAACGATGAGGAAAAGGAAGAATTTGAACTGGTTTTATTTGGGGAATACTTTGAAAAAGGCGGATCCGTTTACTTAAAATATACGGAAGTCCAAGAAGAAGGGACCGTTAGAACGATTGTAAAGATGTCAGGTGAAGAAGCCGTCATTTTAAGAAATGGAGCGGTAAAATCCAGGCTTGTTTTCGATAAAAATCACCCGATGAGCGGTTCATACGACAGCCCTTATGGTACACTGTTATTAAATACGATCACCCGGAACATGGATCGATATACATACAGCGAGAAGCCGTTGAACGGCCGTTTGGCTTTGACATACGATTTATTTATGCAAGGAAAGTTCCTCGGAATATATTCCTTGACCATCACGTTTAAGGAGGTAAAGAATGTATGAATATCGTAGGAAAGATTCAGGAACAGTTGAAATCGGAAATTAAAGCGGCTGTGTTAAAAGCGGGGCTGGCAGCGGAGGAAGAGTTGCCGGCTATTGTGTTAGAAACTCCGAAAGATAAAGCGCACGGCGACTATTCGACCAATATTGCGATGCAGTTGGCTCGAATCGCGAAAAAGCCGCCTCGCCAAATTGCGGATGAAATTAAGAATCAATTCGATCGTTCCCAGGCATCGGTAAAAGAAATCGAAATTGCCGGACCGGGTTTTATTAATTTTTTTATGGATCATCATTATTTAACAAAGTTAATTCCGGCCATTTTAGAGGCGAAAGACCGCTACGGCGAGTCCAACGCGGGAGCTGGACAAAAAATTCAAGTGGAATTTGTATCGGCTAACCCAACAGGCGATTTACATCTTGGACATGCCCGCGGGGCGGCAGTCGGCGATTCATTGTGCAACGTAATGGAAAAAGCCGGTTATGAAGTGACGCGCGAGTATTATATTAACGATGCCGGAAACCAAATCCATAACCTTGCCCTTTCCGTGGAGGCTCGTTATTTTCAGGCGCTCGGAAAAGATAAAGATTTGCCGGAAGACGGCTATTATGGAGAAGATATCGTCCAGATCGGGAAACGTTTAGCAGAAGAGTTCGGGGATCGATATCTTCATGTAGACGAGCAAGAACGCTATCAATTTTTCAGAGAATACGGCTTGAAATATGAAATGGAAAAACTGAAAAAAGATTTAGAAAACTTCCGTGTATCTTTCGATGTTTGGTATTCGGAAACATCTCTTTATAAAAATGGAAAAATCGATGAAGCGTTGGAAGTATTGCGCAAAAGCGGCTACACATATGAAAAAGACGGTGCTCTTTGGTTTCGCTCTACCGCTTTTGGCGATGACAAAGATCGTGTACTCATTAAAAGCGACGGTTCTTACACNTATTTNACNCCGGATATNGCGTATCACCGCGATAAATTCGAACGCGGGTTTGATAAAGTGATCAATATTTGGGGAGCGGACCACCACGGCTATATTCCGAGAATGAAGGCAGCGATCTCGGCGCTTGGCTTTAATGCAGAGAATCTGGAAGTAGAAATCATTCAGCTTGTTCATTTATACAAAAACGGCGAAAAGATGAAAATGAGCAAACGTACCGGAAAAGCGGTCACGATGCGTGAACTGATTGAAGAAGTGGGTCTGGATGCGGTTCGTTACTTTTTCGCGATGAGAAGCGGGGACACTCATATGGATTTTGATTTGGATCTTGCCGTTTCTCAGTCTAATGAAAACCCGGTTTATTATGCACAATACGCTCATGCGCGCATTTGCAGCATTTTGCGGCAAGCGGAAGAACAGCAAATTTCTATTGATGATCAAGTAGATTTATCGTTGCTTGGAACGGAAAAAGAAATTGATTTATTGAAAAAACTAGGAGATTTTCCACTAGTTATCGCTGACGCAGCAGAAAAGCGGACGCCACACCGGGTAGCCAATTACATTCAAGAGTTGGCTTCTGCTTTCCACAGCTTTTACAATGCCAATAAAGTTTTGGATCAAGATCATCTTCCTTTATCCAAGGCTCGACTTTCTTTAGTGAAAGCCGTTCAAATAACGCTTAAAAATGCATTAAGCTTGATCGGTGTTTCTGCACCGGAAAAAATGTGAGAAAAAAGCGATTCAAGAACATTTTTTGCTTTTTCATTCGGCTTGCCCATTCCTCGAGGCGTTTTTTCGGAAGAAACAGCGATTTCGTCCAAAAAACGGGCCAAAACTGGAGGAATGGAGAGCCTTTCATGCAATAGGGGGTATACCCCNTTTTTTCATGGAAAGAAGAAGCTGAACGCCTCATTTTATAGCAAAGGAAGCAGCGTTTTAGCCAATGTGGCTTTTGCATAGGTTGCCGGATCCANTTTTTTGGCTTCTTTATACGTCATGATTTTCGATTGACGTATNTCTTCTTGAATCTCTTTCATGATCACGTTTTGGATAAAAGAAGGGTTGTAAATAAAGCANTNGCACTCAAAATTCAGGCTGACGCTTCTTTGGTCAAAGTTCGNCGTTCCGATAATGGCTTTCTCATGATCAATGATGATCGCTTTTGCGTGGTAGAAACCGGCTTGAAATTNGTAAACGTTTGCTCCTGCTTTCAATATTTGTTGAAGAAAAGGATAGGCGGCTTCCCGAACAAGCGGATGGTCTTTTTTACAAGGGATGATAACGGAGACATGGACGCCTCGTTTGAGAGCTTTTAATAAAGCATCTAAAAGGCGTTTCGTTGGAATAAAGTAAGGGCTGCCGATCAATATAGACTTTTTTGCTTTCAACAGCTCATTTTCTAATTGTTCATCAAGGCCGACTCCGTCCGAAAAGGTAAATTGATGCATGATTCCGCCATTTCCTGCATTTGGAACAGACGAGTCTGCAGGTTCCGTATCTTTTTCACCCGCCGCTTGCCAATCCATCCTAAATTCTTTTAGGAGATCTGAGACGCCAGGGCCTGTCAAGCGAAGATGGTAGTCGCGCCAGGGGGATAAACGCAGCTTTCTCCCGATGTATTCGCCGCCGATATTAAAGCCGCCGATATAAGCAATTTTTTTATCAATGATGGTGATTTTGCGGTGGTTCCGCTGCTGAAAAGTAAAAAAGAAAAAAGGGGGTTTCGGGCGGTTAGAAAAAGCAAACTGAACGCCATTGGCTTTTAACTGTTTGATCCTTTTTCTTTTTAAACCGAAGCTTCCGACCCAATCGCATAGAAGACGGACTTGTATTCCTTCTTTCGCTTTTTGCTCTAAAAGCTTTAAAAAATGTTCGCTAAGGGCGTCGTTTTTTACGATATAAAAGAGGATATCAATAGAACTGGTCGAATCGTTTATATCTTTAAACAAACGTTTGAAAAAATCCTGTCCATCCGTAATGAATTCAAGATCTCCTGTCTGTATAGGATAATTTCGCAGCGCGACGCGTTTTCTAAACCATTTTTTTCCGAAGTAAAAATCGATGGTCAACCAAATAATGAGAACGATAACCAATCCAACAGCCCACATCCATATCATAAAGCCATCCCCTTTCCATATGTCGTCATCTTTTTTTAGTCTGTCCCATTCCTAGCCATTTTACGTGCGAGAATGAAAGGATCTTGTTGCTTCAAGAAGCATTTAGCCTGTTTTTGAAGATAAAATTCCAGGAATGAAAGCCTCGATCCGCTGTCCGTTTTTGGTTGATTGAAAAAGTTTGTTCGAGAAAAAGATTGACTGAACATTCATTCATTATATAATAGAAATAAGTAAATTCAGAAAATTATATATTTTTACTCTAATATAATTGAAAAGAAGAGCTGTTCAAAGATAGGGGAAGGGAGTGCTGAAGAAGATATGAATGGATTATTATGGGTAAATTTGATTGCGGCCATTCTTGTCACTGCTTACGCTGTGTATTTGTTTGCCTATGTGGTCAAAACGCGAATAGAATACATCAAACTGGGAAAAAAAACAGAGTTTGACCACCGTGTTAAAGAGCGTTTGAACAAGATTTGGGTTTATGTTTTCGGCCAACAAAAATTATTGAAAGACAAGAAAAGCGGAATATACCATGTGATTTTTTTCTACGGATTTATTCTTGTGCAGTTTGGGGCGGTCGATTTTATTTGGAAAGGAATTGCCCCGGGGTCCCATTTGCCGCTTGGTCCGGTGTATCCAGGTTTTACTTTTTTTCAGGAAATCGTCAGTTTGCTGATTTTATTTGCGGTAGGTTGGGCGTTTTATCGCCGATATATTGAAAAGCTTGTTCGTTTAAAACGAAATTTTAAAGCGGGACTCGTACTTCTTTTTATTGGATCGCTCATGATATCCGTATTGGCGGGTAACGGCATGGACATCATTTGGCACGAACCATCCATTAGCTGGACTTGGAACGAGCCGGTAGCTTCCGCCATAGCGGTGGCTCTAACGGGGATCAGCAAGACCGCTGCTGTCACCGTATTCTATATTTTCTGGTGGATTCACTTGCTCGTTCTGCTGACATTCCTTGTTTATGTGCCTCAATCTAAACATGCTCACTTGATCGCCGGTCCCGCAAATGTGTATTTAAATCGGCTGGACCATAAAGGAAAACTCCACCCTATCAATTTTGAAGATGAATCTCAACAATCGTTCGGGGTCGGCAAAATTGAAGATTTTACACAACTTCAGCTTGTTGATCTTTATGCTTGCGTGGAATGCGGAAGATGCACAAATATGTGTCCGGCGACAGGGACAGGAAAAATGTTGTCACCGATGGATTTGATCGTCAAACTTCGGGATCATTTAACGAATTACGGAGCCTCGGTCACCTCCAAACAGCCTTGGGTGCCGGCGTTCGCTTTTCAAAATACGAAAGGAAATCAGCTTGCTTTGGCCGCGAAAAACGAAGGGTCCATAGAAGCCGCAGCCGCTGTAGACTATAACCCTTCTTTAATAGGCGATGTCATCACGGAAGAAGAAATTTGGGCATGCACCACTTGCCGCAATTGTGAAGACCAATGCCCGGTGATGAATGAGCATGTCGACAAGATTATTGATTTGCGCCGCTATCTTGTTTTAACAGAAGGGAAAGTGGCGCCTGATGCCCAAAGAGTTATGCAGAACATAGAAAGGCAAGGGAATCCGTGGGGATTAAACAGAAAAGATAGAGAAAATTGGCGGGATGCTCAAGAAGACGTTCATGTTCCGACTGTAAAAGAAATGAAGAAAGCGGGAGAGGAATTCGAGTATTTATTCTGGGTTGGATCGATGGGTTCATTTGACAACCGCAGCCAAAAAATCGCTTTGTCTTTTGCAAAATTGCTAAATGAAGCGGGCGTTAAGTTTGCCATTCTCGGAAATAAAGAAAAAAATTCCGGCGATACACCACGCCGCCTTGGAAATGAATTTTTATTCCAAGAGCTGGCTCAACAAAATATCGCGGAATTTGAAAAGATTGGAGTGCGGAAAATCGTCACTATTGACCCGCACGCTTACAATGTATTCAAAAATGAGTATCCGGATTTTGGATTCAAAGCGGAAGTCTATCATCACACTGAACTTCTGGCCAAGCTGGTAAAGGAAGGGAAACTCCGGCCGAAATATGAAGTGAATGAAACGATCACATTCCATGATTCTTGTTATTTGGGCCGTTACAATGATGTTTTTGACCCGCCGCGGGATATTTTGAAGTCCATTAAAGGGGTAAAATTGGTGGAAATGGAGCGCAATCGTGAAACGGGAATGTGTTGCGGGGCAGGCGGAGGATTGATGTGGACAGAAGAAGACACAGGTCAACGTATCAACGTGGCTCGCACTGAACAAGCGTTAGCTGTCCGGCCGACAGTGATTAGTTCAGGATGTCCCTATTGTTTGACGATGTTGTCTGATGGTACAAAGGCTAAAGAAGTGGAAGAGACAGTGGCTACACTGGATATTGCTGAAATTCTGGAAAGAGCAGTGTTTGGTCCGAAAGAAGCAGAAATGCCAATTTCATCTTGATCAAAAGCCGATATAATGCATTAAATTTTGAATTTTCAAAAATATATTTACCTTTCATCCGAATTTCATTTAAAATAAAGAAAAGATGATAAGGGGCACTTGTCCCTTTCTCCTTATTCCATACATTGAGCGAATGTTCATTTGTATGTAAGCGTTTCCTGTAGAAGGGAAAGGAGATGGAAAAAATGGTGAAAACAGTGATTGTTGAGGGAGCGAGGACGCCGATCGGAAAACTTGGCGGGAGTTTACGTTCTTTAACGGCTCCCGAACTTGGAGCGGTCGCGATGAAAGAAGCGATGCTTCGAGCCAATGTTCAACCGGCGGAAGTCGATGAGGTGATCATCGGGACCGTTCTTCAAGGGGGACAGGGGCAGCTTCCGTCCAGACAGGCCGCGAGAAAAGCGGGAATTCCTTGGAACGTCAAAACGGAAACGATCAATAAAGTCTGCGCATCAGGAATAAGAAGCATCACATTGGCGGACCAAATCATTCGTGCGGGAGACGGAGAAGTAGTGGTAGCAGGCGGAATGGAGTCGATGTCCAATGCTCCTTACGTTTTGCAAAACGTCCGTTCCGGCTTGAGAATGGGCGATGACAAATTGGTGGATTTAATGATCTATGATGGTTTAACGTGCGCCTTTTCAGGAGTCCATATGGGTACGTTCGGAAACAAGACAGGAAAAGAACTGGGCATTTCCCGCGAAGAACAAGATCGATGGGCTTATCGCAGCCATCAGTTGGCCATTAAGGCAATGGAGGAAGGAAAGTTTGCCGAGGAAATTGTTCCTGTCGAAGTCCCGCAGCCAAAGGGCGATCCGGTGGTGGTGTCCGATGATGAAGCGCCGCGTAAAGATACGTCCATTGAGAAGCTGGCCAAATTAAAGCCGGCTTTTGATCGAGACGGAGCGATCACGGCGGGAAATGCTCCGGGTGTAAATGATGGAGCGGCGGCTCTGGTTCTGATGAGCGAAGAGCGCGCCGAAAAAGAAGGCAAAAACATCCTTGCTCGGATTATTGCTCATGAGGCTGTGGCGGTAGAGGCGGAAAATTTTCCGAAAACTCCCGGATTGGTCATTAATGAGCTTTTGAAAAAAACCGGAAAATCAATTGATGACATCGATTTATTTGAGATTAATGAAGCTTTTGCCGTAGTGGCGCTGGCAAGCAGTCAAATAGCCGGGATCGATCTCGATAGAATCAATGTCAACGGCGGGGCGGTTGCTCTCGGCCACCCGATCGGGGCAAGCGGAGCACGGATAGTTCTCACGTTGGCATACGAGTTAAGAAGAAGAGGCGGCGGAATAGGAGTGGCGGCCATTTGCAGCGGCGGGGGTCAAGGTGATGCCGTTATGATTGACGTTCCCAAACAATAAAGCGTGGTTTTACCTGTTTGGTTGATGGACCTTTCGTCAGGACAGATGCGGTTCAGATATCGTTTTCACTTTAAAAGCGAGGGATTCAAATTCTATAGAAAAGATTACACGAATTCAATGGGGATACCGTTTTGACAACCGGAGAAGGAAGCCTCCGGCAGCTACTCCTTTTTGCGCCTTTTTGGCTGGCGTGAAGGAGACGGAGGCTGTCTTCCTAATGAAAAAGAAGATTTGGCAGTGTCTTGCATCAAATGGTTCCCGAATGAATGGTTGAGGTGAAATGAATGGATATCAAAACGGTCATGGTTGTCGGCGCCGGCCAAATGGGGTCCGGAATCGCACAAGTTTGTGCGCAATCCGGCTATCAAGTTATCGTAAACGACATTAAGGAAGAATTTTTAGACAAGGGTTTCGCAGTCATTGCCCGAAATTTAGCCCGGCAAGCGGAAAAGGGAAAGATAACAAATGAGGAGAGAGATCAAACGCTTTCCCGATTAAGGAAATCGATTGATATTCAAGATGCCGGTGATGTGGATTTAGTCATTGAAGCAGCAGTAGAAAATATGGAAGTCAAAAAAAGCATTTTTGCTGAATTAGACAAATATGCGCCGGAGCACGCCATTTTGGCCTCCAATACTTCATCCTTGCCGATCACGGAAATCGCTGCGGCCACGAATAGGCCGGAAAAAGTAATCGGCATGCATTTTATGAATCCGGTGCCGGTAATGAGGCTTGTGGAGATTATTCGCGGATTGCAAACAGCGGAGGAAGTGTATCAATCCATTGAGTCCTTGACCAAATCTCTTCAAAAAGTGCCGATTGAAGTAAATGACTTCCCTGGATTTATTTCGAACCGAGTACTGATGCCGATGATCAATGAAGCCATTTATGCATTATATGAAGGGGTCGCAACAAAAGAAGCCATCGATGAAGTGATGAAATTGGGGATGAATCATCCAATGGGACCGCTTACGTTGGCCGATTTTATCGGACTTGATACTTGCTTGTATATTATGGAAACCCTTCATGAAGGGTTCGGCGATGATAAATATCGTCCATGTCCGCTTTTAAGAAAATATGTAAAAGCTGGGTGGCTAGGCAAAAAAACGGGAAAAGGATTTTATGAATATTCTTAAACATTGTTTGAATAAGGACAAAGGGGTTTAAAACAGGGACAGCGGGAAGAGCTGTTTAGGCTGTCATCACTACTTTCTTGGGGGGACAGCGATGAAGCTTCACTTCACGGAAGAACAGGAAATGTTTCGAAAAGCGGTTCATGATTTTGCCAAGGAAGAAATAGAGCCGTATTTGGACCGAATGGAGCAAGGGGAGTTTCCGAGGCTGTATTGTAGACAAAATGGCAAAAAAGGGGCTAATGGGCATTCCTATTCCGGAAGAATACGGAGGCCGCGGACTGGATTTTATTTCTTATATTTTGGCAATTCAGGAGCTGTCCAAAGTCAGCGCAACCATTGGAGTTATTTTATCCGTTCATACGTCCGTTGGCACGAATCCCATTTTGCATTTTGGAACTCCTCAACAAAAACATAAGTATATTCCGAAGTTGGCAAAGGGAGAGTATTTGGGAGCTTTTTGCCTGACCGAGCCAGGTTCCGGTTCAGATGCGGCTAGTTTAAGAACGAGAGCGGTCAAACGAGGGGATCACTATATTATAAACGGTTCAAAGATATTTATAACGAACGGAGGGGAGGCGAATACATATATTGTGTTTGCCTCCACTAATCCCGAAGCAGGAAGAAAAGGGATTTCCGCTTTTATCGTTGAAAGGGAGACTCCCGGTTTTCATATAGGAAAAGACGAGCGGAAAATGGGGCTTCACGGCTCTCGAACCGTCCAATTGACGTTCGAAGACATGAAAGTGTCAGCGGAAAACTTACTCGGAAAGGAAGGCGAGGGGTTTAAGGTGGCAATCACCAATCTCAATGCCGGACGCATCGGCATTGCGGCCCAAGCGTTGGGAATTGCGGAAGCTGCCTTGGAAAAAGCGGTCTCCTATGTCAAAGAGCAGCGGTCAACGGGGAATCGTCCATCTCTGAGCAAGGCGTGGACTTTCGATTGGCGGATATGGCAACGAATGTGGAAGCGGCAAAATTGTTAGTATACCGGGCGGCGTTTTTGCATTCCCGGGGGCTTCCATGCGAGAAGGAAGCATCCATGGCAAAACTGTTCGCATCCAATATCGCCATGGAAGTCACAACGGAGGCGATCCAAGTCTTCGGGAGGGAGGGCTATTCGAAAGACCATCCCGTTGAGCGCTATTTCCGAGATGCCAAAATCACCCAAATCTATGAAGGAACAAATGAAATACAAAGAATCGTCATTAGTAAACGGTTGTGAGAAGAGGTGCTGAAAATGAATTTTCAATTATCGGAAGAGCATGAAATGATTCGAAAAACAGTACGTGATTTCGCCCAAAAGGAAGTAGAGCCGACTGCAAGTGAACGGGACGAAGAAGAACGTTTTGATCGGACTTTATTTGAAAAAATGGCAGAATTAGGCCTTACTGGAATCCCGTGGCCGGAAGAATACGGCGGGATCGGCAGTGATTATCTTGCGTACTGTATTGCGATAGAAGAGCTGTCAAGAGTAGACGCTTCTATTGGCGTTACCCTTTCGGCTCATACATCTCTTGCCGGTTGGCCGATTTATAAATTCGGCAGTGAAGAGCAAAAACAAAAATATTTAAGACCAATGGCGGAAGGAAGAAAGATCGGAGCATACGGTTTGACGGAACCGGGATCTGGATCGGATGCCAGTGCAATGAAAACCACTGCGCGGCGGGATGGAGATGACTACATATTAAATGGGTCGAAAATTTTTATCACGAACGGCGGTGAAGCGGATATATATGTCGTCTTTGCCATGATGGAACCGGAAAAGAAGCACCGTGGCATTAGTGCGTTTATTGTGGAAAGCGGATTTGAGGGATTTTCCGTTGGCAAAAAAGAAAAAAAGCTGGGAATCCGCTCTTCGCCTACGACGGAAATTATTTTTGAAGATTGCCGGGTTCCAAAAGAAAATCTTCTTGGAAATGAGGGAGATGGCTTTAAGATTGCCATGATGACGTTGGATGGAGGGAGAAATGGGATTGCCGCTCAGGCGGTTGGTATTGCTCAAGGCGCTTTGGATGCCGCAATAGCCTACGCGAAAGAGCGTCATCAATTTGGCAAGCCGATCATCGCCAACCAAGGAATTTCTTTTAAATTAGCGGATATGGCAACCGGTGTAGAAGCAGCCAGATTATTAACCTATCAAGCTGCTTGGCTTGAATCGCAAGGTCTTCCATACGGAAAGGCTTCCGCCATGTCGAAGCTTTTTGCCGGAGATACAGCGATGAAAGTCACAATCGAAGCCGTTCAAGTTTTTGGAGGCTACGGGTTTACAAAAGATTATCCGGTGGAACGCTTTATGCGTGATGCCAAAATCACCCAAATCTATGAAGGAACACAAGAAATTCAAAAACTGGTTATCTCAAGAATGTTAACAAAGGAATAAAAATCGAAAAAAATATCAACGGCAAGAGCTTGCCTATAAAATAACCATGATCCCAATTGGACGAGAAGTCGGAAGTCTGACTCCTCTGCGTTTTTTGCACAGTATCAAAAGGTCTCCGTCAAAGAGGGCGCCAGAATACGCAAAGGAGCGCAGACTTTTTTTAACCGCAAATGGTCAAAAGCAGCCAAAACTAGAACAAACTATGCCTGATGAAAAGGCGGTCGATCGTATGAAAGGAAGAAAAGTTCATGCTTCTGTAAAAGATGAACAACTGATTCAAAAAAGGCGAAATGAGATGATTAGAGGGACGGTCCTTTTTTTAAAAAAAGGTTTCATCGCATAACTACTAAAGAAATAACTCAAGCGGAGGGAGGAATATAATTCGAATAAAAGAAGATATATTCTAGTTCAGAAGTGAATTTAAAGTACATAAAATGGATTTAAAAAACGTTGGAACAAGGAAAGAGCAAAAAGATTTGGCAGGTTTCTGTGTATTCTTTCCGATAAAAAACTGCGTATTGTAAA
>JGI25329J36429_1001461_pt1 | contig 11351 bp, 13 predicted proteins | sample HigsolmetaAR204D_FD_36429 | JGI IMG/M metagenome (IMG submission 36429)
TTATTTTTTTAAAAATTCTATCACCTGACCTATAAAAGGTTCGGTTTTCTCGATTTGCACCCAATGTCCGCAATTGGGAAAAACATGGAGTTCCGCATTCGGAATAATTTGGGATAATTTCCAGCTTGTCTTTTCTAATGGGATGACCCGATCTTCTCTTCCGTGAATCAGTAAAATCGGAATTTCTATTTTACTTAATTGGTTTTCCGTAAGGGCTAAAGCATTCACATGTCTTTGCCGAGGTGCCGGAAACATAGCAGAGAACGCTTCTTGGAACCCAGGTTCTATACTGGATTCATAGCGCATTTTTACTAAATTATCATTTTCTGCCATGCTTTGATCATTGGAAAAGATCGAAATGAGCTTTTTCATGTTTTCTATGCTTGGCGTATAACCCCACACGGCATCCAATTCTGCCGTGATCGGAAATTCAATGCCGGCGCTCCCCATCAAAATGATTTTTTTGACAAGATCGGGACGTCGATTGGCAACATGCAGCGCTAAAGCACCGCCCATGGAATTACCGATAATCGACACGTTGCGAAGATTCATCGTTTCGATAAAAGCAATCATGTGTTCGACCCACAAATCCACAGAATATTGAATATTTTCCGGCCTTTCTGTGTATCCGAATCCCACGACATCAGGAGCGTATAAATGATAATGCCGGGACAGAATAGGAAATACTAACCGCCAATTCGCCCAAGCAGAGACCCCGGGGCCAGAGCCATGTATAAGAAGAAGCGGTTCTCCCTTTCCTTCTTCATGATAATGAGTTTGAATTCCTTGAACGTCCACATATTTTCCCTTATCCATCATAATAAAATTTCCTCCATTTCGTTAGTCGATGAAATCTTCAAATAGATAAAAATTCAACGATCATTTGAGGCAATGCTGCTGGATTTGTGATTTCGACGGGCATTGAAACAATCGTAACGCAGCCATGCCACTGCATCTCGCTGGATGTCTTGTGTAATTTCGTGTCCAGACGGATAAATTGTATATTTTACAGATCCTGCATGTTTACGCAAATAATCATAGTTTTCTTGCCCCACTTGTAATGGAAAGATAGAATCCGATTCTCCTTGGGTTAGAAACACGGATAAATGAGAGATAGATTTTATTGGATATTCTTCCTTTACAAAGGATGGTATATATCCGTTCATGGCGACCATTCCTTTCACAGTATCCCCCAGTGCCAACGCAAGAGTCATGCTTAGAATAGCTCCTTGACTGAAACCGATAAAATAGACTCTGTCAGAATCTATTGGATACTGTTGGAACGTATATTCAATAAACTCTTTAAGTTTGTCTATACTATCATCGAATAACTTACGTTCTGGATTTCCGTATTCTTTTAAATAATAGTAAGCATATCCTTCTTCATAAGGGAGATCGCCCCGAATGCCTATCAAAATAAATTCTTCTTTTAGTTCTTCCACTAACGCGAGCATGTGCTGTTCGTTATATCCTATACCGTGCAGTGCAAAAACAACTGGATATTTCTTTCCATCCTCTATGACAGAAGGGAGAAGCGTTTTATAGACATAGGTGCTGTCCATTCAAATTTACCTCCTTAAAATGGAATAGATTAAAAAGAATGATCGCATATGGATGTCAGTCGTGGAAACAGAAACAAAAGTGTTGTCGACGGAATTCTTTGCGTTTTTTCAAGGGAATCGCAATCATCAGGAAACAAGAATGATATTCTTGAAAGATATTGAGAGTCACGGAAATCATCTAGTGGACAGCTCTTTTAACGGTATTAATGTTTACTGTTCCTTCAGAGTTCTCATTCAATGATTGTCGCATCTTTTTATCATCCGTTTCAATCGCCGATCGTTTTCTCTTCCTCCGATTGAGCATTTAAATCGATATCAAGTTCTCCCCAATAAATTAAAAACTGAAGAGATACATACAATTGATAACCGACGCTTGGGACGTTGATATCGGTTTGTAAAATATCGGTGATTTTTTGCAGTCGATAACGTAAACCACTAATGGAAAAATTCATCGCCCGGGCGGTTTTGTGCACACTACAGCCGTTGCTTAAGTAATAGTAAAGCGTTTTCGTTAATTCCATATTCCTGCTTTTATCTTGTTCCAATAACTTTCCCAGCATTTTATGAATGAATTTTTGAATAGGGTTCATATTTTTCATTTGAAACATGACTCCTTCAATTCCCAAGGAGTCAAAGAAAATGATTTTTTGATGAAGGTTCGCAGCCCTCAGCGCCGAGAGACATTCTTCATATAATTGTGGGGCCTCTTCAATTGACAGGGAAGTCGAACTGATGCCTAATTTAAATAAACGGGAAGGAAATTTTTTCNGGCAATGGTCCATTAATGTTTGACAAAATATTTCCTTTTTCATTTTGTTTTTTAATAATAGACATTCCGATAAAAGAATAATGACTTTACCCGATTTTTGGCCAAACAAGGCATTGATTCTTTGATCTTTCATAAATGCCGAAAGCTCATTAATCAATTCATCGTTAAATTCCAGTTCTTCTTTAACGGATGGCTTTTGAAGCAAACTGTGAACGGCAATCATAAAGTATGGATCTTTTAATTGAAATCCTAAATAATAAGCCCGTTCGGTCAATTCTTCCAATGTCATCCGATTGGATAAAATATCTTCTAAAAAATGACCTTTAATTCGTTGTTCGGTATTAAAACGAGTACGTTCATTCAATAAATAAAGCGAACAAGCCAGTGCTCCATGTTCTAAAATTAACTTATCGACCTCCTGCGGCACCGTTTCGCGGTAAAGAAAAGAACAATAGCCGACAATTTTTCGATGCAGGTAAATCGGTGTAATCATCCTTTTATGCTCCGGAGAACAATTTAAAAACAAAGTTTGTTTTGAATATTTTAAACTATCTGAATATTTTTGTCTATTCTTATGAAAGCACTTCTTTAGTTTTTCAGAGAAGAGAGAAGCTTCTTGCTCCGGAATACCTGATGCAGCAATCAGTTGTACATTCACGTCTTCAATGAAAACCGGCAATTTGGAAATTTGATGAAGAACTTTGGCTATGGAAGACAAATCATGTTCCTTCAATACTTCTTCCATCAGTTTTTGATGGACCACATAAGCTCTGCTGAAATTATCTCTTTCTATTTTTAGTTTTTCAAATGTTTGATCCAGCTCACCAATAATATTATCAGCCTCATAAAATTTCAATTCGTTATCTATTTCGCCATTCCATTCTTCCACAGTCCGGCATACTGCATGACAATGTTTGTGTCCCATCGCTTTACACTCAATCTCTTTGGCGATGACTTTTTTCCCGAGAATGGTNGACAGATACCCGCTTGCATAGCCGACTAACGTGTGACAAACAGGATCGTTGCTTGGACCAAACTTTTTCAAATGTTCTTCAGCCTCATAAGAATTTTTCCAGATCGCTTCATGGTGCATCCATCCATTCGAAAAATCTGCTTCGGCAACGAGCAGCTCCGCTTCTTCCAAATAACCGTGCAGCGTATGCATTTTTGGACCGACATATAAAAGTTCCTTTTTATTATCCCAATCCATTTCCAATGCTTTCTGTGCATCCTTCACCCCGCAATGCCAGCCATGACGCAGCAAGAATCCCTTCGTCCGTTCGAGCCCTAATGTCTTAATAAGCTCATGGCGCAGCATCCCTATGGCGGCTGTTGGAATTGTCACCATTCGTTCTTGTGGATCGTCTTGATTGTGAAGCGTAGAAATTTTATAGATTTGTGTTAAGTCCAATTCGTCCGCTTTCATGTTTTCACCACCTAAGAAGAATGAGTGAGTTTTGATAAATCGATGAGGATCTTCATATCAGAAATCGGATAAGTCTTGCACGCCAACGTATAATTCATTACTCGCTCATGATCAGGCAAGACCGTTTTAGAACTGCGCCCTCTTTTAAATTCCCCTTCTTCCACTTTAATTTTACACAAGCCGCATCCTCCGCCTTTGCAGGCATAAGGAATTTTCTTTTCCCGCTTATTGACAGCATCCAAAAGACTTTCATTCTCTTGGCATGGCAAACCAATGTGTTCTTCAATGCCATCCAAGACTTTTATAGTAAACATGGTTCATCCCCCTGTTTCAAAATCTCACGTGCTACCAACTCGCTTCATTCTACTAATTATTCCACATATGATGAATGATCTTTTAAATATGCCGTAGAATTTGCGATNAAAAGGAAAACGTTTTTTCTTTATTTGCAAATACACTTAAAACGGATGCTTCCAAAGAAATAACAACTTCTCCCGCTTCCGCCCCTCTCTTACCATACAGGATCGCCCGGAAGACCAAATAATGTCCTTCCATACGCAGCCATAGCATCTTCCCACAAAGAATTTGGATGCGCCGCCACCGCCATTAAATCCCTTGTGAACAACTCTACCGGATCTCCTTTAAAGATGGCATTTCCTCCAAGAGTCAACAGCGTTCTAACGGCGATATCCACCGACGTTCTCGAGACATAACCACGCCATGCGTATAACTGTTCGCGCTCCTCATCGCATATCACAGCTTTTCCTTCTTTAATACAAGCATCTAGCTTGCGAATATAATGTTCCACAGTGCCTTCGATCGTATTTAACTCTGTTTTCAACTCTGCCAATAACCGTTGGCTTCCGGCGGATTCCTTTTCCTTCGCACCCGCTTTATAAACCCGAATACGTTTTTCGGTACGCTCTTGGAAGAGAGAAATCATTCGTTCAGCACCACCCCAGGAAACTAAAGGAAAGCCTAGTAAAAAAAGAGGCATAAACGGCATGCGATACACCGGATCATCCGCGTCATAATCCCCTCCCGCTGGTTTCCCCGTCGCCATCACTCGACCGGCTGGCATGATGTGATGCAATGGCACATAAGCTCCTTCAACCAATACACCATTGCTTCCTGAGCCGCGCAGACCAATAGTATCCCAATTTTCCACTATTTTTACATCAGACTTAGGAACAACCAACAAGCAGTACTCAGGGCTTTCACTGTCAGGAAGCTCCATCATGGCTCCAAGCCCAATCCAATCGCTATGCAAAACACCACTGCAAAAGTTCCACTGACCGTAAAGCCTATAACCGTCACCATCCTTCTTTACACGTCCCACAGGTGCAACGACGTCCGCTAACAACCCGCCTTGTTCAAATATTTCATTCCTGCCTTCAGGAGGAAGATAAGCAACCCATACTTCATGCATGGAGTAAAAATATGTCAACCAACCAGCAGCGACACTGTACCGAGAGACCGTGCGGACAATCTCTGCGTAAGTCCGCAAGTCTACTTGTAGCCCTCCATACCGCTTTGGACGCAAAAGTTTGTGGAAATCAGCATCTTTAATCGCTTTTGGCACCTGATCTGAAAACCGGGCATTTTGCTCCGCTTCTTTTGCTTCTTGCTCTGCAAGACGCCCAATCTCCTCCGCTCTTGCAAGCAATTCGGCAGTATTCGGCTTCTCTTTTATGAATATTTTCTTTTCAACCATTTCTTTTCCTCCTCTCATTTTGGCAAAGGTCCGTTTTCTTTTCCCGGAATCGTCATGGAAGGAAGGGACCCCCTTCAGAGCCTGCCTTCCCTCTATTAGAAAAATAGAAAAAAGAGTATCGTATTCTGGCTAAAAAAGACAGCGCTTTCAAAATAATTCATTATGATGCTTTTAAACATTTTGGCACCGGATTTAGAATTTTCACGTCTCAGCGACTACATTTGACCCATCGATCCATCCGCCAATTTCTCGCTTCATCAGGTAAGTGCTTTGGCAAACGACTCCGTCAGTTCTCTCCTATGATAAAAAATGCCTTGACCAATTTTATCTTCCGTCCATGTAATCGTAGGAAAATCAGGATACGTAATGTAACCGCTCGCAAATGCTTCATTGCGATTTCCTGAAGGATCAAAGAAATAAGTAGTCTGTCCGCGGGTAATACCGTGACGAGTCGGTGTAACATCAAATGAGACATTATTTTTCGACAAAATGTCTGCCGCTTTTAACACATCATACCAATTGTCAACATAGAACGCGGCATGATGCAGTTTCTTATCAGGCCCCTTAATAAAGGCAACGTCATGAGGCTTTCCATTGCTGGCGAATATAAAGCTTCCTACCATCTCTTCTCCATCAACTGTTGTGATTTGTTCACTGACAAACATACCTAAGACTTCTGTGAAAAATCTTGTTACCGTGTTAATGTCCTCACCGGTCAGGGCCAGGTGATCCAGCCGATGCGGCGCTATTCCTCTTAGTCCATCCGGCCAAGGAGGAGGATTCAAAGACCCGGTTTTCGATCCAACACGCAATATGTCATAGTACAATTCCACATGATGTCCTGTTGGAAGTTCAAAACGTATCGCCTCCCCTTCTGCAAGTCTTGTTCTTTTGGAAATCCTTTTCAACGTACATCCGAATTGCTCGATCTTTTTTTCAAACTTGGATAAATCCTCTTCATTTTCCACTTTAAAAGCCAAGTGATCAAGTCCCGGGGAATCGGCCTCTTGAAGAATGAGACTATGGTGATCGAATTCATCCCACGCTTTAAAGTACACTTTTCCGTCACTTCTTCCCACTTCATCCAGTCCAATCACTTCCGTATAATACTTGACGGATTCTTCAAGATCCAAGACCCTTAATTCAGCACGACCTATCCGCATAACAGCCATTTTAAGCACCCCTTTTCTAAAATAAGTGTAGGTTCGTGTATTTATTTTAAAATTTTTTATTTTCTGAANATACAGTTAATNNTGCGGTTTTGATGGCTATTTTTGGATTCATTTCGTAGGANTCGTACGAAACGCATTATTGCGCACCGNAACTATCACGAAGATTAAATCAATTCNTACACTATCTATCCTTTTGTTTGCCATTTGGACAACAAAGCAAGGGTTTTTGACCTTCAATCGGAAGAATGGAAGCGGAATTCAAATGGGTGGTATGAGTATAAGATGAAGGATTAGATGGAAGATGTCAACTATTCTGAATGTAAATTGGGGATTGAATATGGATGATCATTCATTGAATTGCAAACGTATCGGATCATGTCAAGGAGTTCGTAGTATTATGCAACAACAGCATGCTACGAAATCTCCTTGACACTTCCGATCTTTTACAATAGAGCAATCATTCACGGATTTATCCCGTTGAGTCAGCCTTTAAAGAACCGCGCTTAAATATCTTTACAACTGTTCAATCATGTTCCGTGTTTTCCAAATCCCTTATAACGTACGGAGTGCATCCTCTATGGATTGATCACCTGCTAGAAGCTCGAACGTTTTATTTTTGGCATTTTCCAAATCAAGACAAGAGACAATCACTTTAGCTACGTCACCTCGTGGAATATTCCGTCCTTCCACACTTTCAAAATGATCAGCTATTTCGACTTTTCCCGTAGGTGGATCAAAACTTAGCCAACCTGGTCGGACAATCGTATATGTTAATCCACTCTCTTGTAAGTATCGATCAGCTTCCCCTTTTGCTTTCAAATAAAGTTCCAAATTCGGCAAAGCATCCGGAACACCGGCTCCATAAGAACTGAGCATGATAAAATGGGAAATACCTTCTTTTTTCGCAGCGTCAACCAGGCGTTTTGCTCCTTCTTGGTCGACTGAAATGGTTTTATCCGGACCTGTTTTGGAACCGGAACCAGCTGCGAATATTACAGCATCCATCCCTTTTACAGCATGAGTCAAATCTTTTTCCAAATCAGCTACGATTGCTTCCTTTGCACCAAGTTGTTTCAAATTTTCTGCTTGAGATTCATCTCGAATCATCGCATACGCTTCATGTTTGCTTTTTCCAAGCAGCTCCACGATCAATCGACCTGTATGACCATTTGCACCTGCAATAAGGACTTTCATTTTATTCCACTCCTTTTTATTTAATTTTATTTAATTTTATTTAATGAATCACCAATTCATCATTCCGTCAAACAGTAAGAGTGATCACTATGCCATTTAACGGAACACCTCCCTGTACAATGGACTTGTATGATGTCTTGGAACTTATATCATCATTTAAATGAATGGATCTTTTAATTCTATTAAGATTCCGTTAATGAATGGCTGTACGTATTCCCAAGCTCATATGCTCTTTGAAACAATTGGTCATAATGTTGTTTGATTTCGTTTTCGTTTTCGAAGTCCTCAGCCAATGTGTTGTATAGAAAAGCCACTTCCGACTGGCCGATACCGGTATAGCCNGCTAAACCAACATTCAAATAATGAGTAATCATCGTATCAAAATTTCTTTTTTTAATGCTCTCTTCCGTCTCCCCCACAAGCGGAATCCACAGCACCTTTTTATGNGGAAGACGAGATCCGCCATAAGCAAATCCGTAGTTCCACGTGCGGTCAATATACCCCTTTACCATTGCCGGCAGTGAATACCACCAGATCGGAAAGATGAAAGCTAGTCCATCATTCCTTTTTAACCTTTCCATTTCTGCATGAACCCTTGGGGAATATTTTTTCATAGGGTTCTCCCAATCCGGTTCATCTTTCTCATGTACCAGAGGATCAAATTCTTCGCNGTATAGATCCGCCATTTCTACTTCATGTCCAGCATCTTTCAGCCCTTCAACAAATCGCTCTGCAATCGCAAAAGTAAGAGATTCTTTTCTAGGATGCGAAACAATGGTTAACACTTTCATATTATGAACTCCTTTATAGGTTTTTTATATCGTTAATAAAGTTTTGTGAATTTTGCCATTCTTGTTCCTAGTGAACAAACCGGTTTGCTGGAAAAAATCTAATTGGATGTACAAGGAATTTTCTTATCATCGAAAGTTAGGATATTCACGTTTCTTCAATTTGTATTGATTTTTCATATTTATTTCGTTNCTTCTCTGACCCGTTTTCGGTACAGAAAGATCAAAATAACGCATATCCACATTACCAAAATAAGGGAATTTTTTATAATCTTTATTCATGCTTTTCCGTTAAAGCCGGAAAATGCGGAACCACTTCTTCCCCTAATTCTTCTATTACCTCTTCAACCGGACGCTGTCCATATTTTAAGTTGATGATGACATGATTGACCCCTTCCGTTTTCAGACGTTCCAAGTATTCGATAAGTCGGTTGCGTCCGATCCGGAATCCTAAATGAATAGGAACAGGCTCATGATTCGGGTCCTCTGTTAAATCTACATAGAGAGATTGTCCAAACGGTTTAAACTGGTCGGTATGAGAGCGCCAGTTTTTGATCAGCCCCGCTTGGATTTTCAAATTTCGTGGATAATAGAGCCAACCATTGCTGTTTTCCGCAATCCATTTTACGGATTGAGAACTATGTCCAGTGACCAGAACGGGAATGTCTGACAAACTCGGTTTAGGCAATAAATCCCCGTTTGTCATTTGCACACGTGGCGATTGGATCTTCGGAAAGTTCTCTGCCCACGATTTTTTCATGACGGATATGGCTTCTTGAAACAAAATCCTGCTCTGTTCAGGATCAACGGAAAAAGCAGGGAATTCTATCGGACGATCGCCGGTTGCCACTCCGAGAATCAGACGTTCACCGGATAATTTATCGACAGAAGCAGCAGCCTTTGCAACATGCAATGGGTGACGCAGTGTAAGGATAATACTGGCAGTACCTAAAGCAATGTTTTTCGTATGAGCGGCTATGTATCCTAGATATACCCACGGATCATAAATTTGTCCTACGTCTCCAAACGAAGGATCGAGTAACGGAACGTCTCTGACGAACAGCGCAGCAAACTGAAGCTCTTCCGCTCTTTTTGCCAATTTGATCTGCTTTTCCATATTCATCTCAGGAATGCTGCCCTTATACGATTCCAAAGGAAAGAATAAACCAAGAGTCAGATGATTTTCTTTAAACACGCGTGAATATCCTTTATGTTGATCCAGTCTGTTCATCTTCGTTCCCCCATGCGTCTTTTTAGTATGTTTTCCATAAGGGTTCAACATCATTCTTCTATATCCTTATTTTCAAATATNTAGAATTATAGATATAATAATNCAAAAAGAAAAGACATTCAAGTACAAACACTTATGATCAAAATCGATAAGTCTCCCGAATAAAGATTCCATCAATTGATTAGTGCTATTCTTTGAAATTTTCAAATCCGGTTTTATTGGCAATATAGATAGAATGATCTATAATAATACTAAAATTATCCAGTTAGGAGGAAGAATAGATTGAAAATTAAAATAAGAAAGATGGAANTTAAAATAGCAGTCATTGCGTTCATTCTCTCTTCTTTCGTTTATTGCTTGCTGGGATACGGATTAGGAATTGATTATTTTAAATTTTACAGTGAACAAAAGATTGCAATAACAACAGCTCATTGGTTTAATTTGAGTCCTGTTGTCATTGCTTTGATAGCCTCTATGCTGTATCATTGGAAAACCAAAAAAGTATGTGAGTAATTCACTAGTTTTTTATGGATTTAAACCCATTATGGATACATAAAAGGAAGGGGAAACCTTCCTTTTATGTACAGAGAATTAGTTTCATAATTTCATAGCTAACTTATTGATATTCTCAGTGTTTGAACTTGTTTTCTTCTACACACCAGCTTTTACTCAGAATCAAGATTTCTTTTTCATCATTTAAATTTGAATAATCAGAATAATGCGGGATGCAGACTCACTTGTAATAAATGGAATATCCGTGATCCATGCTTTCTCCCTTTTCCCCTAGCTATGTATCTTAACAAGATTATCCTTCTTTCTTATTAGCAAAAATAATCCATAACCAAAAACATTTAGCACTATTAAACTTAGTATCCAAGCTAATTTTAATTGTCCAGCATGGTACAATTGAATGAATCCCCATACGGTAAATAAAACATAGTAAACTGTAAAACCTATCGTAAATAAGAAAAATCCAATGGTACGAACATCCACTATTTCAATCGNGACAAAAGATTGATCTGTTCCGTAGTACAACTCCCTTTTNAATAGAGCAGGTATCCACCGCTTTTTGTCTTCAAAAGTAAAGTCTGATTCCCTNGAATCTGCGTTGTATAATGAAGCTTTNAGAACAAACGGTTCTGAAGCAAATAGAGAATGCATCGTCTTTGAGTTCATGAATGAAAATTTTTCTCCAACGTCATAGCCAATATCCGCAAAATGAGCGTCATGAACGTTCCCCAAGTATAGTAAAAACATGAACAGCAAACTAACAATGAATAAACTCGAAATTCAGATTTTCAGCAAGCAATTGGCGAACGATTTTCTGACGAATTTGCATCAATGAAATTAATTTTTCTGCTTGTTCCAAACCACCTAAACGTTCTACTGCCATTCTGAACGCATCAGACTCTGAATAGCCATCCATCATTAATTCTTTTACAGATTCATTGAGATGCATTCGGGTTTCTTCTTTCAATTCCCTTGTATCGGGGTG
>JGI25329J36429_1001463_pt1 | contig 11346 bp, 7 predicted proteins | sample HigsolmetaAR204D_FD_36429 | JGI IMG/M metagenome (IMG submission 36429)
TTATTTTCACAAGATGGACGATTAGGTGTTTTGTGGAATGAGACAGCTTTTAAATACATCATCGAAGGAGAAAAGGCAACAGATTTTGCAATTAGTCGAGATTTAATGCGTGAAATTGTTGGAGATGATAAAATTTCCATGATTTTGAACGCAAACATCCAAAAACACAAAGACTATGGAATGTGGATGTCCGGTAAAGCAAAATTATTAGCAGATCATACGAGACAATTAGCAATACAACTGCAGAAAGCTGAAATGGATAAAGCCAGTGCTTTAGGACAAAAGCGTTTTAAAATAAGGGATGAATTAAACAAAGCAATTGAATTAGCAAAAGATTTGGGTCTAGAATGGGACGAAGCAAATTTGCGTTTTCTTCAAGTGTCGAATCCAACAATTGAAGCTAATCGTTTTGATGAGATTTTAAACGAACTTGGTATTCAATCTAAAACAAACTTAGGATTTGAAACAGCCATTCTTGAACAAAGACTTTCAAAAGTAAGAAATTATAGTAAAATGATCGATTATTCAGGACGAGAAGTAATTAGTGTGTTTGTGGACGATAAAGGATACACTCAAAAAATTTATGGAAAAGAATCAGGTGTTAAATGGGGGCACCGGGAAATGGGTGTTCTTCAGGATTTAGGGCTAACAAAAACCTATAACCATGTTTTGCAGTTAATGAAAGAACAAAGCTCCAATAAAAACAGATTTTCCGAAACCGTAAATATTACTAAGTCTTTAGAGGGATTTATTCATCAAAGTGATGAAGCAGCTTTGACAATTGATCAGTTTCGTTCTCTTCCAGAATTGGAAGGAAACAAATACACATATAAAGGAACTATATTTGATCGTGAACAAGTCTATGCATTACTAGGCAATAATCGATCAACACATGGTTATTGGCTTGAACTGCCAACTATGACAGATATAAACGGGGCAGAAAGACAGATCACTGTTAACTTATTTGGAACTGATAAACACGGCAATCCTCTGGAAAGAAAGAAAATTAATAAGATTTTTATTCCATTTACCCATTTAGATGAAACCAATGGAAAAATTTATTTGCGTGAACTTCAAAGTAAAATAGCTGATATTTACAGGAGAGCAAGAGAAGTAGAAGAAACATCCACTTATGAAGAAAGAAGCAAAGCAATGAATCGCTTGCAAACTGCTGTAGATGATTATATTGATCGATTAGTGTTTGACATTACATCTTCCAAAGGATTAACTGGAGAAAGCACATTAAAAGCCTTTATGCCAAAGTCAGGAGCGGGTTTATTTAAACTAATTGATCCTCGATCTTCTTTGAATCTTGAAGGAGACTATACATTCATTTCAAAAGAAGATGCACGAAAAATGGGGATCTATGAAAAACTTGTTTCAATCGAAGCAAAAAGAAAAGCAGGGGAAGTTGTAGATGATTTATATATCGTGAATACTCGTTATCCTACATTCCATAGTAATGCCATGCAAATCAGTAAAATCCGTTTAGATGAAACACTAAAGCCAGGGGAGTTTCACACCACTGCTTTTATGTCTGATCTCATGAAAGCTGATTCAGATGGAGACTATAACAATATTGTGTTTATTGATAAAGAAGAAATTCAGGATGAATGGAAAAGATTATATGAGCATAAGCAAAAGCAGCAAGAAGAAAATTAAAGCAATTTATGGAAAATTATAAGCAAAAACAAGGCTCCAGAAAATTTGGTGCAACCGATATTTTAGAAAATGAAAAATACTTCACTGCTTTTAATGTGAATAGTCAAGAAGAATTAGCTGCGAAAATTGGTAAACGAGTAATCGGTCAAGCATCTAACTTAAACTTAGCTATGAGACAACTAGCAGATGAATATTTNAGCGATAACGAGGAATTAAANCAAGCNATGNAAAAATTTGGTCAAGACATTGAGCAAAAACTTATTTCTTCTAANCATGGAATGACCATTGCAAAAGGNTCAGCTCCTGCATTAGATTTTATCTATGCTATTAGCAATCACAACTGGAAAGAAGCCAGACAATTGCATAGCTTATACTTCGCAGATGACTTTGATAAAGAAACAATGGAAAAAACGTTTCGTGGATTGAATTTAATCAAACAATATTCAAAAGAAGGACTAAAAAATAATATTTTGCGTTTTGGAACAAGNTATGGATTAGACANAGAAAAATTAGGGTTACAAAAAATTGTAGATATGATTCATGGAAATCTGCCNAACAATGAAAANATTCTATCAAACNCGCATTTGAATTTATTGCGTAATATGTTGGACATCAATGTTTCCAAAACATACACAGATCTAGAGGGGAACACANACCAAAGAGTTACACCTTATAAGTCCTTGGAAGAAAAATTAAAGGAACCACGTCAACAAGGNTTCTTAGGTTTCTTTAGTGAAATGGTTCATGATTTAAGTGGCAATATGATTCCTTCAGCCGAAGAAAAAACAAAAAATATTTTGCAAGACATTGCAAAAAATAAAGGATTAAAGCGAGGTCTTATTGCTGGCGCTCTTGCGCTCGGTGGATTAGCAGGATACAATATCCTTAGACATGATGAACCGTTAGTTCCAGAACAGCCAAGGGATCAAGAGTATTCTTATGATGATTCAAATGTTCCTCCAATAGAAGAAGAATCATATTATCAAAATGCAGATATTCAAATAAAAGCAACAGGTGCAGGTCATGATCCTTCTCAAATCTCACAAATGGTAGAAGAGGGAATGAGACAATCTTATATGAGGGCAGGACCTGCACATGTGATCATCAATCATAAAGATAATACATCCAGATTAAATCGCTTTTGGTACCGAGATAAGATTGAAGAAAATATGTAGGAGGTCTTTTGCATGACAGTAGCAGTGGCCATGGATGATCGGGATGCCCTTTATGGGCCTCTCGAAGATCATTATTTAAGAATCGGTGATACTCAGTTTTATGTTCCGCCTACTTCTATAACTGTCCATCGTCAAACCAAAACCAACCGAATTTCTTTGTTAAGAGGGCGCAGTAGCTTGATGAAAGAGTCCGGTTATTATGATCTTGTTGTCACATTTACACTTTTTTTTCCTGATATAGATTCCATTAACTATGAATTGCGACCTTTATTGGCGCAGCTGAAAAAATGTCCATTCCTTCCGGTTCAAAATACATTTTTAAATGATGTATATGAAATTGAAGCGTTAACGATTCAAAATGTAGCCATTCAATCAACGCCAGGATTTCCTAATACATTACAAGCCATTATTCAAGCTTACGATTTTGACCCATATAGTTATATTTATAATATTTCAGATCGGACATTTGATGAGATGTTTAATTGGCCATTATTTAGATGGTATTATTCACTAAATTTAAATCCAAAAACAGCAAAAAACAGACGAACATTTTTTGAACCTTTGGTGCAAGATTTGCATAATGGCTACTTATTCAAAGTAGCCAATGAAGAACAATTAGAATACATGAAAAGATGGAAAAGAGATAAACAAATTCTTTTAAAAAAATGGATGAATGATAAAAGGAACAAGCCGGGCATTGATTTTGAAGATTGGCTGCCTGATTATATTGAAAAGTCTTCAAAAAACAGTGATAGAATATCTGATCAATATTCTGAATATGGATCAGATTTAGCTGATGAAAAACAATTTAATTATTTGCTTGATGAATTATATAAAAAAGCTATATTTGAATATGACTTAGATTATGAATCTTGGGATTGTGGCGATTTGTTTTTAGAGGATATATCAGTCAGTTTTGAAAATATCATTGTATCGCAGCAAATACAACATTCACCGAGACCGATTCATCAATATTTAGGTTCACAAGATATTATTTTTGTTGGGAAGTTTATTGCAGCAAACGAAGAGGTAGTTGCAAGTTTAGAAAACTTAGTGAAGCGTGTTTCATATTTAACAAGAGAATATCATAAAGAATTTTCAAATGGTTTTCTGCAATTTGACCATCAGTTGGCACGTTTATTTGGAGTAAAAAATGTGGTCATTGAAGACATGCAAGTCTCTACAATTGATGGGCAACCAGAATTGTATGAAGTAACATTAACCATGTTGGGCTATAATCGCTTAGAAAAGAAAATGCATGAAACAAAAAAAATGGCTCAAAATGTCGAATGGAAAACTGGTTTTAATGCATTATTAGACTTGCCTTATAATTTACCCCTTTTTGTCGCAAAGAAAACATTTGATTTCTTTAAGAAGTTTACTAACTTGGATGCAGAAAAATTAGCGGTGTACCATGCAAAAGTCATGGAAACCTTTAAATATGTAGAACTTTATCCAGATCTTGAATTGCCGACTTATGAGGAAGTAAAAAAAGCAGGATTTGAGGTAAAAAATATAAATAACGGAATTTATGTGGACCCAGATTTTTTTATTAGTTATGACACACCTAGAGATTTTTCAGAAATACTATCTGAATCATTAAAAAATAATTTTAATGTGCATTTGAAAGACCGAACAGGCGGCAGAGCAACGATTGATAATAACTTTAACACAATATTAAATGAAAAAGGCAAAGAAATTAGCGAAAAGGCAAAAAGTCGGCAAAAAGATGCAATTCCGCAACTGGCTAATCCGAATCCAAATTTACCAGTCGATCAAATGAATTACCGAAAAGATAGAATGGAGACATTATTAAGAAAGTATGCATTAGATCATAATATTAATGATCGATTCATTGTCGGGTTTGTCAAAAGCTTTGATCCGTATTTAAGACATTTCTATTCAGTCGGCCGGAACAAAGAATTAGGAAATATATCAGTCAATCAAAACGGTCAAGTAATCACCTTAAATGAAAACTTCAAATATGGAATTAATTATGATTATTATATTGGAATTATGAGAGTGTATCATGGATATTCCAACAATACCATGTTAAAACAAAGTATTGAATATAACATCGATACAGGAGTTCGTTATTTCAAATACTTCTGGGATTTAACAGAAGATACAATTATGAATGGAAAAGAATATTCACCAGATGCTATTTACAATGTGTTCAATCTCCCTAAAACCAATACTGAAAAAGCTCATTTAATTGCAACACTTTTCTTATATTTAGGGTTAAGACGAGAACTTAATGAATTATTGGCAAAAGGAAAACAACCACCTCAAGAAATCTTTAATTTAATCAAGCATATATTAAATGTTATTTATTTAACAGATGATTGGACGTCTGAACATATTAAACTTGAGTTCTCGAAATTGCCGCAATCTGATTATAAGGCTTATAAAGAATCAAACAATGAGCAAATTATTCAAGAAATGGAGAACTATAGAGAGGGAGATTTTGCAGATCCAGAAGTAATTCAAAAAAGNATGCTGCATGACATGATTAAATATGATAAAAGAGGACGATTAATCAGAGCNTTCCCAACATTCTTTATGGTTTTTATTGATGAGGGCCAATATTTTGGAAGCTATAAGTTATCTGATCAATTCTTTCACTATAGGGCTATTTTAGATATTTCGTACAATAACACTAGAAAAGAAGCATCCAGTACATTGGTATGTGAATTAAGCAATATTTTCGACACATTAAGTGATGCAGAAAAAGCAATGGATTTAACCTATACACCAACATCCGATTTAATTGCTTCTGTTTTGTTTCCAGGAGCACTAGCGGAACGAACAGAAAAAACGAGACACAGAGATGAAAATTACTATAAAAGTATTTACTTGAAAACGGGCGTAAGAGTNCATTTTCGTATGGGGTATGGTTCCAATATAGAAGATTTACCACCGATTATGAATGGAACCATCACATCGCTTATCAATAATGGGGAAACCATGACTATGGTAGTTCAAGACGATGGAATTGAATTATTGAATAAAATTAACAGTAATTTCAATGTAGANCCTGAAGACGAAACAGATGGATTTTTAAGCACTAAACAAGAAGTGACTGAGATTGTTGATGAAATTTTAACAGATTCCAGAGGATTTTGGGCAAATCTATCAGCTTTAATGTCAAATGAAGAATATCGAGAACATTCTTTGGGAATTATGCATTTTGGATTTACCGGACCTCCACAAGGAGCAAGCGGATGGGCAAATATATTCAAAGGAAACTTTCTTGCTCTTCATAATCGTACTATCTCAGAAATCAACATGAATGTTTATCAAACAACAGGTGTTTTAAATGCTGAAAAAGACCCGTTTTGGGATAAAATAAAAAAAGAATACGAGATTGATGAAAAAGAAACAGGTATTAATATTAATTTGTTTGATAAAACTCCATGGGATGTACTTAATATTGCTGCCCATATTGGGCCAGATTTTATTGTAGCTGTTCATCCATTTGGATTCCGATCGACTATCTTTCTAGGAAAATCATTTTATCCAATTCACTATGATTATCAAGTAGATTTAGAAAAAGAAACAGTAACTGGCACATATGCAAAAACGTTTAAACAAATGCATTATTATGATAGTTATACGTCCATTTTGGCAAATAATATCGAAGCTACAGAAGAAAATATGTATACTGTAGCAGTTGGCACCTATATGAATGAAGGAAAAATTGACACAACTCCACCTATTTATGTGGATACAAATATATGGCCAGAAAAACAAAAAACTGTAAATGTTGATACGACATTAAATGCAAAAGGTGTATATTTGTTTGATAAGCTGCCTTTAATCGGCGAATTTTTAAATAAACCTTTTAAATGGTATTATGATGAGGGAACAGCGATCAAGATTACAACGTCTGCGTTAAGAGATTATGTAAAAGATATGTATGACGGATATTTAACAGTGATGGGCGATCCGTCTGTAAAACCGTATGATACAATGGTTATTCAGGATAGTTATTTGGATATTACAGGTCCGGCAGATGTAAAAGAAGTTATTCAAATTATGAATATGGATGTCGGGTTTGTCACTATGTTAAAACCTGATGCCATTGTGTTTACAAGGGATCAACAAAACTTAGGATTTATTATGAAATGCATGCATTATATTGCCATTGCAGGCATCACAATGGGACTTCGAAAACTATTATCTTCTAAAGGATACAAAGGAAATTTACCTATTTTTAATGCAATTTGGTCAACGACAACCGATCAATTTAAAAATCTAAAAAACAAATTTGATGAAAAGAAATTTGTTCAAAAAGCAAAAGAGTTTTATGGAAAAGATGAAATGAAAAAAGTAAGAGATGAAAACATCAATTTAAAAGAAAGCAAAACTCCTAAAGAAGATATTGATAGATGGAAGAAGTCCGGCTTGTGGGATAAAATGAAAAAAATATATGGTCAAGGCGGAAAAGCAAGTGATATAAATCTTCAAGATTTGTTGCAAAAACCTAAAAACGTTTTTAATAGAAGTAAAAAAATAAAAATAAATCAGAAAGACCTTCAAAAGTTAAAGAAAATCTCCAGTTCCATTTTGAAGAACCTTAAAAAAGCAGGACCAGTGTTTAAAAACATTGGAAAAGTAGTAAAAGGAGCAAAAGCTTTTACAGGGCCAGTTGGTCTTTTGTTAACAGTGGTTGAATTCTTAGCAGTTGATTTAACAGCTACAACAGTTGGCGAATGGTCTGAAAGGCATCTGATGAATCGCCAAGCCTGTATTATCATGCCACTGAAAAAGAATAAAGTGAATTGGTTAGCCGGCTTAAATGGACATAAAGGATCAGTTGTAGGTGATCCAAAAGATTTTGTACAATGGCTGAGCACATCATCAGTCGGTTCATTTATATTATCTGTTTTCAATGTGAATGCAGAAAACCTAGAAACGCCTGAGAATTTAGGGGATTTGTATGGCTTTGCAACAAACACAAAAGATAAGAAATCTGTTAAAAAATCAAAAGATATATTAACCGGCTTTTTTACATCTCAAGATTTTCCGAATGATGAAAATTTAGAGAAACTGTATTTAAAAGATGTAGAAGCAGCAAAAAAAGAAATATCAGGGCGTATTAGTTTACTTGCGAAACGTTCTGAATCACAAATATCACCTGATTATTCAGATGAAGTGGAACAAGCAGAAGGATTCTTAGAGAAATTTGCAAACTGGCTTTCTAATTTAGGGGGAAGCAACGGCAGCTGTAGCAATGATGTTGCCCTAAATGGAAAAGCAGTAAATGTATCAAGTCAAGTCAAAGCATACGAACCAGTTATTCAAAAATATGCAAATAAATATGGAATTGGTGGATACACACAAATTCTCATGGCAAAGATGATGCAAGAATCAGGCGGTCGTGGATCAGATCCTATGCAAGCATCTGAAAGCTATTGTGGTCGTGTCGGTTGCATCAAAAATCCAGAAGTCAGTATTGAACAAGGTGTGAAATACTTTGCAAAAGTATTAAAGAAAGCCGGAGGAGATGTAAAACTGGCTTTACAAAGTTATAACTATGGTTCAGGTTTTATTGATTATGTAAAAAAACATGGAGGAAAATATACAAAGAAATTGGCATGGGATTATGCTGAGATGATGGTGAAAAAAGTAGGGAAAATTTCTAGAATACCGCCAGGATACGGAGATTCCCAATATGTCGATCGTGTATTGCGTTATTATGAAGGAAGTCTAGAACCATGCCTAGTAGGAGGAACAGATGATTATCCAAAAATAACAGGTTCAGAAGGAAAACGAAAATATCATTTGTCATTAGGTGAAGCAAAAAAAGTATTGATTGATGCAAGAAGTCAATCAGACCGTAAATTTAATTTGTCTATTGTTAGTGGTTCAAGTACAAGCTTGATGAGAAAAGGAACATATGAATTGATGAATCAATTAGCGGAAGCTTATAAAAAGAAAACAGGTAAAACTTTATCTGTTACAAGTGCATTTCGGACTGGTGATCCAAACTGGCATGGAACTGGATATGCTGTAGATATTGATACTCCTAATACAATGCGAACATTAGCAGGAGGAAAATTAGGATTTCCAAATGGAACAGATAAAAAAGAAGCAATGATTCTATGTGAATTAGCATGTCAGGTGGGATTTGATGGTATTATCTTTGGTGATTATTACATCTTAGAATCTATCAAAAAGAAATACAAAGGAATTACAACACAATACAGGCCGCAAGATCATCATAACCATCTGCATTTATCATTCCCTAGAAAAAAGTAACCTAGAGAAATATTTCTCTAGGTTACTCAAAATGAGGTGATAGTATGGCAAAAATCAAAGATCAAATAGCAAAACAAGGATCAGAAAAAGCAAAAGAACAAGTGAATTTTGGATTAATCGGGCATGTCATCGAATATTATCCTGAAACCTTTAGTAATGAAAAATTGAACCAAAATCATACAGCAGATGTAAAAGTTCTGTTGGGAAAGAAAGAACAAATACTATATCGAGTTCCCTGTTTTGTGTATGGTGATGGATTCTTCTCACATGGATTAAAGAAAAATGATCGTGTCTGGGTAGAGTTTATTAATGGTGATACAACTTATCCGGTTATTACAGCTTACTACAGAGAGCCTACTCAATTACAGTTATTTGTCAATTCTTTAAAATATGGAATTGCCAGTTTCTTTTCAGAAATGGGAGCAGGGTGATGATATGAGTTGGAAAGATGATTTACTTTTTTATGATCAGCAGGAAGTAGAAGATTTAGATGATATGGAACAAAAAGAAAATATGTTTCATTCAGAAGATATAGGATTTTTGAATCGTTATAACGGAGCCGGTATGATTATTAGAAAAAATAAACGAATAGAGTGTTTATCTGATTTTGGCTTAGGATTTGTATTTGACCCTAATCATCAGTCATTGTCAGTGTTTGCGCCAAACTTGAAATTATTCACATCCAAAATCGAAAAACATGAATACAATAAAGCCGAATCCTTTTTAAAAAATGAGTATCAGGAAATTCTTGATATGTGGAAAGGAGAAGAAGAATAATGGCAAATTATGCTGAAACGGATATGGCGTTTTATTCAGAAGAACCATTAGAACAAATAGAAGTAATTCCTTACACAAGCGGCAATTTAATCAAATGGACTCCAGTAGAAGGTGTGGGAGGATATGCTATTTATCGTGGCAATCAGAAAGATGAATTCGAGCTTCTCATCACAATTGATGAAGATATGACGGAATATTTTGATGATGAGGTCAATTCTATTGATTTATTCGAATATCAAGTCAAGGGAATTATTGAAGGGGATTTCATTTTAGAAGAAAACCCAGATACAGGCTTGATTGATTTTAAGCTGACAGAAAACTACGAATCAGCAAGACAAGATATTGTAAATCGATTAAGAACACAAAAAGGGGATTGGAGTATATATCCAGAATTAGGAGCCAACTTAGAAGAGTTTGAAGGAGAACCAAATACTAGGCAAACAGGAGAAAAAATTGCAGAACAATGTTTTGAATCCTTAACATATGATCAGCGTTTTGATCCATTGGATGTTGCAGTTCGTCCTGTTCCAACCAAAATCAACAAAATTGATGTGTTTACAGTTGTAGAAACAGATGATGATGAGCCTATTATTCACAGAAATGATATAGAACTGTAGGTGATAAATTATGTTTGTAATGAAATCAAAAGAAGAAATCATAAGAGAAGCCATTGATTCTATTACACAAAACACACCGATCAATAACTTTTATGCCGGTGCAATCGCTCGCTCTATTATTGAAGCAATAAGTCCTTATTATCAAGATTTATATGTATTTGGGAAAGATATTTTAGATAATGGCTATATCAGTAAAGCAGACGAAGAACATGCTGAATTAATAGGAGAATTATTCAATTATCCAAGACGAACAGAACAAGTATACAATCCAGAAACCAATGAATACGAAGAAGTAAAAATTGAACTGGAAACATATAAATATGAATTAACAAAGCAAGTGAGAGCAGCGGTAAGTTCAAATGAAGAAGCTTTGCGTTTAGCTTGTTTAACAATTCCGGGAGTGCAGAATACACATACGGAACAGGAAGTTTTTCTTTTATACTGGTTGTGCAAAACGGATTTGATGAAGAAGAGGTCAAAAGCCAAGTAGAAGAAGCGATCATGAAAACAAAAGCGTTTGGTGTTCGGCCTGGTGTTATACTTCCTGAACCAGTTTTATTAGATTTAGAGATCAGTTTGATTTTTCAGGAATCAGCAACAGCCATTGAAAAACAGGAAATTAGACAACGACTGCAAAATTATTTATATCAGTATTACGGAAACTTTTCATTAGCGCAAGATTTTATTTATCATGATTTAGTTCAAGAAGTTATGAATATCGATCAGAAAGTAGTTGATTTTCAAGTTGTATCATTATATCTAAGAAATGAACCAGTTTTGCTAACCAATCATGATATTATGGATGATGAGCGAATTAGACCGAATATAATTGAAATTTTATAATATAATTG
>JGI25329J36429_1001477_pt1 | contig 11287 bp, 11 predicted proteins | sample HigsolmetaAR204D_FD_36429 | JGI IMG/M metagenome (IMG submission 36429)
CCTTGGTTGTATTTGCATTTGAATTGTATGTAAAAAGATGTAAAATTATCATTTTTTTATCATACTTTTGTCAATCTTTTATTCCTTTTTTATCAAAAAANCTTCGCAATTCCGTAACAATTCCCCGAAAGCCACNCCCCCTTCCATTAATCATTTTTACCCCGAATGGTTTGCAATAAACGCCCGGATCTTCTCGGCGGATGGGATTTTATAAAGAATAATATTCACGGAAAATAAAATGCTCCGTTATTCCCATTTCTTGCCCGCTGATGTCATTTCTTAAAAAAACGTTCATATAATGACAATGATTTTTAAGCCGATGGAAAGGAGGGAAAACATGGGTTCCTATTGGGAGGATAATGTCATTGTCGGACTGATAGGAGGATTCTTTGTATTACTTGTACTCGCACTTATTTGCTATATCATTACTGCCATCATTTATTATTATACTGCAAAAACAAACGGCCCGAATGACCTCGCATTCTTGGCATGGATTCCGATTATCAATTATTATTTGTTCTTTGCGTTCGGATCAAAGAAAACAGAACCGGATGAAATTAAAAAGGATGCTTTGATTTGGGCAGTCATTTATGCCGTATTGCTCGTCATTTCGTTCATTCCATTGATCGGCTGGTTGGCCAATTTGGCGCTTCTTGCCATATTCGTTTACTATTTGTACCGTTTATTCTACCGCTGGACGGGCGAATCAGGAAAAGCCGTGCTGTTTGTGATCCTGTCCCTCATCACACTCGGAATTTTCTTCTATATCTATGGCTTGATCAAAAAGAGCGAAAAATTTGTTGCTGAGTAATGCTGAGGGCGGAAAGGCGCTTCGGTTGATGCTTGTTGGCACATAAACGGAGCCAGAGACATCCACTAAGGGTGTTTCTGGCTTTCATGAGGTTTGAACGTGGATAGCCCAGCGCTTTCCTTCTTGATCGTACCTCCACCATTCTCAAAAATGGTATAATAAAGAAAAGCAAGTTCAAAGGAGGAAAGCCAAATGGACGAAACAAAGAAAACCATGAACGAACAAAAACCTCAACCCCAAGTGCTCATTAAACACAAGGAAGTGCAGAGTGTCCAAGCCTTTGCGGCGATGCTTGAAAAAATGGCCCAGAAGCTGAAACAGGAAGGAAAATTCACCTTCGTACAAGGGACGGAACAAGTGGAAGTGGCCCCGGGCAATCCAGTGAAAGTCGATTATAAATACACGGTCAAAGGCGACAAACACGAGTTTGAAATCGAAATCGAATGGTCCCCGAATCGCGCGCCTGCAGGCAAGATGTCAATTGAATAATATTATACTTGATTAAATTTTTGAAAGCGGTTACAATATGGTTAAGCAATACTTTTTCGATTTGTATTCGGGACTTCTTTTCGGAGGCATTTTTTCTCCGTTCAAAGATGTTCCAATTGCAATTGGTGATTTTTTCATACAATTGCCCCCTTTAGCTTAATACAATAGATTCAGAAGTACTCATGCAATTGTCCCCTTAAATCAATTGCAAAAAAAGAGGATCAATTGAGTGTTGATCCAAGCATTCTTGTCCCCTAACCACACTTTTCATGAAGGGAATTCCTTTGAGGAGTTCCCGCTTTTTTTGTTTTCAATGATGGAAGTTCCGCTACCCGTTCAGCAGTTCTTTGCTGATGCGCGCCATTTCCTCGTCAAAAATGGTGATATAGACATCCATTTCATGTGTTTCGAGGAATGTTTGGATTGTCGTGATGGCTACTTGGAGCGCTTCTCTTTTTGGATAGCCAAAAATCCCCGAAGAAATGACCGGAAAGGCGATGGAACGGCAGCCATGCTCCATTGCCAGTTTCAACGACTCCCTGTAACAGGATGAAAGCAATTCGGCTTCATGCTGGTGACCTCCCTGCCAAACAGGCCCAACTGTATGAATGATCTGTTTTGCCGGCAGCCGGAAGCCATCTGTGATGACCGCTTTCCCCACGGGACAATGCCCGATTTGGTCACAGGCCTTCCGCAACTCATCCACGCCAGCCGCGCGGAAAATCGCTCCGCACACTCCTCCGCCCATTTGCAATCGGGTATTTGCCGCATTGACGATGGCGTCCACTTTCATGGTGGTAATATCCTTCTGCACTATTTTGAGTGGCATCGAATCCCCCCTTGATAGTTGGTTTGATGCCTGGCAATTGGTTAGGCACCTGATTTACAGTTATTGTAGCAGAATTGACAGGGCTTGTGAGTGGCCAGGGGGAATTGGGATTTTTACGGATTTTATGACATTCTCGTCAAGTTGGTGGAATATCATCAAGTTTTGTGAACATATCAACTGATTTTGTGTCAATATCAACCGGTTTTGCGACAATATCCACATGTTCCAGGAATATCATCAAGTTTTGTGGCAATATCAAAAAGCCATGTCCCATTCGAAAGGACATGGCTTCCATCCTAATGTATGTTGGATGCTTTTTGAATCAACTATTTGCTTCCCTCAACTTTTCCGCTTGTTCGATCCATTCATCGATTTTGCGCTCGATTTCAAAAATGTTTTCCCTCCGAATTTGCGAAATGGAATACGATTGATGGTGTTCTAGGTTCCGTTGTAAATGATTTCCGCCTAAGGAATTAACCGGGTTATGCGCGTATTCCATCGATTTACATGCGAATGAAAGCCCGACACCCGAAAAGACCAGGCCTCTCACGGAAGCCGCTTCAACACTTCCCCAATCACTTCNNNGGTTGTCGATTTTCCTCCGATGTCAGGTGTTTTCACGCCGGATGCCGTTGTTTCTTCAATGGCTTTCATCAACAGGTCGCCCAATTCATCATAGCCCATATGATCCAGCATCATTTTCGCCGTCCAGAGTTGGCCGATCGGGTTCGCAATGCCTTTTCCGACGATATCCGGGGCGGAACCGTGCACCGGCTCGAACATGGAAGGATAGTTGCCGTTCAAATTGATGTTGGCGGCCGGGGCAATGCCGATGCTTCCCATGATGGCCGCGCCGATGTCCGTCAAAATGTCGCCGAACAGGTTGCTGGCCACGATCACATCAAACTGCTCCGGCTTCAGTACAAAAAAAGCCGCCAATGCATCGATGTGATTGGATTCCGTCGCCACTTCCGGGTAGTCCTTGCCCACCTCATGAAACACCTTGTCCCAGAAAGGCATGCTGTAGACGATGCCGTTGGANTTGGTGGCGCTTGTGACCTTTTTATTGCGCTTCATCGCCAAATCAAAGGCAAAACGCATCGCCCGTTCCGTCGCTTTTCTCGTGAACACCGCATTTTGGATGACAATTTCATCCCCGCCGTGATGGACGCTTCCTCCCGCTTCACTGTATTCCCCTTCGCTGTTTTCGCGCACCACAATAAAATCGAAAGGCTCATCACTCGCCAATTTGGAAGGCACCCCTTTGAGGCTTTTCACCGGGCGCAAGTTGATGACCTGCTCGCATTCGCGGCGAATCTTGATCAAAAGTCCCCATAAGGAAATATAATCCGGCACCAATTGCGGATTTCCGACGGCCCCCAAATAAATCTGCTCGAAATTTTTCAACGTCTCAATGCCATCTTTCGGCATCATTTCGCCATGTTCCAAATAATACTCGCAACTCCATGGGAATTCAGCAAATTGAAATTTGATTCCCCCATGGATTTCCGCCAACCGTTCCAACACCTCCAGCGTTGCCGGCACCACTTCTTTCCCGATTCCATCCCCTGGAATGACCGCGATTTCGTGAATGTTCATGAACATAATCCCCCTATCTTGGTGCAATGCACGTCACTTCGGATTTTTTTCCAGATAATTCGCACTAATTATAGCAAAAACCGGAAATGGGTGCCACGCGCTTTCCGTACCAGTCCCGGATTCCGCCAAGCAAAAAGAAACGGCTTTGAACAGGTTGGGAACGGCTTCCTTCCATTTAGGTCAATAAAATTCGATCATGCCGGTAACACAAAAAAAGCAGATTCGGTCCACATTGATGCAAAAAACAAAATTTCCGCCAAATTCGCCCCAAAAATGCCTATGCGCTTCATTTGACAGTATCTATAAATTTGTTATCCTATTATCCAAATAAGATGTTTTGAAGGGAGAAAATCAATCCATCTCTTATGAAGAAAGTGTTGAAGGCTGTAGGCGTGTGCATCATTGCCCTGTTGGGGATCGGAGTCGCCGTCTATCTTTCCAATAAAGAAGAAGCGGAACCGCCAGAAACGGAAACGGTGAACGCTGAAACGGAACAGCCGGTACAGACCCCCGTGGACGATGGGAATCTTGTCATGGACGAAGAGATGTTCATGCAAATCATGCACGAAATGACCCATCAGAAAGTGAAAGCCGATACAAAGTGGGGGTACACACCAATGACGGAAGAACAAATCGACCGAATGTTGGCGATATTGGATCAAAACGATTTTCAACATGAAAAGTTTTACCGCGAAGCATTGACCGCCTGGAAAAACGGCGATTTCTCCAATGCGGTCAAAGTTCATAATAAAATTTGGAAATGGCAAGGCGGCAATATCGGAAAAGCTTACGGACTGCTTTCGCCTGAAGTTGAAAAAGAATATATCGAAACCCAATCCAAAAAAATGGAGAAGAAAAAATAAGGTGCCTCAGAACGGGGCACCCTTTTTTGGTTATTCAGGAGGGGAGCAAGTCAGCACTCGATTCGGTCAAGTTGGCATCCCAACCGAGCAAGTTCACTTCCCATCCGAGCAAGGCGACTCCCCATCCGCGCAAGACGACTCCTTATCCGAGCAAGACGACTCCTTATCCGAGCAAGCCAACTCCCTATCCAAGCAAGTGGACACTCTATCCAAGCAAGTGGACACTCTATCCGCGCAAGACGACTCCCCATCCGCGCAAGACGACTCCCCATCCGCGCAAAATTGATGTCTGAAACCTTCCGAAACCTATTTATCTATCAAAAATCCATAGATTCACCGAAAATTCGCCAACCACCTTGTGCCCTCTCATGACAATCCCACTCAAATGTGTGGCTTTTCTTACTTCAATTGGCCCTGTATATTTTCTGGCGCTCGCATAATCATAGTCGTTATCGTAATATTCAGATTGACCCAGCCAATAATAAATGGCCGTCCCCTCTCTAGGAATGAACTCCACTTCCGCTTTGGATAATGCGGAAACGTCCCCATAATCGCCTACCTCATAACCATTTTTCTTTTGGGTGGAAACATTGATAATTTTCTCTTTCCCATTGACCTTGAGGATTGGGAATTGCTCCCAACTAATTGCATCATCCCAGCCGACAAATATATTTACCGTAAATTCACCAATAATCGCGCCGTCTTTTACAACTGCCGCTATTAAGGTGGAATCCGTCTTAATTTCAATTGGGCCTGTATATACCGGATAAGTCAATGGATCAGGGACGTGCTTTTCACATCCTTCAGGAGGACAACTTATATTTGGTCTCGGATAACTTTCCACTTGATAATGAATTTTCGTTCCTTCCCTTGGCGTAAGCTGCACTCGATCGCCTGGATAGGCTAATATATTTTTATACTCCGCTACCTGGACGTCTTTGTTCGATACTACTGTAAATGGTTGTTCCACCCCATTCCTCCGCACAACAGGGAATATTTCATATGCCGGGAATGAAACCGGTTGTCCTTGTAAATCCATCAATTCTCCAATCTTGATTGAATAACGGATTTCAGCAAAATTCCGGATGATCTTTTCCAAACTTGCCCCCGCCGGAATGGCCAGTTTTTTAATTTCCATGTCGGATCCCAATTTCACGTTGGCTTCTTTCTGTTCAATCCTTAATTCTCCGATTTTTCCTGTGAAATTCAATGAAAGGTCCGCCGCTTTTGAAACCNCCGCTTTTAAAATGATGCCTTCCCCGCTTATCTCTTTGTTATCATGGACCCTCAGCAATTCCACAATGCCATTGATTTCGACCGAATACACAGCGTCGGTCAATACAAGCTCGGAGATGGCCTTATCGGATGTGATGACGCTTCTTTTCCGTTCCAATGTCAGTTTCGATGGGGAAACATCCGTTAAATGGATGGTCAAAGTCGGCGCGTTTTGTGTATCCTGTTTGTCGGCAACATACAATTCATCCTTTACGGTTACATGGCTTGCGGAAAACACGGATGCCACTTGTTTGCTTAACAGCAGCTTGCCCTCCACATTCAAGTTTTTCACAGCCACATAGTCCGCATTGATTGTCACATTGCCGGCAATATTTGTATTTTTTCCGTCTAATGTGATAAGTTCACCTGATTTTCCGGACTTATTCAATTCAAGTGAACGAATCGAAACAATTTCGCCATTTTGAACTTCGGCTTTGACGACAGCCCCTTGCAATGCGGGTTTATTGGAGGCATCCAATAAGCCTTGAATGCCGCCCGCCACTTTGTATTGTTGGCTTCCGNCAATGATATGGTTCCCATTGATATCGGAAATCGTAATGGTCACTTCCGTCGTGTCCGTTGTGTCCGTTGTCGGCTTCGTCACTTTCTCAGCGCGGAATACAAAAGTGGCAAACTGGCCGCGCGTCACATTGGACGTTCCACCGAAAGTCGTCGGTGTCATACCCGTGGTGATTTTGTTTTCATATAAGGCTTTAATATACCCTTCATACTCTTGATGGTTTAAATCCGTAAACGGTGTTGTGGCCGTTGGGGAAACTTTCAGTCCAAAGGCAAGGGCCAGAATTTTGGCCATATGATTCCGTTGAATCGGTGCATTCGGTTTGAAGGTGCCGTCCGGATAACCGTTGATAATGCCGGCGTTCGCCAGTGCTGCAATGGCCCCGTAATATTCATTGGACGTGGAAACATCGGTAAATCCCGGATTTTTCACATTGTTCGTATCCAATCCCAACACCCCTGCCAATATTTTGGCCGCTTGCCCGCGCGTGACGGATTGATACGGTTTGAAGGTGCCATCCGGAAAACCTTTTATGATGCCCCGTTCTGTCAAACTTGTGACAGCTTCATAGAAATAATCGGTTGATTTCACATCCGGAAACGACGCAGCTTCAGCAAATCCCGTCGGTGCCACAATCGCTGCACTCACAGCCACTGTCGCCGCAAGGGCTGCGTGGAAATAGGATTTTTGTTTCTTTCTTCTCATTCAATATCCTCCCCTTATTGTAAAGTGCCTGGCACCAACTTCAGTACCAGGCACCCCGCCTCGAAAAAATGATTATTTTTTACAAGAATGGGCTTGTAAGATTTTCCCTATGGCTGTTGCCCTGTGTGATTACCTCAATATCCACGCCTATTTTCTTCACGATACTGCCACTGCAATATCAATAATCATTTCTCCAACAATCGCGTTATCTTTCACAATGATGGCATGGAAACCGGAATCCAAAATTTCCCCATTATATTTTCTTAAGGAACTGTAATCAATTTTGTTCAGATCCACATTTTTCCATCTAACAGATAGATGGTTGTTCCTTCCCTTGGGATCAACTCGAATGATGCTTTTTCATAGACCCCAACGGTTTGTTCCACTACAAGATGGCCATTCTTTGTATAAGCATATTGAGGAGTTATTTCTCTTCCTCTTTCCTTAACGATTGGGAACGGATCATGACTTACCGTTTTTTCATCCACATCCAAATGGGCTTTTAATTCCCCGACAATGACGCCATTTTTCAATGCAATCGCATGCACATAAGAATCTGCGAAAAATTTGATAGGCCCAATATTTCGGCAACCGGCTTTTCCTGTTCTTATTCGACAGGATTGATGGGGATTCTCTGAACACACTCCCCTGGAAACATCATAATTTTGCTCAGTGGAATGGAAGAAACGTGATGAATCAAAGACGGTCTTAGTCATAAAGCAACATTTGACAAGAAAAAATGGACAGTTCTTCTAAAAAATTGTCAATCGCGATAAAAATTTGTCAATATTCTTTTGGAAAATAAATTCCTTTTCCAAATTTGAAAATGCCTGGCATCTCTATCGCCAGGCATCGATTTTCTTAACTTATGAAATGTTGAAACCAGCCAGTCAACTCTTGCAGCCGCTTCTCCGCCGCTTCCTTGCTTTCCTTCACTACGCCAAAATAAAACTTGCATTTTGGCTCGGTTCCGGACGGGCGGATGGTCACCCATGATTCATCAGCCAACACAAACTTCAGCACATTTTCCTGAGGCAATGCCAACGCCGCAGTGGAGCCATCTTTCAACAGGGCCGTGCCGCTCAAATAATCTTCCACCCTCACAACCGGCACACCGGCAATCTCCTTCGGCAAATGCGAACGCAATCCATACAAAAGGGCGCGCATCTCAACTTGTCCGTCTTTTCCTTCAAACACTTTGGATACCAAAGCCTCCCGGTAATAACCGAACTCCTTATACAGATCCTCGAGCACATCAAGCAGCGTTTTCCCTTTCGTTGCATAGTGGGCCGCCATTTCCGCCACCTTGATCGCCACCTGGACCGCATCCTTATCCCGGACAAAAGGTTCAATCAAATATCCGTAACTTTCCTCATAGCCGAACACAAACGTATGCGCACCGGTTTTCTCGAACTCTTCAATCTTTTCGGCAATATATTTGAACCCGGTCAACGTATTGATCGTTTCAACACCGTACTTCCGCGCAATCGCCGCACCCATTTCGGAAGTCACAATCGTTTTCACCATCGCGCCATTTTCCGGCAACGTCCCCTGCTCCTTCTTCGTCTCCAGCAAATAATGCAACAACAGCGCCCCAAGTTGATTTCCCGTCAACAGCACATACTGCTCCCCGTTCCAAACGGCCACCCCGAGGCGATCGGCATCCGGATCCGTTGCAAGCAACAAATCCGCTCCCGTCTTTTGCCCCAGCTCCATCGCCAACTCAAAGGCGGCGGGCTCTTCCGGATTCGGATAAGCCACTGTCGGAAATGAACCATCCGGACTCGCCTGGGCTTCCACCACATGCACATTCGCAAATCCAAAAGCCTGCAATCCTCCCGTCACCGGCACGTAGCCTGTCCCGTGCAATGGCGTGTATACAATATGAAGCCCGAAATCCAAGTCGCTTCTTTCTTTCAATGTCATTAACCGTTCCAAATACGCTTCATCAAATTCTTCCAAAATCCAATGCAACAAGCCTTGTGTTTCCAGCACTTCCGCATCGGCCGCTTCAATGCCAAAGAGATTTTCGATTTTTTTCATATGGCGCACAATTTCCTTTGCCGCTGACGGAACCAGTTGCGCCCCATCTTCCCCATACACTTTGAAACCATTGTACTGCTTCGGATTGTGGCTCGCTGTGATGACCACCCCGGCAAAGGCATTCAACGCCCGGACCGTAAAAGACAATTGCGGCGTTGGACGGGGTTCCTTATATACATAAGTAGAAACTCCATGCGCCCCCAACACCCGGGCCGTCTCCACCGCGAACGCTTTGGAAAAATGCCGTGTGTCATAGGCAATGACCACGCCTCGCTTTTTCGCTTCTTCCCCTTTTGATTCGATATAACAAGCCAATCCTTCCGCAGCCCGACGGATGGTAAAAAGGTTCATCCGGTTCGTGCCGGCCCCAAGAACGCCGCGCATCCCGGCCGTTCCAAAGGATAAATGTTGATAAAACCGGTCCTCGATCGCCGCCGGATCCCCCTCAATCCGATTCAATTCCTCTTTCAAATNGTCGGGCAATTCTTCATTTCTCCATTGTTGATAAAGTTCCGTAAAGTTCATTGCGACACCTCTCCAATCGGCAAATTCATGGTATTTATTATGGCACAGAAAATGTAAAATGCCAATTCCGACAGGCAGAATTGGCATTTTGGAAGGGTAGGTTGGTTACCAAGCAAAGCAAAAAATATATGAATGGGAGATAATAACAATTTTTATGAACATATCCGCCTTTTTTATGAAGTTATCGGCGGATGTTGACAATATCGAACCCGGAGTTGCAGCCATAAAAAAATAATGTATGTATCCGAACAAAAATATGTATCCAACCCTCTATAAACTGATAAAGCTCGGCTTGCCGGTGACGTACTTCGTTTCATACAAAAGCGCCAAGGCGAGTCTTCTTCTTTCCCACACTTTTTCCGCGGATAACCTGATGAGGAACCGTTCATGATTCCGAAAAATGACATAACAGTGGTTCTTATCGACCGGCTTCACATCAAAGCCCATATCAATCGCCCATAATGGTTCGCGGAAACCCGCACACGGCAATTGCATTGCAACAATTTCCCGTTCTTCTGAAATGACAAGCGGCGGATTTTTCCGGATCCTCAAGATTCTCCGGGCCGATTTCAGCCGGCCGTTCAAATCGGATCCGAAATAAATGCAAATGTCATCCAACAGTTGATACACGTTCTTCACCGAAGCAAAATTCCCATAATCGTAGGTCAAAATTTGAGATGAATGCACTTCATTATAGAAAGGAGCAATCGCGAAAACATTGAAATTCTTCATGACATCAATTTCACTGATTCCGTTCCTGTTCATTCAATCCCCCCTATAGTCAGTTGCCTCACCAATTTTGAAAATATAGGACTGCCCAAAAGGATGATAAAGGTCATGAAACGTTTTTCCTATATTTAAGTAAAATTATACATTATAAACAAAAAAATACAATACAAAATATAGAATTTTGTAAATTTTCTATAATTTGATAAAGTTGGTTGGGAGCAATCCCCAGGATACCATTGGAGAATCCCCGGAATAGCCGATTCGAAAAAATGGGCCGCTTCTCTTACGATAAAAGCACCCGGGAATATTGGATCAGTGCTGATCACGCAGGAGAAGTGGAATGGAAACCTTTGATCAAGTGCTCGAACAATATACGCCCATGATTTACAGCGTGATGAAAAAAGCGAAAATCTACAAAAACCATGAGCATTACCGCCATTGTGCAACGGTTGCCTTATGGGAAGCCTGGAGAAAATATGACCCGACATACGGACCTTTTGCGCCATTTGCCTACCGCACGATGCTCACCACGATTTACCGGGAAATGAGCAAGGAAAATCAATATGCGGCACACTATGCCAGCTACGAAAAGGACACGCTCACCTTTTTGGCCCATCAAAAGCAAAGGAAAAGCGGCGAATCCGGTTGCCCGGACCTGTTCTTGGAACTGGCTGCTTTGGTGACGAAGGAGGAAATGGAACTGCTGATGGATATCTATTATTACCGATATAAATTTGAAGAATTGGAGAAAAAATACGGTGTGACCGCCCATGCCATCAGAAAACGGAGGGACCGGCTTATGAAGCGGTTGCGGGAAAAGCTGGTGTGAGATGGGAAGGAATCGGCGCCCGGGCTGATGCGTTGCGGATGCCAANGACGGGTGCAACGGGGATGTTTCG
>JGI25329J36429_1001484_pt1 | contig 11266 bp, 10 predicted proteins | sample HigsolmetaAR204D_FD_36429 | JGI IMG/M metagenome (IMG submission 36429)
ATACTTGATGAAATGAGCATCTGATAATGTTCGGATTTTGGTTGTCTGACGACTGTGTTNGTACATGTTATTCGCCTGTTTTTCGTGAAACACGAATAAAATTAACCGAAGTGGTTGACATGATTAACATCGTGCGTTATTATGCAAAGTGTTGTCAAACCGCATACGCATACATTTCGCACGATTCGTATATCCTCAATAATAGGGTTTGGGGGTCTCTACAAGGAACCGTAAATTCCTGGCTACGAATGGGTGTCATTGACATACCCGTTCGTCGGTCAGGATTTTTTTGTGCAGCGGTTCTGCGAACGGGATTCTTCAAGGGATTGTCCGATACGGAGGAGGTTGCGATCATGAACAAATACGATGTCATCATCGTAGGGGCGGGCCCTGCGGGAATTTTCGCCAGCTATGAGTTCACACTGAAGGCGCCGGGCGCCAAAGTGCTGTTGATTGATAAAGGGCACGACATCTACTCCAGGCGTTGCCCGATCCTGGAGGAAAAGATCAAGCTGTGTCCGCCGCCGGCCGGTAAAAAGGAGTACGCCGGCTGTCTGCCCGCCTGCTCCATTACCAGCGGATTTGGCGGAGCGGGTGCATACAGCGACGGGAAATTCAACATTACCACCGAGTTTGGCGGCTGGATGACCGATTACCTCAGTCCGTCCCAGGTGCTGGAACTGATCAAGTACGTGGACCAGATCAACCTGAAGCACGGGGCGACGACGACGATCACCGACCCGACCACGGAGACGATCAAGAGCATCGAGCAGCGCGCGTACGCTGCCGGGTTGAAACTGCTGCGTGCGCAGGTGCGCCATCTGGGCACGGAACAAAACCTGCAGATTCTGCAGTCCATCTACGAGTACCTGAACGAGCGAATCGACATGATGTTCAAGACGGAAGTAGAGGATATCCTGACGGTGAAGGAAGAGGACGGGTATCGCGTCACCGGCGTGGTATTGAAGAACGGGGACGAGTATCACAGCGACCACGTGATCATCGGACCGGGGCGGGACGGTTCCGCCTGGCTGACCAGCATCCTGAAAAAACGCCGCCTGAAAATGTACAACAACCAGGTGGACGTGGGCGTGCGCGTTGAGACGTCCGATGTGGTGATGCGGGAGATCAACGAGCATCTGTACGAGGGAAAATTCATCTTCAACACGTCGGTGGGGACGCGGGTCCGCACGTTTTGCAGCAACCCGTCCGGCCACGTGGTGGTGGAAAACCACAGCGGGGTGATGGCGGCCAACGGCCACTCCTACAAGGATCCGGCGCTCGGCTCCAACAACACCAACTTTGCGCTGCTGGTGTCCCACAAGTTTACCGAGCCGTTTGACAAACCGAACGAGTACGCCCGCGAAATCTGCAAACGGGCCAACGATCTGTCCAACGGCGGCGTCATCGTGCAAAAGTACGGGGACATCCTGCGCGGCAGACGCTCCACGGAAACGCGCATCAAGGAAGGTTTTCTGGAGCCGACCTTGAAAGAGGCGGTGCCGGGCGACCTCGGTCTGGTCCTGCCGTACAACACGATGAAAAGCCTGATCGAAATGGTGGAAGCACTGGACAAGGTAACGCCGGGGATCGCGTCGGAACACACGCTGTTCTACGGGGTGGAGGCGAAGTTTTACTCGGCCCGTCCCAAGCTGACGGTCGAATTTGAGACGGAAATCAAGGGGCTGTTCTGCGGCGGCGACGGTGCGGGCATCACCCGCGGATTGGCCCAGGCCGGTGCGGCCGGCGTGTGGATGGCCCGCAATATCATAAAGCGGCTGTCGTAATCCGTCTGCTGCCTGAGCATCGCAGCGCATTGAGCCTGCCTCGACAAAAACGAGGCAGGCTCTGTTCATTGGGGCCCCGATCAACAGCGGCCGGGGTTTCTCAGAAAAAGGAGTACCTACCTTGCCGTTACCTGCTTTATAATGGCTGGTAGTACACACGTATCGGGAGAAGGGAGGGCTCTTTTACGGAACAGAATCCCTCAACCATGGGCGAACTGCTGGAAGCTGTTTTCGAGAATGCGTATGAAGCCATAGTTGTGACGGATCCAGACGGGAAGATCCTTCTCATGAACCGAAGTTATCGTGAGTTTTTGGGCGTGGACAACGTGGTCGGCCGCCACGTCACCGAGGTGATCGAGAACACGCGGATGCACATCGTGGCGCAGCAGGGCAAGCCTGAAATTGCGGAAATTCATCGAATAAAAGGACAAAACATGATTGCCACCCGCATTCCGATCATGAAGGACGGGAAGGTCATCGCCGCGCTGGGCACCGTGATGTTTCAGGACGTGCAGGAATTGTCGGGATTGGCTGCGGTGGTGGATCAGCTGCGGGACGAGCTGAGCTACTACAAACGGGAGCTGCAGCGGCGGCTGGGGGCGATTTACCACTTTGACGAGATCGTGGAGCGCAGCCCCCGGATGAAAGAGCTGAAAGCTTTTTGCCAGAAGGTGGCGAAGAGCGATTCCACCGTGTTGATCACCGGGGAGAGCGGAACGGGGAAAGAGCTGTTTGCCCACGCCATTCACGCGGGGAGCCGGCGGAAAATGGGGCCGTTTATCCGGGTCAACTGCGCCGCAATTCCCGATACGCTGCTGGAGTCCGAACTGTTTGGATACGAAGAGGGCGCGTTCACCGGGGCGGCGCGCAAAGGGAAAAAAGGAAAGTTTGAATTGGCCAACCACGGCACGATTTTGCTGGACGAGATTGGCGACATGCCGCTGCCGCTGCAGGCAAAATTGCTGCGTGTGCTCCAGGAAAAAGAAGTGGAGCGGGTAGGCGGGGTCCGGCCGATTCCCATCGATGTGCGGGTAATCGCCTGCACCAATCAGGATTTGCCCAGCCGCATTCGCGAGGGGGCATTCCGGGTGGACCTGTACTATCGGCTAAACGTGGTGTCCCTGAACATTCCGCCGCTGCGGGAACGGCTGGAGGATCTGCCGGAGCTCGTTTCCACCCTGCTCAAGCAGATCGTCGAGACAACCGGCGTCCACGTGCGGGAGATTGACGATGCGGTGTGGGACGTGCTGCGCAGCCACTCCTGGCCGGGAAACGTGCGGGAACTGCGCAATGTCCTGGAGCGGGCGGTCCATCTGATGGATGGGGACGTGCTGAAAAAGGAGCACATCTGGCTGCCCGGATCGGGAAAGCCTCTCCCTGTTTCACCGGTTCGTCCCTTGAAGGAGACGTTAATCGCGGCGGAAAGGGAGGCGATCATGCGGGCGATGGAGGCGGCTTCCGGAAACAAGCTGGAAGCAGCGAGACTCCTCGGGATCAGCAAGTCCAGCTTCTATCAAAAATGGGAGAAATACAACCGGGACAAATTGGTGTAAGCGGTCCGGACAACGGATACGCACATCTGACGCCCGGCGGGACGATAAGGCAAATTAAAAAGCAGAGGTCGGGAACGCCTGTTTTCCGACACCTCTGCTTTTTTCTTATTTCTTGATGGCTTGTCCCTTTTTGATGTACTCCTCCCCCCATGCGCACAACTGATCCAGGACAGGCTTCAATGTCCACCCGAATTCATTCAGTTCATAGACCACTTTCGGCGGGACCTGGTTGTACACAATGCGGTTGATGACGCCATCTTCCTCCAGTTCGCGGAGCTGCTGAGTCAGCATTTTTTGCGTGATGGCAGGCATGGCTTTTTTCAGTTCGCTCGTGCGCATCGGCCCATGGGTCAAATGGCAGAGAATCACCGTTTTCCACTTGCCGCCGATGACTTCCAATGTCGCTTCTACCGGAATGTTGTACGTTTTTTCCACCTTTTTCATGCGCTATCACCTCTCCTTGTATCAGCTCAGTTACAATTTGTTGCTTATATTACTGAAAGGTGCCTATAGCACTAAACAGTAACAATGGCACAAAAAAGTACGTACTTTCTATGCTGTCCTATATGTTACATAATACGATATGTCGTTGTCGATAAGAAATCCTGACAACAGACAGGAGGGATGACTCCGGGTTCACTGTTTGTCAGCGTAATACCTATTTTTCCTATCGACATACAATTATTTCAGTTCAAGGAGGTTGCCATTTATGGCTGTACTCAATCATTCTCACGCCAATGGCAACGGGACAAAGCACCATGGTTTCTTTGCCCTGCTTGCGCTGGCAATCAGCGCCTTTGCCATTGGGACAACAGAATTTATCAGCGTGGGCTTGCTTCCATCCATCTCGGAGGATATGCACGTTTCCGTCACCACCGCTGGGCTCACCGTTTCTCTCTATGCCCTGGGAGTGGCGTTTGGCGCCCCGATATTGACGTCCCTGACCTCAGCGATGTCCAGAAAGACGCTGCTGATGTGGATCATGATTGTATTTGTAATCGGGAACAGTATCGCCGCCACTGCCACGAGCTTTGAGATTCTGCTCCTCGCCCGAGTCATTTGCTCCTTTTCCCACGGGGTGTTTATGTCCATCGGNTCNACGATTGCGGCTGATCTGGTGCCGGAGGATCGGCGGGCGAGCGCCATCGCGTTCATGTTCACCGGCCTGACGGTGGCCATGGTGACAGGTGTGCCGTTTGGAACCTTTATCGGGCAAACGTTTGGCTGGCGCTATTCCTTTGCGGGGATTGCCGCGATTGGCCTGCTTGCACTGGTGGCCAACACCATTTTGGTTCCGGCGCGTCTTCGTCAGGGTGCACCCACCACATTCGCGGATCAATGGAAACTGATTACAAACGGCCGCTTGCTTCTTGTCTTCATTATCACGGCGTTGGGTTATGGCGGGACGTTTGTCGTCTTTACGTATCTCTCTGTGATTCTGCAGGAGATTACGGGATTTCAAGCCGGCACGGTAAGCATCATCCTGCTTGTCTACGNGGGCGCGATCGCAATCGGCAACATCATAGGCGGCAAAGCATCCAATCGCAATCCCATCCGATCGCTGTTCTACATGTTTATTATCCAGGCGATTGTGCTGCTGCTGCTGCTGTTTACCGCACCGTACATGGGGGTGGGACTTGTCACGATCATTTTGATGGGACTGTTTGCCTTCATGAACGTTCCGGGACTGCAGTTGTACGTGGTCCAGNTGGCTGAGAAGTACGTGCCGTCTGCAGTTGATGTGGCTTCTGCNATTAATATTGCCGCATTCAATGCNGGCATTGCGATCGGGTCTTACCTGGGTGGCATCGTCACCGATTCACTGGGGCTCCTCCATACTTCTTGGGTAGGTGCCTTGATGGTGGCGGGAGCCGTGGTTCTCTCCCGGTGGAGCATGGTTCTGGAGCGAAGCAGCCGCGTTGATTCCATCGCATGAGAAACGTATGAGAAAGGAGGTGGTGCACTTGGGTATGACGGCATTGAAGAAAATGATTCCGTCGCGGCGCATGACATTTGGCGTTGAGCTTCCCCTGGATACCGACTGGTCACCGGCGGGACTCAAACAAGCGGAACAAGAGGGACGTCCCTTCGGTGTTCCGAACATGGAGCGTCATGCGGAGTATGCCCGATTGGTGGATCGGCTTGGCTTTACATCGATGTGGCTGCGGGATGTGCCCATTTTTGATCCCCATCGTTTTGGCGATGCCGCTCAATTGTTTGACCCCTTTGCGTATTTGGGATATCTCGCTGCCATTACGAATGAGGTCATCCTGGCCACGGGGGCGATTGTGCTCCCGCTGCGCCATCCGTATCATGTCGCCAAAGCCGCTGCCACTGTTGACCAGCTGTCCGGAGGGCGTTTCGTGATGGGGATTGCTACCGGAGACCGCCCGGTGGAGTTTCCGCTGTTCGGGGTGGAAGCTGAGCGGAAAGGGGAAATCTTCCGCCAAAGCGTCCGCATGATCAGGCATGCGTGGAACCGGGATCAGATGTTGGTAGACAACGAGCTCGATCTGCTCCCCAAGCCGGTTCAAGCAACGATCCCGCTCGTCATGGCGGGGCGGGGGACGCAAACACTGGACTGGATCGTTCAGCATCTGGATGCGTGGTTCAACTATCCCCGAGGAATCGCAGCGACTGAACAGCAGATGGCCGAGTGGATCAAAGCGCATGAGGACCATGGCATAACAGAGCGGAAACCGTATATTTCCGCGTATCATCTGGATCTCCACGAGGATCCGGACCACCCGGCAGAGCCGTTTAAGTTCGGGGCCACGATTGGCAGAAACGAACTCATTCGCCATTTGCAAAAGCTTGAGGAGATTGGGGTTGCGCACATCGCGTTTCATTTTCGCCACTCGCAGCGCCCGATTCCGGAAGTCCTGCACGAGTTGGCCGAATACGTACTGCCAGCGTTTCAGCAGCAAACAGCAAAATGAGGAGGAAGAATCATGGAAAAAAGACGATTGGGAGACAGTGAACTGTTTACGTCGGTGATTGGATTTGGCGCCTGGGCCGCTGGAAAAACAGGGTGGGGCGATGTTGAGGAACGGTCGATCGTGGAAGCGATCCAGACCGCGTACGATCTGGGGGTGAACTTCTTTGACACGGCACCTTTCTATGGATACGGTGAATCGGAACGCATCCTGGGAAAAACGCTCAAACCGGTGCGCGACAAGGTCATCATCGCCACGAAGTTTGGTCTTGTCTGGGATGACAAGGGCGGTTTGGTGAAGGATGTCAGCCGCAAAAACATCCTGCGCGAGATTGATGAAAGCCTGAAAAACCTGGACACCGACTACATTGACCTGTATCAGGTGCACTGGCCGGATGACAGGACACCGATCCAGGAAACGATGGAAACGCTGAACGAACTGGTCCAAAGCGGCAAAGTACGTTACATCGGCGTATCCAACTTCTCTATGGAACAAATGGAGGAAGCCCGCAAATACGCTCATGTCGTTTCGCTACAGTCCCAATACAACCTGCTCCAGCGCAGCGTGGAGAAAGCCGAGTATCCGTACGTGGAGCGTGTCGGCATGGGATTCATTCCGTACAGCCCCCTGGCGCAAGGGCTGCTGACAGGGAAGTTCACCAAAGAAACGAAGATTTCCGAACAAGATGTACGGCGTCAGTTTAATCCGCTGTTCAAAGACGGTGAATTTGAAGCAAACGTGGAGAAAGTGGAGAAAATGCGCGCCGTCGCAGATCGTTATGGCAAGCCGCTGGCGCAAGTCGCCGTCAACTGGCTGCTGGCTAAGCCGGCTGTAGCCACGGTCATTACCGGTGCCAAAAACAAGGAGCAGGTGATTGAGAACGTGAAAGCGGCAGAATGGAAGCTGCTTCCTGAAGATGTCGAGGCATTGGCTGGCATGACCAAGTAACGATTCNCAAAAAAATAACGAGAACTGCTTGTGCGAAATGGCTTCTGTGTCCTGCAGAAGCCATTTCGTGTAGTCGCAGAAAACGCAGATGTTGATGCCATCACACTTCCGCCGGGATTGCGTTGTATTTTTTCGAAAGGGCGTTTTCCAAAAACATGGACGACACTTTCCGAAATTTCGGAATGATCCCGCCAATACGAGTGTGTCGGTCACGACCGCGGAACACGTAGAATCCTGCTTGCGACAAGTTTTTGCAAAAAGTTCGACAGTTTGGCACAATCCCTGCATTAATGATGAAAGCGATTTCATCCATTTGTCTTGGGAGGAGTGCGAAACGTGAGCGTATGTGAATCGATTGAACAGGCCCTGGCTGGCATCACAGACGGGGCGACCATCATGGTGGGCGGTTTTGGCCTGGTCGGCATCCCGGAACATTTGATCATGGGCCTGTACGAAAAAGGGGTGAAGAATCTCACCGTCATCTCGAACAACTGCGGCGTGGATGACTGGGGTCTGGGGATTCTCCTGCGGAACAGGCAGATCAAAAAAATGATTTCGTCCTATGTGGGAGAAAACAAGGAGTTTGAGCGGCAGTTTTTGTCCGGAGAGCTGGAAGTGGAACTGGTTCCCCAAGGGACGCTGGCGGAGCGAATTCGCGCAGGGGGCGCCGGCATTCCGGCCTTTTACACCCCGGCTGGCGTCGGCACCCCCATCCAGGAGGGCAAGGAAGTCCGCACGTTCAACGGCAAGGAATACGTACTGGAAACGGGGCTTCGGGCCGATTTTGCCCTGGTGAAAGCCTGGAAGGGAGATACGCTGGGCAATCTCATCTACAACAAGACAGCCCGCAACTTCAATCCGATCATGGCCGCTGCCGGGGCGATCACCATCGCCGAGGTGGAAGAGTTGGTGGACGTGGGCCAACTGGACCCGGACGCCGTTCATACCCCCAGCATTTACGTGCAGCGGATCATTCGCTGTGAGAACTATCAGAAACGCATCGAAAAACGTACGGTGAGAAGCTAGGAGGGAGCTGTCCTGATGTTAACGCGAGAACAGATTGCCAAAAGGGCCGCGCAGGAAATTGAAAACGGTTTCTACGTCAACCTGGGAATCGGGATTCCCACACTGGTCGCCAACTACATTCCGGCGGACAAACAGGTCGTGCTGCAGTCAGAAAACGGGCTGCTCGGAATCGGACCGTATCCGACGGAAGACGAGGTGGACCCGGACTGCATCAACGCCGGCAAGGAGACGATCACGATGATTCCCGGCGCTTGTCTGTTTGACAGCGCGGAATCGTTCGCGATGATTCGCGGCGGCCACATCGACGTCGCCATCCTGGGCGCGATGGAAGTCTCCGAGCGGGGGGACCTGGCCAACTGGATGATCCCGGGCAAGATGGTCAAGGGAATGGGCGGCGCCATGGACCTGGTGCATGGAGCCAAGAAGATCGTCGTGATCATGGAGCATGTAAACAAGTACGGCGAGCCGAAAATCCTGAAAAACTGCCGCCTGCCGCTGACCGGCAAAGAGGTGGTTCACCGCATCATTACGGATCGTGCCGTCCTTGACGTCACGCCGCAGGGGTTGGAACTGGTAGAGGTAGTTGAAGGCTATTCCCCGGCTGATATTCAAGCGTGTACCGAGCCTGAGCTGATTGTCTCCCCCAATCTGCGCGTCCTGTCATCCGCTGCGTTGTAACGTAGCGGACGGGACTCGGCGTTTGGGTGAGGGGCAGGAAAGGAGAATGGTATGGTTATCGAAGTGTTGGCGATTCTCGTCTCGTTGGGACTCTTGATGTTTTTTGCCTACCGCGGCTATCCCGTCATCGTGTTTGCGCCGATATTTACCCTGTTGGCCGCTGTTCTGTCGGGACTTGCGCTGATGCCCAGCTACACGGAGACGTTCATGACCAACGCCGCCAACTATGTAAAGTCGTTCTTTCCCGTCTTCCTGTTGGGCGCGATCTTTGGCAAGGTGATGGAAATGAACGGAGCGGCCGCATCCATCGCCCAGTCGATCGTCAAGGCGCTCGGTTCCAATCGGGCGATTCTGGCTGTCGTGCTGGCCTGCAGCATTTTGACCTATGGCGGCGTCTCGCTGTTCGTCGTGGCGTTTGCGGTGTACCCGTTTGCCGCCGCCATTTTTCGCGAGGCCAACATCCCAAAACGGCTGATTCCGGGCGCGATTGCCCTCGGCGCGTTTACCTACACGATGGATGCGCTTCCCGGTACGCCGCAGATTCAGAACATCATCCCCACCAACTATTTTGGGACCGATGCGTACGCCGCTCCGCTGGTCGGGATCATCGGTGCCGTCATGGTCTTTAGCGGCGGCCTCTTCTGGCTGGAGCGCAGGCGCAAACAGGCAGCCGCAGCCGGCGAGGGATACGGAGAAGGCCACATCAACGAACCGGAGCTCAACCGGGAGCAAACCTACATGAACATTTGGCTGGCCGTGCTCCCGTTGGTGCTGGTCCTGGTGTCCAACTACCTGTTCAGCAGAGGGTTTCTGAGCGTGGAGACGTGGTACGACCCGCAGCTTTTGAAGGACAACTACAACATTGACAAGGTGAAGAACGTCGCCTCCTCCTGGGCGCTGATCATCGCCTTGAGCATCGGCATCCTGGCTGCGGTGCTGATCAATCTGAACCAGGTGAAAACCAAGCTCGCCTCCGGTTTGACCACCGCCGCGATGGGGGCTCTGCTGGCCATTTTCAACACGGCGTCCGAGGTGGGATTCGGCAACGTGGTTAAAACGCTGCCCGGTTTCAAGCTGATTCAAGAATGGATTCTCGGGGTCAGCAGCCATCCACTGGTTTCCGAAGCCGTGGCCGTCAACGTGCTCGCGGGNATTACCGGATCGGCGTCTGGCGGCATGTCCATTGCGCTGGAAGTGATGGGAAAACAGTACCTGGAGCTGGCGCAGGCGGCCGGCATCAGTCCGGAGCTTCTGCACCGGATCGCCTCGATGGCTTCCGGCGGGATGGATACCTTGCCGCATAACGGAGCCGTCATTACCCTGCTGGCAATCACGGGGCTGACGCACCGCCAGTCCTACAAGGACATTTTTGCGATCACTGTGTTGAAGACGCTGACTGTCTTTATTCTGGCAATCNCCGCTTCGCTTTTCGTCTAGGTCCATCCTGCAACCGGGGCGAAGTCGTTTTGGGTACCAATTGGTAAGAAGGAGTGTGTCATCGTGAACAAGCTGCTGGAAGGAAAAGTCGCACTGGTCACCGGTGCAGCAAGCGGGATCGGATATGAAATCGCCCGGACGTTTGCCCGGGAAGGAGCCAAGGTGCTGCTGCTGGACCTCAACCGGGAGGCCGTGGAAAAAGCGGCCGAGCAGCTCAGGGGCGAAGGGGGGGAAGCCCTGGGAGCAGGCTGTGACGTGACGGATGAAGGCCAGCTCAAGGCGAGCATTGAGAAGAGCGTGGAGACGTTTGGCCGGCTGGACATCCTGGTCAACAATGCGGGGATGCAGTTTGTGTCGCCGATCGAGGATTTCCCGACCGACACATTTGAGAAGCTGCTCTCCATCATGCTCACGGCGCCGTTTATCGCCATCAAGCACGCCTTTCCCGTCATGAAGCGTCAGGGACATGGGCGGATCATCAACATGGCCTCGATCAACGGACTGATCGGGTTTGCCGGGAAAGCGGCCTACAACAGCGCCAAGCACGGGGTGATCGGCCTGACCAAAGTGGCCGCTCTTGAGGGAGCCGCCCACGGCATCACNGTGAACGCGCTGTGTCCGGGGTACGTGGACACGCCGCTTGTGCAAAATCAGTTGGCCGATCTGGCAAAGACCCGCAACGTCCCGCTGGAACGCGTGATGGAAGAAGTCATATACCCGCTCGTCCCGCAGCGGCGGCTGCTGTCTGTGCAGGAAATTGCCGAATATGCCGTCTTTCTGGCAAGTGACAAGGCCAGGGGTGTGACGGGGCAGGCCGTGGTAATTGACGGCGGGTATACGGCACAGTAAGACCGCTCGCCTTCCCGTCTGCTGCCGCCGTCTCCACACCCGGGCCCCGGGT
>JGI25329J36429_1001491_pt1 | contig 11237 bp, 8 predicted proteins | sample HigsolmetaAR204D_FD_36429 | JGI IMG/M metagenome (IMG submission 36429)
CGAGCATGGGCGCGACGTCGTCATCCTGCTCGACTCGATCACGCGTCTCGGCCGAGCCTACAACACGGTCGTCCCGTCTTCGGGCAAGGTGCTNACCGGCGGTGTGGACGCCAACGCCCTGCAGCGGCCGAAGCGCTTCTTTGGTGCCGCCCGCAACATCGAGGAGGGCGGTTCACTCACGATCATCGCCACGGCGCTGATTGATACTGGCAGCCGCATGGACGAGGTGATCTTCGAGGAGTTCAAGGGTACGGGTAACTCGGAGATCATCCTGGACCGCAAGGTCTCGGACAAGCGCGTTTTCCCTGCCATCGACATCACCCGCTCCGGCACCCGCAAGGAGGAGCTGCTGGTTCCGCCGGACGTGCTCAAGAAGATGTACGTCCTGCGCCGCATCCTCAATCCGATGGGCACGGTCGACGCCATCGAGTTCCTGCTCGACAAGCTGCGTCAGACGAAGACCAACGCGGATTTCTTCGAGTCGATGAACACCTGACGCACCAGCCGGGGTGGCTGATCGAAAAGGGCGGGTTCGGACCCGCCCTTTTTCTTGCCGTAAGGCCCTAGAGCAGGTCAGTCAGCCGGTCCGGCTCAGTGACAGGTGCGGAGCATGCACTGCCGCGACAGACGAAGGCGGCCGTGGAGCCGGGAGGAACGCTTCGGGCAATGTCCGGATGGCCGGCTATTCCATCCCGCGTGAGGTCTGCGACCGTTCGATTCGGATACGGAACGGCGCGGGCGGTGGCAAGAAGGCTGTCTCCTTCCGGGCCGACGACGGCGATGGCGCTGCCGGAAAGCCGGAAATCGAGCGCATTGAGCGCGGTGGCGTGGGCGAGCGGCGCCTGACCCGCATGGGCCAGGAGGTTGTCGAGAAAGCGATCGGCCTTGATCTGGTCGGCAGGCTCACCCGACAGGGCGGCAAGCCGCTGCAGGTTTTCGGCATGCATGCCGTTCGCGTTGGGCACGGCGTCGTCATGCGTCGGCTTGGGTCTCAGAATGACGTCTCTCGCGGCGCCGTCGGCCATGGCGAGAATGCCGTCCTCGGTGAGGTAGCGGCTTTCGGCCGTGTCCGTCCATTCCCGAGCGTCATCGAGGTATGCCTTTTTCCCGGTGGCCTCATAAAGGGCCAGGGCGGCACGGGCCATGGCCGTCTGGTCGCTCGCCATCCCGGGAAATACAAGCCGCCCGTCTCGCCAGGAATGGCCGAACTGGCCGGACTGACACATCGATTCGGAAATGAAACAATAGGCCCTGTCCGCAAGGGAAAGCCATTGCGGGCGGCGGAGAAGGAGCGCGGCGCGGGCGAGGGCGGCGATCGTCAGACCGTTCCAGTCCGCCAGAACCTTGTCGTCCCGCCCCGGCGCGATGCGCTCCGCCCTTCGGGCGAGCAGCCTCTGGCGGAGGACTAAGAGGCGCTGTTCCTCCTCGGCCGTCGCAGGAAGAGCGGCAAGGCGGTTGAGGATGACCTTGCCCTCCCAGTTGCCGGACGGAGAGACATCATAGTGCGCGGCGAAGAAAGCGGCGTCCTCTTCCAGCACGTCTTCGATCTCTTCGGCAGTCCAGACGTAGAAGCGCCCTTCCTCGCCTTCCGAGTCGGCGTCGAGGCTTGCAGCGAAGGCCCCTCCGGGCAATGCCATCTCGCGGGAGAGCCAGGCGACGATTCCGTCTGCCGCATCTGTGTACAGCGGGTCCGCCGATACGTGCGCTGCGAGGGCATAGAGCTCCAGAAGCTGCGCGTTGTCGTAGAGCATCTTCTCGAAGTGCGGCACCAGCCAGCGCTCGTCGACGGCATAGCGGGCGAAGCCGCCGCCAAGATGGTCGTGGATGCCGCCGCGCGCCATGCGTTCGAGCGTCAGCAGGAAAGGCCGCAGGTCATCCTTGCGGGCGGCCCGGCGCCAGAGCAGCTCGATAAGGGGCGGATTGGGAAACTTCGGCGCGCCCGGGAGACCGCCGTTTACCGGGTCGATCGCGCGGGCGAGCCTTTCCGTCAGCTGCAGCAGTGTGCCCTCGCCGAAGCTCGGGCCCGTCTCGGGCCGGGTGGCGAGAGCTGCTGCGATGGCGCGGCGGTTGTGCTCGACGCGGTCGGGTTCCTCCGCGAAGAGGCGGGCAATTTCCTTCAGGACGGTGACGAAGGCCGGTCGGCCGAATCGACTTTCCCGGGGGAAATAGGTGCCGCCCCAGAACGGCTCGGCGTCGGGCGTCAGGAACATGGTCAGCGGCCAGCCACCCTGNTCCCCCAGGGTCTGGAGCNCGGACATGTAGATGAAGTCGATGTCCGGCCGCTCCTCCCGATCGACCTTGATGTTGACGAACAATTCGTTCATCACCCTTGCCGTCGCGGGATCCTCGAAGCTCTCGTGGGCCATCACATGGCACCAGTGGCAGGCCGCGTACCCCACTGACAGGAGGATGGGCTTGTTCTGGCGGCGTGCTTCGGCGAGGGCCTCCTCTCCCCAGGGCCACCAGTCAACAGGGTTCTCCCTGTGCTGGAGGAGATAGGGGCTGGTCTCTTTGGCGAGGCGGTTCATGGCGTCCTCCCTTGTCCGGGCCCCAATCATTGAGGGCGTCGGAGGATCCCTGACGACAATCGGGCGCTGTCATTATAGCCATGAGCGAAAACCCCGGCGCCCACCAAATTCGATTCGATATCGCAACGATGCAGCCCGACCAGAACGACACGATCTTTGCTCTCGCGAGCGGCGCAGGCCGGGCTGGCATCGCCGTGGTGCGAGTGTCTGGGCCGGCCTGCCGATTCGTTCTCGAAACGATGGCAGGTCGAACGCCCGTTCCGCGCCGGATGGACCTCTGCCGGCTCCGCCATCCGGATTCCGGGGATGTATTGGACGAGGCGTTGGTCGTGTTCTTCCCTGGGCCGGGGAGCTTCACGGGAGAGGATGTCGCCGAGCTTCACATTCACGGCGGCCAGGCTGTCGTCAGTGCCGTGCTTGCCGCGCTGGGAGATATTCCGGGCTGCCGACTGGCAGCTCCGGGGGAGTTCAGCCGCCGCGCCCTGCTCAACGGCAAGATGGATCTCAGCGCCGTCGAGGGTCTCGGCGACTTGATCGATGCCGAGACCGATATGCAGCGCCGGCAGGCCATGCGGCAGATGTCGGGAGAGTTGCGCAACGCAGTCGAGCGGTGGCGGGGGACGCTCATCGACGCCTCTGCCTTCATCGAGGCAGAACTCGATTTTGCCGACGAGGGGGACGTGCCGGACGACTTGCGGGAACGCGCCCTTGCTCTGGTCGTTTCCGTCGCCGACGATCTGCGCCGCGAGATCGCCCGGGCGCGCAACGGTGAGCGCATCCGCAGCGGCCTGACAGTGGTGATCGCAGGTCCTCCGAATGCGGGCAAGTCGACGCTTCTCAACGCGCTCGCCCGGCGCGATGTCGCCATCGTCTCGGACATACCGGGTACGACCAGGGACACTATAGAGGTGCACTGGAGCCTGGCCGGCGTTCCCGTGACGCTCGTGGACACGGCTGGTCTGCGCGATAGTCCGGACCCGATTGAGCAGGAGGGCGTGCGGCGCGCCCGCGACAGGGCGCAGAACGCCGACGTGGTGCTGTCGCTACGGGCGTTCGATTCGCATACGGAACATCTTCGCTCGCCCGGGGTGGTTGTTATTCCGATCCGGACAAAGGTTGATCTCGAAGAGCGTGGGAGGCGCGAAGGCACTGGCGCCGACGAGCTTGCCCTGTCGGCTGCGACGGGGGAGGGCATCGATGCTCTCGTGGCGCGCCTTGAGTCGATCGCACGGGACATCGTCGGCGATGGCGGACTTGTGACGCGGGAACGGCATCGGGAGGCCTTCGCCGGCGCGCTTTCGGCGCTCGATCGGGCCATTTCCGCGGGACCGGACCACCCAAGCGAGCTCTTGGCAGAAGACATTCGTCTGGCGATGCGCTATCTGGGGCGCATCACCGGAACGGTGGATGTCGAGGATGTGCTCGACCGCCTCTTTGCCGGGTTCTGCATCGGAAAGTGATCTCTGCTGTTTCACGTGAAACAGGGATCGAGGTGATCATGGATCGTTCGTTCGACGTCATCGTGATCGGAGGCGGCCACGCCGGCGTCGAGGCCGCTGCCGCCGCTGCGCGGATGGGGGCGTCGACCGCATTGGTGACCCATCGCTTCGCGACCATCGGTGCGATGTCCTGCAACCCGGCTATTGGCGGCCTCGGCAAGGGCCATCTTGTCCGGGAGGTGGACGCCCTGGACGGCCTGATGGGCCGGGTGGCCGATGCGGGCGGCATCCAGTTCCGTGTCCTCAACCGTCGCAAGGGTCCCGCTGTGTGGGGCCCGCGCGCCCAGGCCGATCGCAAGCTCTATGCCAGCGCCATGCAGGCCGAGATTCGTGCGACCGAGAACCTGACGGTGATCGAGGGCGAGGCAGAGGATCTGCTGTTCGATGGCAGCCGGGTTACAGCCGTTGTCCTCGCCTCGGGCGATGTTTTCCGCGCGGGATCTGTCGTCTTGACCACGGGAACATTCCTGCGCGGTCTCATCCACATCGGGGAGGTGAAGATTCCTGCAGGCCGCGTTGGTGAAGCGCCGTCACATGGCTTGTCGAGGGCGCTGGCGCGGTTCGGCTTTCCCTTGGGCCGGCTGAAGACGGGAACTCCGGCCCGTCTTGATGGTCGCACCATCGACTGGGCGAGCCTCGAACGTCAGGCTGGAGATCCCGAGCCGGAGCCCTTCTCGACGCTGACGGATCGGATCACGAATCCGCAGATCGAATGCGGCATTACGCGCACCACGGTGGAGACCCACGCCATCATCAGAGCCAATCTCCATCGTGCNCCGATGTATTCGGGTGAGATCGCCAGTCGCGGTCCGCGCTATTGCCCCTCGATTGAGGACAAGGTNGTNCGCTTCGGCGACCGGGATGGCCATCAGATCTTCCTGGAGCCCGAGGGGCTCGACGATCACACAGTCTATCCCAACGGCATCTCAACCTCCCTGCCAGAAGAAGTACAGCGGGCGCTGCTCGCCACCATCCCCGGACTGGAGCGGGCGAAGATGCTGCGCCCCGGCTATGCCATCGAATATGATTTCGTCGATCCCCGCGCCCTCTTCCCCACGCTCGAGACCAAAGCGGTGAGGGGGCTGTTTCTCGCTGGCCAAATCAATGGCACGACCGGCTACGAGGAGGCCGCGGCNCAGGGTCTGGTCGCCGGGCTCAACGCTGCACGCCGTGCCGGCGGCGAGNACGGCGTGGTCNTCGATCGGGCGGAGAGCTATGTCGGTGTGCTCATCGACGATCTGGTGACGCGCGGCGTTACCGAACCCTATCGCATGTTTACCTCCCGCGCCGAGTATCGTTTGTCGTTGCGTGTCGACAACGCTGACGAGCGGCTGACGGAGCGCGGCATCGCGCTGGGCTGCGTTGGTTCGCGGAGGGCCGCGGCGTATCGCGCCAAGCGCGAGAGGCTCGCGGCAGCACGTGCGTTGCTCGACCGCCTGTCGCTCACGCCCAATGAAGCTGCGGCGCACGGGTTGTCGGTCAACAGGGACGGACGCCGTCGCACAGCGTTTCAGCTTCTCGCGCATCCGGGTGTGACATTCGATCACCTCGCACGCATCTGGCCGGAGATGGCGGCGCTGGATCGTCAGACACGCGACCGTATCAGCACCGACGCGATCTATTCCGTCTACCTCGACCGGCAGGCCGCCGATATCGCCTCCTATCGCCGCGACGAATCGGCCGCGCTGCCAGAGGGGCTGGATTTTGATTCCTTGCCTGGACTGTCGGCCGAAATCCGGCACAAGCTGTCGACTGTTCGTCCGCGGACGCTTGGCCAAGCGAGTCGCATCGAAGGGATGACTCCGGCGGCGCTGACAATTCTCGCAGCGGAGGTCGCAAAGGCCCGACGCCCCGTCGCGGCTGAATGATTCGGGGCCGGATCGATCATGCGGAAAGAAAGCAAGACAGACGACCGCGCGACGGCTCTTTCGCTGGGAGTGATTTCGCAGAACACGCTGCCGGCTTTCGAGATCTATGTCGACCTGCTGCGGCGCTGGCAGGATGTCAAGAACCTCGTGGGCCCGCGCACGCTCGATCAGATCTGGACGCGCCACATCGCGGATTCGGCCCAGCTGCTCCGGCTTGCTCCCGACGCGCGGCGCTGGATCGACATAGGCTCCGGGGCCGGCTTCCCGGGACTGGTGTTGGCGATCCTGATGCGAGAGGAGCCCGACCGTGAGGTGCATCTGGTCGAGAGCAACAGCAGAAAATGCGCCTTCCTGCGCGCTGTTTCACGTGAAACAGGGGCGCGTGCCCAGGTTCATGCGGGCCGAATCCAAGACGTGCTTCCCCGCCTTGGTGGCGCCGACGTCTTGACTGCCCGGGCGCTTGCGCCGCTGCCGGAGCTCCTCACCCTGGGCAAAGACCTGTTGAGAACCGGGGCTCTCGGCCTCTTTCCCAAGGGACAAGATTTAGACGCCGAATTGACCGAGGCCTCTAAATCTTGGAATATCGACTACGACATCGTTCCGAGCGTCACGGATCCTCAGGGGCGCATCTGCATCGTTCGTCAGCTGCGGGAGTTTGGTTCGGATCATGGCTGATATTGGCTCAACCATTCAAATACCTGCCCGCAGTCAGCCGCGGGTGCTGGCCCTGGCTAACCAGAAAGGCGGCGTTGGCAAGACGACGACCGCCATCAATCTCGGCACGGCCCTGGCGGCGATCGGGGAGCGCGTTCTCATCATCGATCTCGATCCGCAGGGCAACGCTTCGACCGGCCTGGGCATAGACCGCAAGAGCCGCCGCGTCTCGACCTATGATGTGATGACCGCAAGTGCGACGCTGGAGGCCGCTGCCCTGCCGACGGCGGTGCCGGGTCTCTCGGTTGCGCCGAGTACGCTCGATCTGCTCGGTGTCGAGCTCGAAATCGCTTCGCATCGCGATCGTGCGCAACGACTGTCTTCGGCCATCAAGGCGCTGCCGCCGACGGAGGATGGGCAGCCCGCCTACAGCTACGTCCTGATCGACTGCCCGCCGTCGCTCAACCTGCTCACCATAAACGCACTGACGGCGGCGGATGCTGTGGTTGTGCCCCTGCAGTGCGAGTTCTTCGCGCTCGAGGGTCTCAGCCAGCTTCTGCGCACCGTGGAACAGGTACGCGCCGCGCTCAATCCGCGGCTGACCATCCACGGCGTGGTGCTGACCATGTTCGATCCGCGTAACAACCTCTCGGGTCAGGTGGTCGCGGACGTGCGCCAGTTTATGGGAGCGAAGGTATACGAGACCATCATTCCGCGCAATGTTCGCGTCTCCGAAGCACCGTCCCACGGAAAACCGGTGCTGCTCTACGACCTCAAATGCGCAGGTGCCCAGGCCTATCTCAAGCTCGCGTCCGAAGTCATTCAGCGCGAAAAGAGCCTGCGAGCGGCGTAGCAGGCGTCGCGCCTGCCGGTCGTTTCGCAGGCGTTCCGGGCGCTGGTCGCGGCCAGAGGCCGAGGCTGCAATCGATGGTGGAGTTGAAAGATGGTCGATGATCCTGCCCGGTCCCGTCTCGGACGCGGACTTGCCGCTCTCATCGGTGAAGTCGGCGAAGACTTCGGCGATGCCGGGCGTGCCCCGCGCGGGCAGCGGACCGTACCCATCGAGTTCCTTCGGCCGAACCCGCGCAATCCCCGCAAGGTGTTCGACGACGAGGCGCTGGAGGAGCTTGCCAGCTCCATTCGCGAGCGCGGGCTGATCCAGCCGATCATTGTCCGGGCCGTTCCCAACCTGCTCGATGTCTACGAGATCATCGCGGGCGAGCGGCGCTGGCGGGGTGCGCAGCGGGCCGGCCTGCACGAGGTGCCGGTGGTGGTCATCGAGGCCGACGACCGCCTGGCGCTAGAGATCGCCATCATCGAGAACGTCCAGCGCACCGACCTCAACCCGATCGAGGAGGCCATCGGCTACGAGCAGCTGATGGCCGAGTTCCATTACTCGCAGAACGATCTGGCCCAGGTTATCGGCAAGAGCCGCAGCCACGTTGCCAACACCCTGAGGCTCCTGCGCCTGCCCGACAGCATCAAGCGCCAGGTCAATGACGGCATTCTTTCCGCCGGCCATGCCAGGGCGCTGCTGTCCGTGCGCGACCCCGAGGCGGTGGCGGAGCGCATCATTGCGCAGGGGCTCAACGTGCGTGACGTGGAGCGCATCGCCCAGGAGGAGGCTCGAGGATCCGAGGAGGCCGCCAGCCGTCAGGCCCGGCCGCGCAGGGAGAAGGATCCGGATACGCGGGCGCTGGAGCAGGCACTGGAAGAGGTGCTTGGCCTGGCCGTCAGCGTGGAGCACAAGGCACAGGGTGGTGGCGAGGTGCGCATCCGCTACAAGACGCTGGAGCAGCTCGACGCGCTGTGCCGCCGCCTGCGCGGCTGAACGGCGGCCCTACCGCGCGGCGCGTCTGGCCATTCCGGCGAGCGCCCAGAGCGTCTTCAGCGCGTGCTGGTTGGCGAGTGTCGGGTGACGCCGGCTCGCACTGATGGCCTGACCGATCTCGACCGCCGCCCGGTTGATGCTGGCGGTCGTCCACAGTCCCACCTGGCGTTCTACCGCGGCCTTGCGCTTGAAGTGCAGACCCCGGAAGCTGCCGATGGCGACGGAGGGTGGAGTGCCGGTATCGACGGCCTGCCGCGCCGCCATGAGGGCGAGGGCATGCCGCAGCACGAAACCCAGCAACACGCCGGCATCGGTGCCTTCCGCCTGGAGTCGCGTGAAACTGCGGTCGAGTGCGTTGAAGTCCCCGAGAAAGGCGGCGTCGATGACGGCGTCGAAGGCGACGGCGGAGACGTCTCCGACGACCGCGGCAACATCATCGACGGTCACCACACTCTGCCCGTGGGCATAGGTGAAGAGCTTGTCGAGCTCCGAGCGGCTGGCGGCGCGGTCCGCACCGAGAGAGGCGACGAGCAGCTCGCGTGCATCGGGTTCGATGCGAACGCCAGCCTTCCGGCTTCCTTCATCGATCAGCGCTCCGATGTCGCGGACGCTGTCCGCGTAGCAGGGCAGGGCTGCGGCGGCCGGTGACTTCTCGCAGAGCTGGCGCAGCGGTGCAGTGCGCGCGAGATCACCCGCTTCCACGATGACGACCGTATCCTGTGGAGGGGCCTGCAACAGCGGCGTCAGGGCGGGCGCGAGATTGCGGCTGCCTGCTCGCAGCCAGATGGCGCGCCGCCCGCCGAAGAGCGGCACGGTGTGCGCCTCGTCGGCGAGACGCAGGGGATCGGACGCGATCTCGTCACCGTCGAGGCGCACGAGCTGGAAGGGATCCTCCGGGTCGTTCACGGATGCGGCGACAAGCCGGCGCACGCGCTCGCTCACAAGGCCACTGTCCGGGCCGTAGACGAGGAAGACGGCGGTCTGCGGTGACGGCCGCGCGATCACCGCATCCACATCGCCCGCCTTGATCGCCACCATCCCGGGCCGCTCCCCGTCGCTCAGTCGCGCGTCGCGAGCACGGCGGCGATGCGCGCGCTGATCTGCTCCGCGAGTTCCTTGGCGACGCGGATTTCTGCATCGCGCGCGGCGCGGGTCGAGGCAAAGCGCTGCGGGTTGCGATCATAGCTCGCCGAGGCGGTGGCCTTGCCCGTCAGCACCGGCATTTTCTGGCCGACGCGCTTCAGAACGAAATTGACGGTGGCCTGCAGGTTTGCCGACTGGGCATTGCCGCTGACCGTGTCGACGATCGCCGTCCGCACGTCGATGCCGGCGGGCGAGAGTTCGAGGATGTATTGTGGCTCGAGCGCCTCGTTGCCGCCGGTGAGTCTGAAGACCACCTCATTGCGCAGGTAGTGGGCGAACCGCTCCTGGCCGGGGATGTCGGAAATCGATGCGACCTCGATGGTGCGCAGCGTATCCTGCACGGTCGTGCCATCCGCCCGCTCGGCGTAGAGCGGGCGGAGGCAGCCTGCGAGCCCGAGGGCGAGCGCAGCCACGGCAGCCAGGCGCAGCGCGGTGGCTGCGCCGCGGAAGAGACGGTCAGGCGACGACATTGACGATCCTCTGCGGGACGACGATGACTTTGCGGATGGGACGCCCCTCCGTGGCACGCTGAACCGCCTCGAGCGCGAGCACCGCGGCTTCCACAGCCGCGTTGTCGGCGTCGCGCGGCACCGTCACGTCGGCGCGCTTCTTGCCGTTGACCTGCACCGGCAGGGTGATGACGTCCTCGACGAGGAGGGACTTGTCCGCCTTCGGCCAGTGGGTCTCGGCAACGAGGGTCTCGAAGCCAAGCACCTTCCAGCATTCCTCGGCCAGGTGCGGCATCATCGGGGCGACGATCTGCACCAGGATTGAGGCCGCCTCGCGCAACGCAAAGCGCATGTCGGCGGAGGGAGGCTCGCCGTTGCGGATGCCGTTGAGGGCCGCCTGCAGCGCGTTCGACAGTTCATAGATCTGCGCGACACAGCGGTTGAAGCGGAGCTTGAGGATGTCCTCCTCGACGCTCGCGAGGGCGCGGTGCGTCGCCTTGCGCAGCGCGAGGGAAGCCTCGTCGAGCGTCGTCTCGGCCGAGCCGTCGGCAGCGTCGTCTGTGACCGCCACCACCTCGCCGATCAGACGCCACAGGCGCTGGACGAAGCGATGCGCGCCCTGGACGCCCTCCTCGGTCCAGATCACGTCCCGCTCTGGCGGGGAGTCGGACAGCATGAACCAGCGCGCCGTGTCGGCGCCGTAGGTGCCGATGATCTCGTCCGGATCGATGGTGTTCTTCTTGGACTTCGACATCTTTTCGATGCTGCCGATGGTGATCGGCTCGCCCGTCCGGATGTGGAAGGCCTTGCGGACACCGCCCTCGTTCTCGATGCGCACGTCGGCCGGCTGCACCCAGGCGCCGCTGGCATCGCGATAGGTCTCGTGCACCACCATGCCCTGGGTAAAGAGGCCGGCAAAGGGCTCATCGTGCCCGAGGTGGCCGGTTGCCTTCATCGCCCGGGCGAAGAAGCGCGAATAGAGCAGGTGCAGGATGGCATGCTCGATGCCGCCGATGTACTGGTCCACCGGCAGCCAGCGGTCGACGACCTCGCGGTTCGTCGGCCGGTCTTCCAGATGCGGATCTGTAAAGCGCGCGTAATACCAGGACGAGTCGACGAAAGTGTCCATCGTATCCGTCTCGCGACGGGCCGGTTTGGCGCAGCGCGGGCANGGGACGTGCTTCCACGTCGGATGCCGGTCGAGCGGATTGCCNNGCTTGTCGAAGTCGACATCGTCGGGCAGCACAACCGGTAGCTGGTCGTCC
>JGI25329J36429_1001504_pt1 | contig 11147 bp, 9 predicted proteins | sample HigsolmetaAR204D_FD_36429 | JGI IMG/M metagenome (IMG submission 36429)
AGCCGACATTAAGCCGACATCAATAGAATCACCATCCGGTTTCCAATAGGAAGCCGGATGTATTTTTTTACCTAGAAACCATTACCTGTATATGTGCAAAGCATTGTCGGCACGCTACAAATAGGGATCCCGGAACGTTTCTCCAGAAAGACGCATCTTGCAACGGCCTGATTCGGAAGGGACTAACTGTCTGTCGGCGGCCGTTTTTGTTTATAGCAAAAAAATCTTTTAACGATAACAAAAATATAATTCTGATTTTAATATTGTTCTGATAAATATGACAATGTATAATGAGAGGCGTTTCCGGTGCGGACACCGGTTTTTAGGCGGCAGGCACATCTTATGTAAATGAGAACACAATCATCGGGGGTTATACGGAAAATGGACATTAGTCAATTCTTACGCAAAAAATCGATCTCCCAGATGCTGGAGCAGACGGAAAGCAAGCACGGCTCGCTGCGCAAAACACTGGGAGCATTTGATCTCACCATGCTGGGCATCGGGGCCATTATCGGCACCGGGGTCTTTGTACTGACAGGTGTGGCCGCCGCGAAATACGCTGGTCCCGCGTTGGTGCTTTCCTTTGTCCTGGCGGGGCTGGCCTGTGTGTTTGCCGCGCTTTGTTACGCTGAGTTTGCCTCTACCGTACCCGTTTCCGGAAGCGCATACACGTACAGCTATGCCGCTTTTGGCGAACTGGTCGCGTGGATTCTCGGTTGGGATTTGATCCTGGAGTACGGCGTAGCGTCCGCCGCCGTCGCGAGCGGTTGGTCCGGATACGCACAGGGGCTGTTGGCCGGATTCGACATATATCTGCCCACTGCACTGACCAGCGCGTACGACCCGGCCAAGGGGACGATCATCGACCTGCCCGCCGTCCTGATCACCGGCNTNATNACCGCCCTGCTCATGATGGGCACACGNGAATCAGCGAGATTTAACAACCTGATGGTGTTTATCAAAGTGGCCGTCATCCTGCTGTTTTTGGTTGTGGGGGTCGGCTACGTGAAGCCGGACAATTGGTCGCCCTTCATGCCGTTCGGCTTCGCGGGAGTGGCCACGGGAGCGGCGACGGTCTTCTTTGCCTTCATCGGCTTTGACGCCGTCTCGACCGCAGCAGAGGAAGTGCGGAATCCTCAACGCAACATGCCGATTGGCATCATCGCCTCCCTGCTGATCTGTACGTTTCTGTACATTGCGGTCTCACTTGTGCTGACCGGGATCGTGCCGTTCGATCAGCTGAACGTGAAAAACCCGGTTGCCTTTGCGATGCAGTTTGTGCAGCAGGATTGGGTGGCCGGATTCATCTCCTTGGGCGCGATCACGGGCATTACCACTGTGCTGCTGGTGATGATGTACGGGCAAACCCGGCTGTTTTTTGCGATGAGCCGCGACGGACTGCTGCCTGGTGTCTTTTCCCGCGTCAATGAAAAGCGGCAGGTTCCCCGTCAAAGCACGATGATCGTNGGCGCCCTCGTCGCCCTGTTCAGCGGTCTTTTGCCGCTGCACAAGCTGGCCGAACTGACCAACATCGGTACGCTGTTTGCCTTTATCGTCGTCTCTGCAGGTGTGATGGTGCTGCGCAAGACCAATCCCGGCCTGCGGCGAGCGTTCCGCGTGCCGNTGGTGCCGCTGGTGCCCATCCTGGCGATTCTGTTTTGCGGATATTTGATTTACAGTCTGCCTTCCAGCACCAAGATCGGATTTTTGCTCTGGCTGGTTGTCGGAGCCGTCGTCTACCTGGCGTACGGCAGACGTCACAGCAAGCTGGCCCGAGATACAAGCGAGGGGTAATACGGGAACAAACGGAGACGAGCAGGCATGCTGAAGCGGGCAGCCTGCTCGTTTTCTTGCGCGTTCGGGGGTGGCAATCGTGGGGACGGGCGGACCGCCCCGGCATGCTGGCAAATATTTGCCGCCGGCCAGGGTTTTTTTTACAAGCGTCTTTACATGGAGGCGGGAGCATACATATAATGTACATAACACAAAAGTGAGTAATCACTCACTATAATCATCATCACTGGTATCGTCAAAATGGACTACGCTTGCATCAGGCACCAGAAAGTTTTTTTGACAGCAAAATGAGTGAGTGCTCACATCAACAAATTGGTCGAGGTGGTCTTATGTATCGTCGTTTTCTGTTGTTCTGTCTGGCCGGCTCGCTCGCGGCGCTGCCGGGGTGCACATGGTTTCAGCCGCGCGAATGGCCGCTCTCCGGCACGATTGAAGCGGTGGAACTGCCTGTTGTCGCCGAAGTGGGGGGACTGCTGACGGCCGTCAAGGTGGACGACGGCGCCGTCGTGAAAAAGGGACAGGTGCTGGCGGAGATCGACAAGCGCAGCTATCAGGCGAGCGTGCGCGAAGCGGAGGCGGTGCTGGCCCAGGCCCAGGCACGGCTGGAAGAAGCCCAGGCGGGCAGCCGCGACTCGACCATCCGCCGAGGTATCGCCGCCGTAGACCAGGCGGACGCCGCCATCCGGCTGGCAGAGGCGCGTCAAAAACAGGCAGAAGCCGGGCTGAACCGGGCCAAAGAACTGGTGGACCAGGTCGCCTCGCAGCTGGAAGGGGCAAAGCAGACGCTCGCCTACCAGGAGAACCGCTTGCGGGAAGCGGNCCGGTTGTACGAGCGGGGAGCGATTGCGAAACAGGAGTACGAAGCGAAGCAGGAGGCGGTCAATCAGGCCCGGACACAGGTAAACCAGTTGGCCGCTCAACTGGAGGNGGCCCGCTCCCAGTACGCTGCCGCCCGGGAAGACGTCGCCGCCGCTGTCGCCCAGACCGGCACGGCGCAGGCGCAGCGGGCGGGTGCGCAGGCCGAGCTTGACCAATTGAAAGAGGGGAGCACCGATTACGCGATTCGCGCCCTGCTGGCGGCCANGGANCAGGCCCAGGCGCGTCTGGAGCAGGCCCGGCTGCAGTTGGAGAAGGCGGTGATCACCGCGCCGGAGGACGGTGTCGTGCTGCGTTCCTCCGTGACCCAAGGGGAAGTGGCAAAACCGGGAGCGACGCTGTTTACGATGAGGAAGGGCGATCATCTGGAGCTGAAGGTGTACATCCCGGAAGCGGAGCTGGGCCGCGTGCGTCCGGGCGAGACGGTGGGCATACAGGTGGACGCGTATCCGGGCGAGACGTTTCGCGGCGTGATCAGCGCAGTCGCCGACAAGGCGGAGTTTACCCCGAAAAACGTGCAGACCCCGGATGAGCGGACCAAGCTGGTGTTTGCCGTGACGATCCGCATCAGCGAAGGGCTCGACAAGCTGAAACCGGGCATGCCCGCCGATGTGCTGCTGCCCGGCAAGGAGGACGCGCAATGAACTACGCCATCCAATGCGAGCAGTTGACCAAGCGCTTTCAGGATCGCGTCGCCGTCAACAGCCTGACGCTGTCCGTTCCCACCGGCTCCATCTACGGCTTTCTCGGCCCCAACGGCTCGGGCAAATCGACCACGATCCGGATGCTCTGCGGCCTGATAAACCCCACGTCCGGACGGGGAACGGTGCTCGGCTATGACGTGATGACGCAGAGCGAGGAGATCAAGCAGCGCATCGGCTACATGTCGCAAAAGTTCAGCCTGTACGAAGATCTCACGGTGGAGGAGAACCTCGACTTCTACGCCGGAGTGTACCGTCTGGGCAGAGAGGAGCGCAGGCGGCGCAAAGCAGAGCTGATTGAAATGGCCGGGCTGACCGGGCGGGAGCGGCAGTTGGCCGGCTCCCTCTCCGGAGGCTGGAAGCAGCGGCTGGCCCTGTCCTGCGCCCTGCTGCACCAGCCGGAGCTGCTGATTCTGGACGAACCGACCGCGGGCGTCGATCCGGTCTCCCGCCGCATCTTCTGGGAGGTGATCCACGACCTGGCGAAGCAGGGGATGACCGTGCTGGTCACCACCCACTACATGGACGAAGCGCAGACCTGCGACTGGATCGGCTTCATTTTCTTCGGCAACCTGCTGGCCCAGGGAACCCCGCAGGAGCTGATCGAGCGNATGGGCGCAAACAACCTGGAGGACGTCTTTGTCACCCTGGTCAAGGAGGAGGAAGCCCGGCAGGCAGCCGCGGGCAGAGGGGAGGAACGCCGATGAAGCGGTTTTCCTGGGCGCGGTACTGGTCGGTGGTGAAAAAGGAAGTGATCCAGATCAGGCGGGATCGGCCCAGCCTTGCCATCGCGCTGGCGATGCCGCTGNTGATGCTGTTTTTGTTCGGCTACGCCGTCAATACGGACGTCAACGACATCAAGACGGTCGTGTGGGATCAAAGCGCCTCGCCCTACAGCCGGGAACTGGCGGCCAACCTGGAAAACACGCGGGTGTTTCAGGTGGTCGCCCACGTCGGCGGGTATGCGCAGATCGAAGCGATGCTGGACGACGGCAGCGCGGACGTGGCCTTGGTCATCCCGCCCGACTACGCCCGCAAGCGCGACCGCGGCGAACCGGCAGCGGTGCAGATGCTGATCGACGGCTCCGATCCCAACATCGCCCGGACTGCCTTGTCCAACGCGCAGCTGATCGTGCAGAACCGGGCCGTCACCCTGGTGCAGGAGCGGATGGAAAAAGAGGGGATGGGCCGCTTCGAACCAAGCATCGAACTGGACGCGCGCGTGCTGTTCAATCCCAACATGGAGAGCATCGTGTTCAACATTCCCGGCCTGATCGGCCTGATCATGCAGAACGTGACGATGATCCTGACCGCNTTTTCGCTGGTGCGGGAAAAAGAGCGGGGAACGATGGAGCAGCTGATCGTCACCCCGATCCGGCCGCTGGAGCTTTTGCTCGGCAAAATCACGCCCTACGTCTGCATCGGCTTCTTCTCGTTTTGCCTCGTCCTGCTCTTGGGAAGCTGGTGGTTCGGCGTTCCGGTGAAAGGCAGCGTGCCGCTTCTGATCGCCTTGTCGGTGCTGTTTTTGGTCACCACGCTGACGCTCGGCATTTTCATCTCCACGGTGTCCCGTACCCAACTGCAGGCGATGCAGATCGCGTTTGCCTTCATTNTGCCCAGCGTGCTGCTGTCCGGGTTCATGTTCCCGCGCGAAACGATGCCGCTCGTGATACAATGGTTAGGCGGGATTGTCCCCTTGACTTATTTTTTGGAAATNCTNAGGGGTATCTTTTTAAAAGGGGTAGACCTGTCCGCCCTGTGGCAGGACACGTTGGGAATGGCAGTGTTTTTCCTGCTGATCCTGACGGTCGCCATGCTGCGGTTCCGCAAGAAGATCGAGTGACACGGCGCATGTGAAGCTCGGATGGAGGAGCGTTTGCAAGGATATGAGCCGATCGTTTGAAGAAAGCCTGATGCAGTTTGTCGAGGAATTGAAAGACGAGAGCGAAATGACGGAGAAGCAGCGCCGCATCCTGCAGGCGTCGCTCAAGCTGTTTGCCGCCAAAGGGTTTCATGCCAGCTCGACAGCTGAAATCGCCAAAGAGGCGGGAGTGGCGGAGGGCACCATCTTCCGCCACTACAAGTCCAAAAAAGACCTGTTGCTGGCCCTGGTGGCCCCTGTGCTGGTCAAGTTTGCCGCCCCGTTCATTTTGAAGGACGTGCGCGTCATTTTTCAGGAGCAGGCGAAAAAGCCGCTGGCCGAGGTGCTCACCGATCTGTACCGGAACCGGCTGGAATTGATTGGGGCCAATGAAAAGCACGTCCGGATTCTCCTGCAGGAGGCGTTTTTCCACGAGGAAATCCGCGAAGCGATGCTTTCGACGGTATTTCAGGAGATGAAGCGGCTGGCGGCGAAACTGATCGAGGAGCGCAAGGAAGCAGGCGAACTGCGCCCACTGCCGACGGAGGCGGTGTTTCGCATGATGCTCTCTTCGCTGCTTGGGATGATCCTGTTCAAGCACGTGACGGAGCCGGAGGAATACGCCAAGCGCTCCGAAGAGGAACAGATCGCCCTCACCGTGGACATGCTCCTGTACGGTATCGCCAACCGCTAGACGGTTCGCCACGCGGGAAGACGACTCCAGGAAAAAGGCCGCATGTTGCGGGAGGCGGTAAAGCGCAGCGCTAGTCTTTTTCGTTCAGGATGTAGCGCAGCGTTCGTTTGGAGATGCCCAGCTTTTTGCTTAACAGCTCCCGGTCTCCGCTGGTTTCGGCCAGCCCTTTGGCAATCACCTGGCGGCCTATNTCCGTCTCCAGCCTNCTGATTCTGCCCAGCAGTTGGACAAAGTCAATCTCGTCCACCGAACNGATTTGCCCGATGACATTCTGTACAAACCGGACCGCTTCCTGTTCGATCGCATGGTGAACAGCAGGCGGTCCGGCTGTTTTGTCCCGGGGGGNGCCCGCACCGCTCACGATCGGCTGCGGCAGGTGTTCCGGCTTCAGGACGGCGCAGTCGTGGATGGCGACCGCCTGGTTGACCACGTTGATGAGCTGGCGGACGTTGCCCGGCCATTCATAGTGCTGCAGCAGCGTCATCGCTTCCGGATCGACCCGGCAGGCGCCGCCAAACTTCTTTTCCAGGAAGGCGTGCACAATGGCCGGGATGTCGTTTGGCCTCTCGCGCAAGGGGGGAATGGTCAGCTTTACTCCTTCCAGGCGGTACAGCAGGTCGGCGCGAAACCGGGACGATTCCGCCTCCTGTTCCAGATTCCGGTTGGTGGCAGCGATAAACCGGACGTTGCACTTCAGCGTCTGCTCGCCGCCCACCCGCATGTACTCGCCTGTCTCGATGACCCGCAGCAGCTTCACCTGGATGAGCGGGGGGGCTTCTCCGATCTCGTCGAGAAACAGCGTCCCGTTATTGGCCAGTTCGAAGATGCCTTTGCGNTCTTTGACCGCACCGGTGAACGCTCCCTTTTCATGGCCGAACAGTTCACTTTCCAGCAGGGACTCCGGGATTGCGCCGCAGTTGATCCCGACNAAGGGATGCTGCGAACGGGCGCTGACTCCGTGCAGAAAGCGGGCCATCAGTTCCTTGCCGGTGCCCGTTTCGCCTTCGATCAGCACGTTGATCGCCTTTTTGGCCAGCTTGTCCGCGACGGACAGGACTTTTGCCATCGGGCTGCCGGCNGTGTAGATGATGCCNAAGCGGGCAGCCGTCTCGGCCAGTTCATCGGAGAGGCCGCCGGGCTTGTCCCAGACGGAGAAGATCACCTGTTCCAGACTGTCCAGATCGTCAAACGGCTTTTCCANATAGTCTCGCGCTCCCGATTGGATGGCGGTCACCGCCGACTTGATCGTGCTGTAGCCGGTCATGATGATGACCTCGCAGGCGGGCTGTCGCGCCTTGATGGCGGAGAGCAGCTCCAGTCCGTTGGCATCGGGCAGCTTCAAATCAATCAGCGCCAGGTGAAACGGGAAATCGCCGGCCAAAAGCTGCCGGACCGCTTTTCCCGAGTGGGCGACCGTCACGTCGCACTGCTTGGCTTTGAGAAAATAAGAGAAAAAGGACGTAACCTCCACTTCGTCGTCAACGACTAGCACCTGTTTCGGATTCATCAGCACTCTCCTCATCTGTGTAAATGGGCAGCAAGAGCGTAAACGTACTGTACTCCCCTCGCACGCTCTCGGCGGTCAGCGTTCCGCCGTGCGACTCGGCAATCCCCAGACTGACGGACAGACCCAGTCCGGTTCCCTTTGTTTGTTCCTTGGTCGTAAAGAAAGGATGGAAGATCTGCGGCAAATGCTCTGCGTCAATGCCTGCGCCGTTGTCGCGAACGGACATGCCGACGTAGACGCCGTCGTCCGTTTCCTGGCGAAAGGTTGTGATGACAATCTCGGGGCTGGATGCGCCGTGCAGCGCGTCGCGGGCGTTCAACAGCAAATTGATGATGATCTGCTCGATCTGGTGCCGGCTTCCCCAGACAGCCAGCGGCTCGTCCGCCAGCCGCTTCGTGATGCAAATGCCGGACACGGTAAGCTGGTAGCCGATCAGGCCGAGCACGACTTCGACCAGGTCGTTGATGAACAGACGCTCAAACTGGTACTCCTCCTGCCGGGAAAAGGTCAGCAGGTTTTGAATGATCTTCTTGCAGCGGACGCTGCACTGAAACACGTCCTGCAGCATTTGCCGCTGCGGCTCGGTNTGCGTCTCCCTCAGCANTAGCTGGACGTTCCCCAAAATGGCGGTAAGCGGACTGTTCAGTTCGTGCGCCACTCCGGCGGCCATTTCGCCGATGGCGGCCAGCTTGGCTGATTGGATCAGCCGGGCTTCGATCTGCACTTTCTCACTGACGTCTTTAAACAGGAGGATGTTTTCCACGGACACCCCGACGTGTTCGGCAATTTGCTGAAAGAGGAGGAGATGCTCTCCGTCGTCTTGCGGCTGTTNCTGATGAAGCAGGGTGATAAAGCCAAACGGTTTGTTCAGCCGGCTTTGCAGCGCGACGGAGGTGACGCGGCAGCCGGGGTGTTCGGTCTGAAACAGGCGGTCCAGCGCGCTCGTGGAGACGGACTCTCCCCGTTTCAATGATTGGGTCAGGGTGCGAACCCGCCAATCCGCCCCGTTTCGCTTTGCAACATAGGCGGAGAGGGACGTTCCCTCCACCAGCGTGAGCGCGAACAGGTCAAACGGGATCAGCCGGGACAACTGCTCCGCCAGATAGGCGCTGACTTCGCTCCAGTCCGCATCAATCTTGATTTTCGTCAAGCAGTTGATGACTTCCAGCTGACGGTTCTTTTTCTTCATTTCGTCCACGACAAGGTTCAGTTCGCGGTAGTAGCTTTTGCGCGAGGATTGGATGCCGGTCAATTTCTCCAGGATTTCTTGTTTGTGATGCATGGCGTCCTCCTACAGTGCATTGCAAAACAGCATGTGCACGTCTTCTTCCGTCATGTCGCGGGGGTTGGTGGCCATGCAGACGTCGCGGACGGCGTTGCGGCTCAACACCGGGATGTGCTCCGGCTGCAGCCCCAGCGTGGACAGGTGGTCGGGGATGCCGAGATCGCTCGCCAGTTCCTTGACCGCTTTCATCGCCAGGCGGGAAGCGTCGGACAGGCTTAATCCGGAGACGTTTTCGCCCAGGGCTTCCGCCATCTTTTTGTACTTTTCCGGGGCGGCGAGGAAGTTGTACTCCAGCACGTAGGGCAGCAGCACGGCGTTGACCTCCCCGTGCGGCAGGTCCAGCAGCCCGCCCAACTGGTGGGACATCGCGTGGACGGCTCCCAGGATCGCGTTGGAAAAGGCAAGTCCCGCCTGCAGACTGGCCATCGCCATGCCCTGCTTTGCCTCGGCATTGTACCGGCTGGCTGCCGACGGGCGCAGGTGCTGGGCGATCAGCCGCATCGCCTGCAGCGAGAGGACTTCCGTCAGCGGCGTGGCNGCCAGCGAGACGTACGACTCGATCGCGTGCGTCAGCGCGTCCATTCCCGTGTTGGCCGTCAGCTGCTTGTCCTTGGTCATCAGTGTCTGCGGGTCGATAATGGCGATGTCGGGGATCAGTGATTTGGAGATGATCGTCATCTTGACCTTGCGCTTGGAATCTACGATGATCGAAAATTGCGACACTTCCGAGCCGGAACCGGCCGTCGTCGGCACCATGACCATGGGCGGCAGGGGACGCGTGATTTTGTCTACACCTTCGTATTCAAGGATGCTGCCGCCGTTCGACGCGAGCAGGGCAATCGCCTTGGCTGCGTCCATGGCGCTTCCGCCGCCGATGCCGACAATCGCGTTGCACCCGTGGCGAAGGTATTCGGCTACGCCGGCGTGCACCTCTTCGTCTTTCGGGTTGGAGGTGAGGTTCGTCCAGAGGTGCCACTCCAGTCTGCTCTGCTTCAGGTANCGGATCGCNTGCTCTGCCCATCCGGCGTTTACCACGCCCGGGTCGCTGACGAGAAACACGTTTTTTGCCCCCAGCCGNATCAGACTTTCGCCGACTTGGCTGATCGACTGGTTGCCAAAGATAATTTCCGGCGTCATGAATTTGGAGATTTGCATGGGAACACCTCCTGTCAGGTTCTATTGTAAACAGGGGCGGCTCGCTTCCCAAGGACAAAATTACGGCCCGCGGGCCGATTTTTTGGCAGATGGCCGAAAAATTGTCCCGACAGCATTGTAATAGGTTGAATNATCCTAATATTTGTTCATTTTTTGAGCTTGGTATGCTTTTTGCTGAAATGGAGCGGTACAAGCACGTAATTCATGTTTCAAAGGAGGAGAACAGATGAAAGCAGCAGTTGTCAATCACTTTCGCGAAAAGCTGGAGGTAAAGGATGTGCCGATCCCCGAGATCGGGTTTGGCGAGGTGCTGGTTCGGATCAAGGCGTGCGGGGTCTGCCACACCGACTTGCATGCGGCGCACGGAGACTGGCCGGTCAAACCGAAGCTGCCGCTGATCCCCGGACACGAAGGCGTCGGGGTCGTGGAGAAGGTAGGCGAAGGGGTAACCTCGTTGAAGCCGGGAGACCGCGTCGGGATTCCCTGGCTGTATTCTGCGTGCGGTGAGTGCGAGTACTGTCTGACGGGATGGGAGACGTTGTGCAAGAAACAGCTGAACGGCGGGTACTCCGTTGACGGCGGTTATGCGGAATACTGCAAGGCGCCTGCCGCGTATGTGGCTCGCATCCCTNACGGCCTGAGCGACGTGGAGGCNGCCCCAATTCTGTGCGCCGGCGTGACGACGTACAAGGCGCTGAAAGTGGCCGACATCAAGCCGGGGGAATGGGTGGCCATCTACGGCATCGGCGGATTGGGCCATCTGGCGCTCCAGTATGCCAAAGCGATGGGGTACAACGTGGCGGCAGTCGACATCAACGATGAAAAGCTGACCTTGGCCAAAGAACTGGGGGCCGACCTGACAGTCAACGGGGCCAAGACAGATCCGGTCGCGGAGATTACCGAAAAAATCGGCGGNGCNCACGCCGCGATCAGCGTNGCTGTCACGCGCAAGGCGTTTGAACAGGCGTACCGTTCGGTGCGGCGCGGCGGATCGCTGGTCGTGGTCGGACTGCCCAACGACGAGCTGCCTGTCCCGATTTTTGACACCGTGCTGAACGGCGTTTCTGTGAAAGGTTCNATTGTCGGGACCCGCAAGGACATGCAGGAGGCGCTAGACTTCGCTGCGCGCGGTAAAGTAAAGGCGATCATTGAGACGCAGCCGCTGGAAAAGATCAACGAAGTATTTGAACGGATGGAAAAGGGACAGATCAACGGCCGTGTCGTGCTGACCCTGGAATAATCAGCTCGTCTCGGGCAAAAAGGCACCGCGCGCC
>JGI25329J36429_1001513_pt1 | contig 11107 bp, 9 predicted proteins | sample HigsolmetaAR204D_FD_36429 | JGI IMG/M metagenome (IMG submission 36429)
CTCATCCACCAGAAGAACGTCTCCCAGTGACCCGGCCCGCGCCGCGCGTGCCGGCCGTACCGGCCCGGCCGGGGCAGCCCCCGACGCGCGGGCGGCGCCGTCGGCTCGCTGGGGGTGATCGGGGGTGCGGGCGAGGGTGCCCCCGGTTCTCCTCGGTCCAGATCACGCGCGCGCCCTCGCTACCCTTAACCCTGTGACCGAAGATGTGACGACGACCTCGCTTCCCGAGCAGATCCGGGTACGCCGGGAGAAGCTGGAGCGCCTCCGCAAGGAGGGCATCGACCCCTACCCGGTGAACTTCCCGCGGACCGCGACCATCGCCGAGGTCCGGGAGAAACACCAGGGGCTGGCGCCGGACACCGCGACGGGCGAGCNTGTCGGGGTCACCGGCCGGGTCATGCTGCTGCGGACGAGCGGCAAGCTGTGCTTCGCGACGATTCGCGACGGCACGGCCGCGATGCAGATCATGCTCTCGCTCGACCGCGTCGGCGAGGAGGCGCTGGCCCGGTGGAAGCGGGACATCGACCTCGGCGACCACGTCGGCGTCGAGGGCGAGGTGGTCACGTCGCGGCGCGGTGAGCTGTCGGTCATGGTGGACCGGTGGGCGCTGACCTCCAAGTGCCTGCGGCCGCTGCCGGACAAGCACAAGGGCCTCACCGACCCCGAGGCCCGGGTGCGCATGCGCTACGTCGACCTCATCGTGAACGACGAGGCGCGCCGCATGGCGTACCTGCGCAGCGAGACCGTGCGGGCGGTGCGCGACTTCTGGCACGAGGAGGGCTACCTCGAGGTCGAGACGCCGATGCTGCAGCCGATCCACGGCGGCGCCGCGGCACGGCCGTTCAAGACCCACATCAACGCCTACGACATGGAGCTCTATCTGCGCATCGCGATCGAGCTCTACCTCAAGCGGCTCGTGGTCGGCGGCATCGAGAAGGTCTTCGAGATCAACCGGAACTTCCGCAACGAGGGCGCCGACGCGACCCACAACCCCGAGTTCACCATGCTCGAGGCGTACGGCACGTACCTCGACTACCACGACATGGCGCGGCTCACCCAGCGCATGTACCAGCGGGCCGTGGTGGCCGCGCTGGGCACCACGGTCGTGGTGCACGAGGGCAAGGAGTACGACCTCGGGCTGGAGGAGTGGCCGCGGATCACCCTGTACGGCTCGGTCTCGGAGGCGCTCGGCGAGGAGATCACGCCGGACACGCCGCTGGAGACGCTGCGGCGCTACGCCGACAAGCGCGAGGTGCCGTGGGACCCCAAGTGGGGGCCGGGCAAGCTCGTGCAGGAGCTGTTCGAGGCGCTCGTCGAGCACACGCTCGTGCAGCCCACCTTCGTGATGGACTACCCCGTCGAGACCTCGCCGCTCACCCGGCAGCACCGGGAGGACCCCCGGCTCACCGAGAAATGGGACCTCATCGGTTTCGGCACCGAGCTCGCCACCGCGTATTCGGAGCTCATCGATCCGATCGAGCAGCGGCGCCGGCTCACCGAGCAGTCGCTGCTCGCGGCGGGCGGGGATCCGGAGGCGATGCAGCTCGACGAGGATTTCCTCCGGGCATTGGAGTACGGCATGCCGCCGACCGGCGGCGTGGGCGTGGGCATCGACCGGATGATCATGGCCTTCACCGGCCGGAACATCCGGGAGACGATCCTGTTCCCGCTGGTCAAGCCCGTCCAGTGAATCCGGACGCTATATTTCATCCGTTTTCGTGAAATCTCAAATTCCGCACCGAGGGGTGTGATCGTAAAAATCGATCATGCCCCTCGGTGACGTGTTTGTGGGGTTCTCCACAGAACCACCGCACAGCGCTTGACGACCTTGATCGATGCGTTTAGCGTTCGACACGGAGCGGGCCAAGACAAAGCGACATCGCCGAGTTCGTCGTGAGGGAGGTTTCCCGATGGCGGTTTCCGATGTGGTTACCCAACGGGGCGATCGCGTCGTCGCCACGGAGGGCGTCACGCTCACCGAGGAGGACCTGCTCCTGCTGTCCGAGCTCGCCAAGGGTGTCACGGTCGACCGGGTCGGGCGGCGGCTCGACGTGAGCGGGCGCACCGTGCGGCGCCGGCTGCGCGGCATCTGCGACCGCATCGGCGTCGCCACCGCCATCGAGGCGGTCGCCTGGGCGGCCCGCAGGCGACTCATCTGATCCGCCATCCCGACGCGCCCGAACGCGACGGACCGGACCCCGGACGTGCCCCGCCGACCGTGTGGTGGCCGCCCGGGTTTCGTTCGTCCGCGGCCGAAGCCGGACTCCGCGGTGCCGGGCGGCAGGGCGGGAACCGCACCGGGGTGCCGGTGGCAGGACCGCCGCGCACCGTCCGCCGGCCGAGGCCGCCGGGCGCGTCAGTCGGCGATGCGGACGGCCCCCGCGAAGGGCCGGTTGTTGATCGAGGCCACGCGCACCACGTCACCGGTCCGCGGGGCGTGCACCATGAGGCCGCCGCCGATGTAGATGCCGACGTGGTGCAGGTCGCTGTAGAAGAACACCAGGTCGCCGGGGCGCAGCTCGCTCTTGGGGATGTGGCGGCCGGCGGTCCACTGGGTGCCGGTGTAGTGCGGCAGGCGGATGCCCACCTTCGCGTACGCCCACATCACCAGGCCGGAGCAGTCGAAGGCGTTCGGGCCCGCGGCCCCCCAAACGTACGGCTTGAGCTGCTGGGTCATCGCCCACCGCGCGGCCTGGGCCGCCTTGCCGTCCCCGACGATCGGGATGTTCATCCGCGTCGCCCTGCCCGCGGCGGCCTTGAGCTGCGCGTTCGCCTCGCGGTAGATGCTGCTCTCGGTATGCGCGATCAGCTTGGTGATCTTCTCGCGGCGTTCCTCGAGGCGCTTGACGATCTTCGCGACCTCGGCCTGCTGCCGCTGGGCCTCCTTCTTCGCCCGCTCGGCGTCCGCGAGCAGCTTGCTGAGCCGGTTCACCTCGGCCCCGCGCTCGATCTGCAGTGCGTACCCGGTCGCCGCGCCGTCGAGGTAGGCGTCGGGGTCGGCGCTGCCGATCGCGCCGAGCACCGAGCCGAAACCGCCCATCATGTACGCGCCCTGGGTGAGCAGGCTGGCGCGCTCGCGCCGGACGGCGAGCTCGTCCTCGTTCTCGCGGAGCACGCGCCGCGCCTCGTCCGCGGTCCGCTTGGCCTTCTTCAGCCGCTCGCGCTCGCCGTTGTACTGCTCGGTCAGCTTCTCGATCTCGTCGTACAGGGACTCGAGCTGCTTGGTGAGGCGGTTGAGGCCGGGCTCGGGGTCGGCCACGGCCGACGCGTTGGTACCCAGCGTCAGTGCGGCGACGATGACGCCGACCAGGAACGTGCGCAGCAGCAAGCAAGCTCCTCTCGGTGGCCGCCTACCGGGTTAGCTGACGGGTTCGGGCCGGGAGCAGCCCTACCGGACCCCGTGCCGGTCGCCGGCGGGAGTCCTCGGATTCACCCCCACGAGGGTATGGGTCCCCGGTTCCCCGTGCCGGTGCGGGGGGCGGTGGGGATTCGGCGGATCGGCCGTGGGCACACGGCCGACATCGAAGCTGGACATTAATGCACGCCCAGGTGGCCCTCAACCGAAACCGCGATTTCGTTGTGATTCGACAACCGGTCAATCACGGTCCGATCACGGCCGCGTACCGGGCCGAATCGCGGGGCGCCGTGCCGTACCGGAGAGGAGAAACGGCACGTCGGAGCCGGTGCCGAAGGGATCCGCCGGGTGGTTCCGGACCGGCCGCAAATGTGATCACATCACGGATTCGTCCGGGGATAACGGACCAACGGATACGGCATGGCTCCGGCAGGATACTCTGACCTGTCATGGAGCAGGTCGCGGAGTTCACCCCGCCGGAGAGCGAGATCGTCGTTCGACGTGCCCGCACTCCGGATGTGCGGGGGATCCGGCGGCTCGTCGACATGTACTCGGGTGTGGGACCGCGGCTGCTCAAGAAAGCGACCGTCACCCTCTATGAGGACGTGCAGGAGTTCTGGGTGGCGGAGCACCGCGGTGTCGTGGTGGGGTGCGGAGCGCTCCACGTGCTCTGGGAGGACCTCGCGGAGATACGCACGGTCGCCGTGGACCCGGAATACCGCGGCCGCGGCATCGGCCACCGCATCGTCGGCGCCCTTCTCGACACCGCGCGGGAGCTGGGACTTCGCCGTGTCTTCTGCCTGACCTTCGAGGTGGGCTTCTTCGCCAGGCACGGTTTCGTCCCGATCCAAGGGACGCCGGTCTCCCCCGAGGTGTACGCGGAGCTGCTCGCCTCCTATGACGAGGGGGTGGCCGAGTTCCTTGATCTGGAGCACGTCAAACCCAACACGCTCGGCAACACGAGGATGCTGCTGCACCTGGAGCCGCCTCCGGATTCGTCCGGCACGGCTGCGGCCGGCGCCGATTCCCGCGGCGCCGATTCGTCCCGAGCGGTTTCGGTCCGTGCCGGTTCCCCGGGCACGTCCTCCGGAACCGAAACCGCGGGCGCCGATTCCCCGGGCGAGGGCGGCAAGGGTGACGGCTGATCTCTCGGGCCGCTACGTTGGGCACCAGCCAGCATGTGCCTGAAATGCGCCACATGCCCACGCGAAGTGAGGTGACACGGTGAGCACCGGACAGCCACCGTATCCACGGGATGAGCCGGATGCCGCGTCGGCGCCGGGGGCGCCCGACGCTCGGCAGAGCGGACCGGGGGACGGATACGACCCGGAAGCGACGGTCGTGAGCTACCGATCCAATCAGCAGGGTTACGGCCGGCAGCCCGGTCAGGGGGACGCCTACGGCCAGGCGGGCTACGGCCAGCAGGGACAGGGCGCGGCCCAGTACGGCTACGGCGGGCAGGCCTACGGGCAGCAGCAGCCGTACGGCGGGCAGCAGTCCGGCCCGCAGGCGTACGGTCCGCAGAGCGGCCCGCAGCAGGCCTACGGCCAGCAGGCGTACGGCCAGCAGTCCGCCCAGGGGGGCGCCTACGGGCAGCAGGGCGGCTACGGCCAGCAGCAGCCGTACGGCGGGCAGCAGACCGGGCCGCAGGCGTACGGTCCGCAGAGCGGCCCGCAGCAGGCCTACGGCCAGCAGGCGTACGGCCAGCAGTCCGGGCCGCAGGGCTACGGGCAGCACGCGTACGGCGGGCAGCAGACCGGGCCGCAGGCGTACGGCTCGCAGAGCGGCCCGCAGCAGGCCTACGGCCAGCAGGCGTACGGCCAGCAGTCCGGCTACGGGCAGCAGCAGCCGTACGGGGGGCAGCAGACCGGGCCGCAGGCGTACGGGCAGCAGTCCGGCTACGGGCAGCCGTCCTACGGCCAGCAGGGGTATGGCGGGCAGCAGTCCGGCTACGCCCAGCCCGGCTACGGCCAGTCCGGCGCCGCCGGATACGGGCAGCAGGGCTACGGCCAGGGGTACGCCCAGCCGGCCGCCTACGGTCAGCAGGGGTACGCGCAGCCGGGCTACGGCCAGGGGTACGGCCAGCCCGCCTACGCGCAGGGCGTGACGCCGCCGGGGGCGCCCGCGCCGCTCGCCGAGTGGTGGCAGCGCCTTCTCGCCCGCCTCGTCGACAGCCTTCTCGTCGGCATGGTGGCCTACCTTTTGTCGACGATCGTCACCCCCATCGTGGCGGCGGACCTGTGGAGCGCGCTCACGCTGAGCTCGATCCTGGCCGCAATCTTCAGTGCCGTGGCCGGGTTCGCCTACGAGTTCTTCCTTCTCGGCAGGAACGGGCAGACGCTCGGCAAGCAGCTCCTCGGCATCAAGGTGGTGCAGGTCGGCGGCACGCTCGGCCCCGAGGGCCTGCCGAAGGACGTGGTGCTCAAACGAGGCGCGGTTATCTGGGGACCGGTGGCGCTGCAGGCCATTCCCGTCATCAAGTACCTCGCCTACGTCTTCTTCATCGTCAACGCCGTGTGGCTGTTGTTCGACAAGCCGCTGCAGCAATGCCTGCACGACAAGGTCGCCGGCACGGTGGTCGTCAAGGTTAAGTAGTGGAAGAGGACGGGGCCGAAGGTTTACAGCCTGTCGGCCCCGTTTTCGTGTCCGGTGCCTTGCGTCCGCCGGTACGCCCTTTGGGACAATCTTGACCCTTGGCGGTGCCCTTTCGCTTTGGCGGATCGCCGGGGGCGGCTTATCCAAGATCCTTTGCCCAGGTCGGCGAGCCCGGAACCCCTGTGCCGCCGGGGGTTCCGGCGCACGGGGCACGCATTCCGGCCCACTTTGTCGGTCATCGGGTAAGAAGCCTGGAGAGACGCGCATTAGGCTTGACAGTAGCCACGTGGGCGCCCCGGCCGGGGGACGCCCCAATACCCCGAGCGGTCGGGAGGATGACCTATGTTTCAGGTATTGTCCGCTTTGATCCCCGAGCGGTCGGGAGGATGACCTATGTTTCAGGTATTGTCCGCTTTGATCCCCCCGGGAGTCGTGGCGGCCGTCGTCATCTATGCGGTGGTGAAGTTGGTCCGCGCCGAGGGACCCGCCGCGACGCGTGAGCGCGATCGCGCCGCGAACTCCCGGGAAGCCTCGGGGTCATGACTCCTGGCCTAGAATCCACGAAGAGAGCGAATTGCTCACGATGAAAACAGGGTATATGTTTGGCTAGCGAATCAAACAATGACCCTGCGAAAGGAATGCTCTAGGTGGCCACGCAGATCCAGAAGATTCTGATCGACGACCTCGACGGGGGCACGGCCAATGAGACCGTGTCGTTCGCCATTGACGGAAACTATTACGAGATCGACCTGAGTGACGAAAACGCCAAGAAGCTGCGGGAGGCGCTCAATCCTTTCGTGACCCACGCCCGCCGGGCGGAGCCGACCCCCTCGCGGCGCCGGCGCTCGTCGCGCTCGACGTCCCGTGAGAAGAGCGCGGAGATCCGCTCCTGGGCCAAGGCGCAGGGCCTCCCGGTCAGCGAACGCGGTCGCATTGCCGCCTCCGTGGTGGAGCGGTACGAGCAGGCCCACTAGCAGGCGGTGCGACCGTGCGGTTATCCCGGCCGTTGCAGACCCCCGACGGCCGGGATAACCGCATGATCCTCTTTTGCGGGTTCGTTAAACATCGTTCGCTTGCGGCGTAGCGGGAACACCTCACCCCCGAACAGTAGTTGGATGGGGGTGAACGCCCTGCTCTCGGGGAACGTCTCTTGCCTAGGAGCGGTTGCCGGGTCGGGGCTACCATGCGGGGCGACGGGCCCGGATCTCCTGGACCCGCCTGACCCGCTCTGTGAGGAGCGACGAGATGTTCGAAAGGTTCACCGACCGCGCGCGGCGGGTTGTCGTCCTGGCCCAGGAAGAGGCCCGGATGCTCAACCACAACTACATCGGTACTGAGCACATCCTTCTTGGCTTGATCCACGAAGGTGAGGGCGTTGCCGCCAAGGCTCTGGAGAGCCTGGGCATCAGTCTTGAAGGAGTGCGCCAGCAGGTCGAGGAGATCATCGGCCAGGGGCAGTCCGCGCCCTCGGGGCACATTCCGTTCACCCCGCGGGCGAAGAAGGTCCTTGAGCTGTCGCTCCGAGAGGCCCTGCAACTTGGCCACAACTACATCGGCACCGAGCACATCCTGCTCGGTCTCATCCGCGAGGGTGAGGGTGTGGCCGCCCAGGTTCTGGTGAAGCTGGGTGCCGACCTGAACCGGGTGCGGCAGCAGGTCATCCAGCTGCTCCACGGCTACCAGGGCAAGGAGCCCGCGGCGGCCGGCGGGCCGCAGGAGACCACGCCGTCCACCTCCCTGGTGCTCGACCAGTTCGGTCGCAACCTGACCCAGGCCGCCCGCGAGGGCAAGCTCGACCCCGTCATCGGCCGGGACAAGGAGATCGAGCGGGTCATGCAGGTCCTGTCCCGCAGGACCAAGAACAACCCGGTGCTGGTGGGCGAGCCCGGTGTCGGCAAGACCGCGGTCGTCGAGGGCCTGGCGCAGAAGATCGTCAAGGGCGAGGTTCCGGAGACGCTCAAGGACAAGCAGCTCTACACGCTCGACCTGGGCGCGCTGGTGGCCGGTTCCCGGTACCGCGGTGACTTCGAAGAGCGTCTGAAGAAGGTGCTCAAGGAGATCCGCACCCGCGGCGACATCATCCTCTTCATCGACGAGCTGCACACGCTCGTCGGCGCGGGCGCCGCGGAGGGCGCGATCGACGCCGCCAGCATCCTCAAGCCGATGCTGGCCCGCGGCGAGCTGCAGACCATCGGCGCCACCACCCTCGACGAGTACCGCAAGCACCTTGAGAAGGACGCCGCGCTCGAGCGGCGCTTCCAGCCGATCCAGGTGGCCGAGCCGTCGCTCAGCCACACCATCGAGATCCTCAAGGGCCTGCGCGACCGCTACGAGGCGCACCACCGGGTGTCGATCACCGACGGCGCCCTCGTGGCCGCCGCCCAGCTCGCCGACCGGTACATCAGCGACCGGTTCCTGCCGGACAAGGCGATCGACCTCATCGACGAGGCCGGCTCGCGGATGCGGATCCGCCGCATGACCGCGCCGCCGGACCTGCGCGAGTACGACGAGAAGATCGCCCAGGTGCGGCGCGAGAAGGAGTCCGCGATCGACGCGCAGGACTTCGAGAAGGCCGCCGCGCTCCGGGACCAGGAGAAGCAGCTCATGCTCAAGCGTGAGCGCCGGGAGAAGGAGTGGAAGGCCGGCGACATGGACGTCGTCGCCGAGGTGACCGAGGAGCTCATCGCCGAGGTCCTCGCGAGCGCCACCGGCATCCCGGTGTTCAAGCTGACCGAGGAGGAGTCGCAGCGGCTGCTCCGCATGGAGGAGGAGCTGCACAAGCGGATCATCGGCCAGGACGACGCGATCAAGGCGCTCGCCCGGTCGATCCGGCGGACCCGCGCCGGTCTGAAGGACCCGCGCCGCCCGGGTGGCTCGTTCATCTTCGCCGGCCCGTCCGGTGTCGGTAAGACCGAGCTGTCCAAGGCGCTGGCGGAGTTCCTCTTCGGCGACGAGGACGCGCTGATCCAGCTTGACATGTCCGAGTTCATGGAGAAGCACACCGTCTCGCGGCTGTTCGGCTCCCCGCCCGGCTACGTCGGGTACGAGGAGGGCGGTCAGCTCACCGAGAAGGTGCGGCGCAAGCCGTTCTCCGTGGTCCTCTTCGACGAGATCGAGAAGGCCCACCCGGACATCTTCAACTCGCTGCTGCAGATCCTGGAGGACGGCCGGCTCACCGACGCCCAGGGCCGGGTCGTGGACTTCAAGAACACGATCATCATCATGACGACCAACCTCGGTACCCGGGACATCTCCAAGGGCATCGGGGTCGGGTTCTCCAAGTCCAACGACACCGAGAGCAACTACGACCGGATGAAGGCGAAGGTCCAGGAAGAGCTCAAGCAGCACTTCCGGCCGGAGTTCCTCAACCGTGTCGACGACATCATCGTCTTCCACCAGCTCTCGCCGAAGGAGATCATCCAGATCGTCGACCTGATGCTCGCCCAGGTGGACGAGCGGCTCAAGGACCGCGACATGGCCCTCGAGCTCACCCAGGCCGCCAAGCAGCTGCTCGCCGACCGGGGCTACGACCCGGTCATGGGCGCCCGGCCGCTGCGCCGTACGATCCAGCGGGAGATCGAGGACACGCTCTCCGAGAAGATCCTCTACGGCGAGCTCCGCGCCGGCCAGCTGGTCAAGGTCGACGTGGAGGGCGAGGGCGAGACCGCCAAGTTCACCTTCGTCGGCGTGCCTCGTGCTCAGGCCGTGCCGGATTCGGCGGCCGCGATCGCCGGATCGATGAGGCACTGACCCGCCGCGCCAGACCGAGAACCCCGCTGTGAGATCCGTCTCACGGCGGGGTTCTTACGTTGTGGACCTGCGATAACGAGGTCGTCTCACAACGGCGTCCCGGGGTTCGTGCGATTGAGAACTTGCGCCACGAGTGGTAGTACTACAGTCTGTAGAGTAAATCCGCGGAAGTACCTCAGATCGGCCGCGCGGGTGACGCGCCGAGGGGGCGGCGCCGGGCACCATCGTGCGAGCCGGGCCGGGGAGATCCCGGCGGAGGGGAGACCGGTGTCCTCTGCGGACAGTGCCAGGGCGCATGAGGGCAGACACGGTCGGTCCACGGGAGAACTGGAGGCACCGGATGCGCCTGCGTCATGACGAGGGCACGCTCGTTCACCTGGCCTACAACGCGGGTGTGCACCCCGCCGAGGACCTGGAGAACCTCATCGCCCACCTCACCCGCTACGCCGTACCGGTCCGCCGCCGGCTCGGCGTGGACCGCCTCGGCATCCACCTGTGGCTCGCCCCCGCGGTCGCCGACCACCTGATCGCCGATCGCATCGAGCTGGTACGGCTGCGCCGCTCGCTCGAGGAGCGCGGCCTGGAGGTGGTCGGCCTCAACGGCACCGGCGGCCGCAACCGGGAGGCGCCCGGCCCCGACTGGGCCAAGCCCGAGCGCTACCGCTACACCATGGCGCTCGCCCGCATCCTCGCCTTCCTGCTCCCGGACGACGTGCAGTACGGCTCGATCTCCACGATCCCGATCGGCTGGCGCCGCGAGTGGCCCGCCGACCTGCAGGCGATCGCGAACCGGCGGCTGGAGCGCCTCGCCCGCGAGCTGCGCGGCCTCTACAGCGTCACCGGCAAGGTCATCCGGGTCGGCTTCGAGCCGTGGCCCGGCTGCGTCATCGAGACCACCCAGCAGGCGCTGGAGCGCGTCGGTCACATCGACCCCGAGCACCTGGGCGTGTGCCTCGACGCCTGCCACCTCTCCCACGGCGAGGAGCAGGCCGGCGAGGCGCTGCGCGGCATCGCCCGCGCCGGGGCGCCCGTGGTACGGCTCAGCCACGTGCACGACCACGAGCGGGCCCACGGCACCGCGGGCGAGCTGCCGAGCACCCGGCCGGTGCTGCAGGACACGGTGAGCGCCCTGCTGTCCGGCTCGGTCACCGGCAGCGCCCACATCGAGGTCGAGTCCCACGACCTGTCCGGCATCACCAAGGCGAAGGGCCCGGCCGCGCTCGTCGCCCGTCTCGCCGACGAGCTCGACTGGACCCGCCGCAACCTCACCGCGATGGGCTTCAAGCTCGCCGCCTGACCCGGCGAGCCGTACCGCGACCGTCAGCCGGGCAGCCGGTAGGTGCCGTCGTCGAGCACCTCGGCGAGCCCGTCCGCGACGAGCCCGTCGAGCGCGCGCTCCCGCTGCAC
>JGI25329J36429_1001532_pt1 | contig 11037 bp, 11 predicted proteins | sample HigsolmetaAR204D_FD_36429 | JGI IMG/M metagenome (IMG submission 36429)
CTTCGTCCGATGAACTGTCCTCATCATATGATGATTTTCAAAAACGGCATTCACAGTTATCGAGAGTTGCCGATCCGGATTGCGGAACTTGGAACGATGCACCGCTATGAACTTTCAGGTGCGCTGAGCGGTTTACAGCGCGTACGCGGAATGACATTGAATGACGCTCATATTTTCGTNCGTCCTGATCAAATTAAAGATGAATTTAAACGTGTCGTTCGCCTCATCCTTGAAGTATATAAAGATTTCGGACTGAATGAGTATTCTTTCCGGCTGTCGTACCGCGATCCTGAGGATACAGAAAAATATTATGATGATGACGAAATGTGGGAAAAAGCCCAAGGCATGCTGAAGGAAGCGATGGAAGAGCTTGGTCTGGATTATTATGAAGCAGAAGGAGAAGCTGCTTTCTATGGTCCGAAATTGGATGTTCAAGTCCGAACTGCACTAGGCAAAGATGAAACTCTTTCTACTGTTCAGCTCGATTTCTTGCTGCCGGAACGCTTTGATTTAACGTATATCGGNGAAGACGGCAAGCCGCATCGACCTGTTGTCATCCACCGCGGNGTCGTTTCAACGATGGAGCGCTTTGTNGCCTTTTTAATAGAAGAATACAAAGGGGCATTCCCAACTTGGCTCGCGCCTGTCCAAGTAAAAGTGATTCCGGTTGCGGCTGATGCGCATTTTGATTATGCTAAAACCGTTCAAGAAAAACTTCGGGCAGAAGGAATTCGTGCGGAAATAGACGACCGTGATGAAAAAGTAGGCTATAAAATTCGGGAAGCGCAAGTGCATAAAATTCCGTATATGCTCGTAGTCGGCGATCAAGAAATCGAAAACAAAACCGTTAACGTCCGCAAGTACGGTGAAAAACAATCTGAAACCATCCCGTTTGAGCAATTCGTTCAAATGATTAAAGAAGAGGTTAGCCGACGTTCAGCTAAATAATGGCATCAAACGAAGCGGAGCATCCTCCGCTTCGACATAAGCTCTAGTTGAGCGTTTTTTCTTGTTTGTTTGAAAAAAGCTTGCTTTTGTGAAAGGTCTTTGTTATTATGGAGTTCGTGATTGATTTGTAAATAATTTGACCAATATTTAAAGATATGATATATTTTGAAGCGACAATGGAATAGAATACACGTGAAGAACAAGCAGAAGCAAGCCCGCTTCTCACCTGAACTGACGCCTATAAGCTGTTGGCAGGTTAAACGGAGTCAATCGAAATCATATGGCTTGATCCATTTTTATGCGGGTTTTCTGTATACCCGCATTTTTTTATGCTTTCCCGACTCCTAAGCCCTTTCTGCAGCTTGTTTTTACAAGGTGTATTCCCTGAAAAATTTTTGGAGGTGGCTCATTATTAGCAAAGACATGATCGTAAACGAGGGCATTCGTTCTCGTGAAGTCCGTCTCATCGACCAAAACGGCGAGCAATTGGGCATTAAATCAAAAAATGAAGCTTTGGAAATTGCGGCCCGCGCCAATCTCGACTTAGTCTTGGTTGCCCCTAATGCCAAACCGCCTGTTGCCCGAATTATGGATTACGGCAAGTACAAATTTGAGCAGCAGAAAAAAGAGAAAGAAGCCCGTAAGAAACAAAAGGTTATCAACGTCAAGGAAGTGCGCCTAAGCCCGACGATTGAAGAACATGATTTTAATACGAAGCTTCGTAATGCCCGCAAGTTTTTAGAAAAGGGCGATAAAGTGAAAGCGTCCATTCGTTTTAAAGGGCGCGCCATCACGCATAAAGAGCTGGGACAAAAGGTGCTTGATCGTTTTGCTGAAGCCTGCGATGATGTGGCGACAGTCGAAACTAAGCCGAAAATGGACGGCAGAAGCATGTTTATTGTTCTGGCGCCAAAATCTGAAAAGTAACAACTTGATAGGAGGAATTCACAATGCCAAAAATGAAAACTCACCGCGGCGCTGCAAAGCGTTTCAAAAAGACTGGTTCTGGGAAATTAAAACGTTCTCATGCTTACACTAGCCACTTATTTGCAAATAAATCTACGAAACAAAAACGGAAACTTCGCAAATCTGCTCTTGTATCAAGCGGAGATTTTAAACGGATTCGTCATATGCTTGACAACCTTAAATAAGATTGACAAGAATTTTTAGGAGGGAAATAATATGGCACGCGTAAAAGGCGGTACAGTAACTCGCAAACGTCGCAAAAAAATTCTAAAACTGGCAAAAGGTTATTATGGTGCAAAGCACACTTTATATAAAGTCGCAAATCAACAAGTAATGAAATCCTATATGTATGCTTACCGGGATCGTCGTCAAAGAAAACGCGACTTCCGTAAGCTATGGATTACGCGTATCAACGCTGCTGCAAGATTGAACGGACTTTCTTACAGCCGTTTAATGCATGGCTTAAAACTTGCCGGCATTGAAGTAAACCGCAAAATGCTGGCTGACCTTGCAGTAAACGATGAAAAAGCATTTGCTCAATTAGCGGATACTGCTAAAGCACAACTTCAAAAATAAGAAAAAAACATTCAACACCCATTCTGAAAAAAGAATGGGTGTTTTGTTTGTTGTCTATTGTTTTTACCGATCCAATGTCGAATGATGCCTTGCATGAAGCCATTTTCATTATTTTACGGAAAGACGACCATCTTTCCGCTTGGAAACGAAAATGCTGTCATACTCNCTTCTTTGATATAATGGCGAAGAAGANAAAAAGAAAGGGGTCAGACGATGAACCTGTCAAAATTATATGACATGCAAAGAGCTCTGGACGAATACATTGAACAAGAAAATCATGTCGCGAATGAAAACTTGCTCAGCCACAAACTGCTTGCCCTTTTAGTCGAATTGGGAGAGCTTGCAAATGAGACGAGATGTTTTAAATTTTGGAGCAAAAAAGGGCCGAGTGAAAAAGAGATCATTTTAGAAGAATATGTAGACGGGATTCATTTTCTGCTATCGATCGGCTTGGAGCTCAAGTTTGATTCTTTTACACAAATCAAGGATCCCACTTCTACTTCCAATGATTTAACGGACCAATTTCTGGCAGTTTACGAAGCTTTCCATCATTTGAAAAAGGAAAAAACATTGTCTTCTTATGAAAAAGCGTGGGAGGAATACGTTCTGTTGGCAAACATGTTAGGCTTTTCAACAGAAGATATAGAACGTGCATACATTGAGAAAAATGAAGTAAATTATAAAAGGCAGCGCGAAGGATATTAGGTGAAAGTTTTGTATTGTTTTCCATTTTTCTATATAATTTAAAGAATAAAGCCTATGAAAAAGGAGGGCGTCCCATGCCGAAATTGGATGAAACGTTAATTATGCTAAAAGAGCTGACTGACGCGAAAGGGATCCCGGGAAATGAACGGGAAGTACGCGAAGTCATGAGAAAATACATAGAGCCATTATCGGATGAAATTACCACTGATCATCTTGGAAGCTTAATTGCGAAAAAAGTGGGAAACGAGAAAGGCCCTAAAATTATGGTTGCCGGCCACTTAGATGAAGTCGGTTTTATGGTGACGCAAATTGACGAGAAAGGTTTTTTGCGCTTTCAAACAGTCGGTGGCTGGTGGTCCCAAGTCATGCTTGCCCAACGGGTGACGGTAGTGACAAACAAAGGCGACATTACCGGCATTATCGGGTCCAAACCGCCGCATATTTTATCGCCGGAAGCGAGGAAAAAACCGGTCGAAATCAAAGACATGTTTATTGATATTGGCGCCTCAAGCCGCGAAGAAGCAATGGAGTGGGGAGTTCGCCCCGGAGATATGGTGGTTCCTTATTTTGAATTCACCGTGATGAATAATGAAAAATGCTCCTTGCCAAAGCTTGGGATAATCGCATTGGCCTTGCCATTGCCATAGGAGTGCTAAAATATTTAAAAGATAAAAAACATGAAAATATCGTGTATGGAGTAGGTACGGTACAAGAAGAAGTAGGTTTGCGCGGCGCGAAAACAGCCGCTCAAAAAATCCAGCCCGATATTGCTTTCGGTGTTGATGTCGGCATTGCCGGAGACACTCCGGGCGTTTCGGAAAAAGAAGCACAAAGCAAAATGGGAAAAGGACCGCAAATCATTTTATACGATGCTTCCATGGTCTCCCATAAAGGATTGCGCGATTTTGTCACCAATGTAGCAGATGAATTAAATATCCCTTATCAATTTGATGCCATTGCCGGCGGCGGCACCGATTCCGGATCGATTCATCTTACCGGACAAGGAGTACCTACGTTATCGGTTACGATCGCGACCCGTTATATTCATTCCCATGCCGCGCTTCTGCATCGAGATGATTATGAAAATGCTGTGAAGTTGATTGGAGAAGTGATTCTTCGTCTCGACCGCGAGGCTGTCAATAAAATCACATTTGATTAATCTTTGATTTGACAGAAAATGATCGGATAAATGGCAAAACAGCCACCTTTCTGCTAGAAAGGTGGCTGCTTTCATCATGAAATAAGCGATGAAAGGATAAGACGTTTCAGATTCAATTGGAAGCCAAGTATGAACACAAAAGAAGAATGTTTAAGTTCCAATGAAAATGAGCGAATAATATAGTGAGATGGATCCCTGGGAATGATTGGCGATCATGAGCCGTAAGGAAAATCCCGTAAAGTTTTTTTATTCAAGCTTTGTTTTATTTCAGTCCCGCGGATAAAGTATCGAGCATCATCTGCTTTTCTTTTTCACTGGCGTTTTTCCAAATGACTTCAAATAGTACACCGAGTCCGGGGAGCATTTTTTCCTCTCCGCTTTGAATGGCATCCACGATGGTATCTTCCAACTGTTCAGGCGTATTGCCGGAAACATTATGAAGGATGGCCTTTCGCAAATCCAAATTCATGCATTTCCTCTCCTTTCACATACTTTCATGTCTATTTTCCCCTTCATTGCTTAGGCTATGTAAGAAAAATAAATCATTCTGCCAAAAGGCCATTTGAAAGGAGTTCCTTTTCATTTGATTATAGGAAAAGAAGGAGTCCTCTCTTTTCAAAGCGGTTGATTGGTAAAAATCATATCTAGCTGATCGTGGATCATGCGCGGCGTCGCGGACATTATGCTATAATGATGTAATTGAATTCTATGGTCGAAAGGTGAGAAAAAAGTGAAAGTGATCCAATCCGTTAAAAATCCACAAGTCAAGCAGTGGAGGAAGCTGGCGACGAGAAAAGAACGAGATAAAACCGGGCGATATATGATGGAAGGATTCCATTTAGTTGAAGAGGCACTTTCCTATAAAAATGAGATAGAAGAAATCATTATGGAGGAAAACATTGTTTTGCCTGCAAAATGGAATATGGACGGTATTCCGATCACGATTGTGACAGCAGAAGTGGCGAAATCTCTGGCTGAGACGGAAACGACGCAAGGGATTTTTGCCGTTTGCAAAAAACGGGATTCGAAAAACGCTCTTGAACAAGGTACGACCTTTTTGCTGATTGACCGTGTTCAAGATCCCGGAAATATCGGGACGATGATACGGACAGCGGATGCGGCGGGAATCGATGCGGTCGTACTAGGAAAAGGAAGCGCCGATCCCTATAATCCGAAGGTATTAAGAGCTGCCCAAGGAAGCCATTTTCATGTCGACATCGTACAGTCACCTTTAGAAGAAGCGATCAGCTTGATTCAAAAAAAGGGTGTACCTGTTTATGGGACGGCTTTGCAAAATGCAGAAAATTATCGGGATATCCAGCCTTCTAAAGGATTTGCTGTATTGGTCGGCAACGAAGGCAGCGGCGTTTCGCAAGAGTTATTATCATTAACCGATCACAATGTATATGTACCGATTTACGGGAAAAGCGAATCGCTAAACGTAGCAGTTGCAGCCGGCATTTTGCTGTATCACTTTCAGGATTCGACAAAAGGGGTTTGAAATTGCCAATGAAATTGCTATAATGATACCTATAATACGAACTTAGCTTAAATGGGCGGAGAGAAAATAACGCTTTTTTGAGAGACGAATCCTTTTAAAGGACTTCATTCTAAAGAAACCAATCAAATTTAAATAGGGTTAAAGACAATGACAGAGAAAAGTAGTTTGCTTCCTTCCATTCAGGGAGAAAATGCCGTGACTGAAAGCATTTTTATGTGAAGAGCAAACGAAGTTCACCTCTCGAGTCGGCGTTTGGACCATTTCCGAGGAAATGTAAAGACGCCCCGGTTCAATAGCCGTTATTTGTATGAAGAGAGTATGCCGCGAACGGTTCGGCATGCTAAAAAGGGTGGTACCGCGATCCAACCTCGTCCCTTTCCTTTGGGGCGAGGTTTTCGTTTGGAAAAATAATGTAAAAGGAGGAGCATGACAGTGGAGCAGAAGTTAAAAGAATTGGCTCAAGAAGCGTTGTCAAAAGTGGCAAGCGCTCAAGACTTAAAAGAATTAAATGACATTCGTGTCAGCTATTTAGGTAAAAAAGGCCCCATTACAGAGGTTTTGCGTGGAATGGGGAAGCTGTCTGCAGAAGAACGTCCAAAAATCGGGGCTTTGGCCAACCAAGTGAGGGCTGAAATTGCCGAACAAATCGAGAAAAAGCAAAAACAGCTGGAAGAAGCGGCCATAGAAAAGCAATTAAAAGAAGAAGCGATCGATGTTACATTGCCGGGACGTCCTGTCAAAAACGGCAATGCCCATCCATTGACTAAAATAATAGAAGAAATAGAAGATTTGTTTATCAGCATGGGGTATCAAGTAGCGGAAGGACAAGAAGTGGAAACAGACTACTATAACTTTGAAGCGCTTAATTTGCCGAAGGATCACCCAGCCCGCGATATGCAGGATTCGTTTTATATAACGGAGGAAATTTTGCTTCGCACGCATACTTCCCCTATTCAAGCACGGACAATGGAAAAACACAAAGGAAAAGGTCCGGTTAAAATTATTTGTCCAGGAAAAGTATACCGCCGCGATAACGACGATGCGACGCATTCTCATCAATTTACTCAAATTGAAGGTCTTGTGGTCGATGAAAACATACGCATGAGTGATTTAAAAGGAACGCTTGAAGTGTTTGCTAAACGGTTTTTCGGCGAGGATCGGGAAATTCGTTTGCGTCCGAGCTTTTTCCCGTTTACCGAACCTTCTGTGGAAATGGATATTTCCTGTAAAATTTGCCATGGCAAAGGATGCAGCGTATGTAAAGGCACTGGATGGATTGAAATATTAGGAGCCGGTATGGTTCACCCGAATGTGTTGGAAATGGCCGGTTTCGATTCGAAAAAATATACGGGCTTTGCTTTCGGAATGGGTCCGGAAAGAATTGCTATGCTTAAATACGGAATAGATGATATTCGTCATTTCTATACGAACGATATTCGCTTTTTAAAACAATTTTCCATTCATGAATCTTAACGAAAGGTGCTGTTGCTTTAAAAGCACTTGTACATAAACGGATAACGATTGCCTGTAAAAAGGCAACATGGTTCATTGAGAAAAGGAGGTTTTCTGAATATGTTGGTTTCACTGAAATGGCTTCAAGATTACGTGGATCTTTCGGGAATTTCCGCGAAGGATCTGGCGGAAAAAATAACCCGATCCGGCATTGAGGTAGAAAGCGTGGAAATACCGGGAGAACATATTAAAAATGTAGTGATCGGCCATGTATTAAAATGCGAAAAACACCCGGCTGCCGACAAATTGAACAAATGTTTGGTNGATATCGGTGAAGGAGAACCNGTTCAAATTATTTGCGGTGCACCGAATGTAGCTGCAGGCCAAAAAGTGGCAGTAGCCAAACCAGGTGCTCGCCTTCCGGGAGGCATAAAAATTAAAAAGGCCAAACTGCGCGGCGAAGAATCGAACGGCATGATTTGTTCTCTACAAGAACTCGGTATTGAAGGAAAATTGGTGCCAAAAGAATTTGCCGAAGGGATCTTTGTGTTTCCGGATGATGCTGAAGTGGGGGCGGATGCGATCACAGCGTTGAACTTGGACGATTGTATCATCGAACTAGGATTAACGCCGAACCGCTCCGACTGCTTAAGCATGCTCGGTGTCGCTTACGAAGTGGCGGCCATTTTGGATCGTGATGTGAAACTGCCTCATCCCGTTTACCATGAAAGTACAGAAAAAGCCAGTGATTACATAAAAGTGACAGTGGAAGCAAAAGAAGATAATCCGTTCTATGTCGCCAAAGTGGTTAAAAACGTAAAAATAGGCCCTTCTCCGTTATGGATGCAGGCAAGGCTTATGGCAGCTGGTATTCGTCCACACAACAATGTGGTAGATATTACGAACTATATCATGCTGGAATACGGACAGCCTCTCCATGCGTTTGACTACGATCGCCTTGGTTCTAAAGAAATTCTGGTAAGACGCGCTTATGATGGAGAAGAAATCGTGACATTAGATGATGTAAAACGTACTTTGACGCCGGAACATCTCGTGATCACGAACGGTTCCAAACCCGTAGCATTGGCTGGAGTGATGGGGGGAGCGAATTCCGAAGTTCAGCAGGATACGACAACCGTCTTAATCGAATCTGCTTACTTCAACGGAACAACCATTCGAAAGGCATCTAAGGATCACAGCTTGCGCAGTGAAGCGAGCGCCCGCTACGAAAAAGGTGTCGATCCAAACAGGGTCAAAGCTGCGGCGGAAAGAGCTGTTGAACTTCTGGAAAAATATGCTGGTGCGGAAGTGCTGCGAGAAACGGTTGTCGCCGGAGATTTAGAGGCAGAACCGAAAAAAATAACGATATCGCTTTCCAAAATCAACCGCGTTTTGGGCACCAATCTTTCGAGTCAAGATGTTGTCGATATTTTCCGGAGACTCCGTTTCACTGTCGAAACTAGCGACGACTTGTTCACTGTCACCGTTCCGACTCGAAGAGGGGACATTACGATTGAAGAAGATTTAATCGAAGAAGTAGCTCGTTTATATGGATATGACGAATTGCCAAAAACGCTGCCGGTAGGAGCTGCCTCTCCGGGAGGTTTAACCCCTTATCAACAGAAGCGTCGCGTCGTGCGCAAGTTTCTGGAAGGAGCGGGGCTGTATCAGGCCATCACTTATTCTTTGACCAGTCGGGATATGGTTCATCAATTTGTACTGGATAAAACGGAACCGGTCGAAATCGCCATGCCTATGAGCGAGGAAAGAAGTATTCTTCGCCAAAGCTTGGTTCCTCATTTGTTGGAAGCAGTATCCTATAACGTCGCTCGCCAAAATGATTCAATCGGGTTATATGAGATCGGGTCGGTTTTTCTGAAACAAATCGGCCAAGAACTGCCGCAGGAAGATGAACATATTGCCGGAGCCATTACCGGTGTGTGGGAAGCGAACGAGTGGCAAGGAGAACAAAAACTGGCAGACTTTTTTGTTTTAAAAGGAATATTAGAAGGGCTGTTCGCAAAACTTGGCCTTGGCGATGCCGTTGAATGGAAAAAAGCAGAACTCCCTGATATGCATCCGGGACGGACTGCTGAAATCTTTTTAAATGGCAAAAGACTAGGTTTTATTGGTCAAGTGCATCCTCAAAAGCAAAAACAATTAGACTTAAAAGAAACGTATGTTTTTGAATTAAAAGCGAGCATCTTGTTAAATGAACAAGCGCTGGAACTGCAATACGATCCGATCCCTCGCTTCCCTTCGATTACACGCGATATTGCCTTGGTGGTGGACAAAGACACGGAAGCTGGAAAATTGCAACAAATCATTTGGCAAGCAGGTGGAAAGCTGCTTAAGGAAGTCCGCATTTTTGACTTATATGAAGGGGAACATTTACAACCAGGCAAGAAGTCGATCGCTTTTTCTCTTAAATACTATGATCCGGATAAAACGTTAACAGATGAAGAAGTCATGAATGTCCATGAAAAGGTGCTTGCTGCCGTAAAAGAAAAAACAGGAGCAGAATTAAGAAGTTAAGAGGATCATTACATGAAAACAGACTCAACATCACCGTTTCTTTGGATGTTGAGTCTGCTTTTATTAAGGAAGGATTTTCTCTTGGTTAGCGTAAAATCATACATTGAAAGCGGAGGAGTTAAGATTTCACCGCCGAGAAAAACAACAGCCTGAAAAATAAAAAAGCGAACTTCTATTAGCGGATATTCTCTTATCGGTGACAGAAGTTTCGCTTATTTTATCAACCGCAAAGCCTTTTCCGTATTCGCAAAATGCCTTTTGGCAAAATAATTCAAGCTTTCTTCGCCTTTTTCGGCGATGAGTCGAGCGGCTGCTTCATCGACGATGGAACCGGCGCCTTTTGGAAGGGTGAAGCCAGCTTTCTTAGATAATTTTTCCATTTCTCTTAAAAATGCAAAGCGGGCGAGAATGGAAGCGGCAGCCACAGCAATATGGACGCTTTCACCTTTCGTTTGAAAATAGACGTTTTCCTTGCAAATCTCTTTTTCTTTTTCTAAATATCGGAAGTAAAGAGGCTCTTCCGCAAATTGATCGACCAGTATGGCGTCCGGTTTTTCAGGAGAAATTTTGTGCAATACATTTAAAAGGGCGCGATTGTGAAGAAGAGCTTTCATTTTGCCTTGGGACATTCCGTTTTTCTGAAGCTCATTATATTTTTCGTTATGCAGCACCAATAAACTGTATGGAATGGTGTGGACCAATTGTTTTGCGATATCGATAATACGCTGATCGCTGAGCTGTTTCGAATCTTGCACACCTAAATGTTTTAGATCAAGGATCTTATCTTTTCGGACAAAGGCCGCAACAACAGTGATCGGGCCAAAATAGTCCCCTGTACCGACTTCATCACTGCCGACAACGGAAAGCGATGAAAAACCGGAAGGCAAGACAGAACCTTTGCTCATGGATGATTTTTTTTCAGATGGAAGAGAGTCTTGTTCCCACTTTTTGGATTCTTGCTCGGCGCTGTTTCCTTGAAAAAGGACTTTTCCGCTTTTGTAAGCGGTGATTGTGCATCCGTTTCGTTTAGCACAAAAAACAGCACCAGTCGGCAGTTTCAAGGTTAAATCGTCCGCATAATGTGTTTTCATGGACGAAAGAACAGAATGAGATACTTTCAGTACTATATTCGACAACATAATTCTCCTTTTTCTTTTCAAATGATGAATGTTGATGTTAATATAAAGGTTAGGAT
>JGI25329J36429_1001538_pt1 | contig 10989 bp, 6 predicted proteins | sample HigsolmetaAR204D_FD_36429 | JGI IMG/M metagenome (IMG submission 36429)
TTTAGAAAAACTACTCGGAAGATGTGGAAAAGTTATCCACAAGCGTTTAAACATACGAATCCGGCAAAATATGATAAAATATAAATTGTATTTTATAAAGCAAAAGCAGGGACTGGGAGTGGTTCCGACGAAAATATAAAAGCCGATCATTATGCAGTTGGTACTCATAAGATTGGAAAAATTGGAATAAAGATACGTGGAATGAACTTCGTCGGACTGACTCCTAAACCGATTATATATTTTGGAGTGAGGGTATGCTTGGAAAATTAATTGCCGGATTAATCTTTCCGTGTTTGTTGGTCATCTTATTTTCACGTGTAACTTATAATCATATCGTCGGATTGCTGTTAACATTGGCTCTGATTTCTGTGTCCGCATATAAAGGTTATACCCATTCATGGCCGTTGATTATTATTGACGGTATTTCGTTGACGATAGGATTTTGGTATTCAAAACGCATGGTAAAAAATTTTAAAAGAAAAAAGGATGAATGAGGTATAAAATCGCTTATCACAATTTGTTAGGCGGTTTTTCTTTTCATCGGGGAATGAGGATAAGTTCTTCATACCCTGTGGATAAACAGTGTAAAAATTGTGTATAACGTTAATATTGTGGTTAATTAAATTTACAGCTGGGACTGCATCATTTGATACTTTTCTTTAGGCGCCCTTAAATCCGCGGAATGGACATCCTCGTTGGAAATTTATACATTCGCCTAACCTATAAAAATTAAACGAATATTCGTTCGCAAAATAGTGGCTTTTCTGTTATGCTTTTGGTAAAATAGATTCTGTGAATGATGAATGTACGGACCCAAAAAATAATGGGGTGATTTAGATGGAAAAAACAAAGGATCAATTTCAGTTAGTGTCAAAATATCAACCTCAAGGGGATCAACCGCAAGCGATAAAAGAGCTGGTTGCCGGCTTAAAAAACGGCAAGAAACATCAAACATTGCTGGGGGCAACCGGTACAGGGAAAACTTTTACCATTTCTAATGTGATAAAAGAAGTGAATAAACCAACGTTAATTATTGCNCATAACAAGACATTGGCAGGGCAATTATACAGCGAATTCAANGAGTTTTTCCCAAACAATGCCGTTGAATATTTTGTNAGTTACTATGATTATTACCAACCNGAAGCCTATGTACCACAGACCGATACGTATATCGAGAAGGATGCAAGTATTAATGATGAAATTGATAAGCTGCGACACTCAGCNACATCGGCATTATTTGAACGTCGCGATGTCATTATCATNGCCAGTGTATCCTGCATTTATGGGTTAGGTTCACCGGAAGAATATAAAGAACTTGTATTATCACTAAGGGTCGGCACGGAAATCGAGCGGAATGAACTGCTTCGGAAATTGGTTGATATCCAGTATACCCGAAATGATATTGACTTCCATCGGGGTACCTTCCGGGTTCGCGGTGATGTTGTGGAAATTTTNCCNTCTTCACGNGATGAGCATTGTATCCGTGTTGAATTTTTTGGTGATGAAATTGATCGAATTCGGGAAGTCGATGCGTTGACGGGCGAGATTATCGGAGAACGGGAACATGTGGCGATTTATCCGGCTTCCCACTATGTTACACGGGAAGAAAAAATGCAAGTCGCCATTAAAAATATTGAACNAGAATTACAAGAACGGTTAAAGGAACTCCGGGATCAAGGGAAGCTTTTAGAAGCACAAAGATTGGAACAGCGGACAAATTATGATTTGGAAATGATGCGGGAAATGGGTTTTTGTTCAGGAATTGAAAACTATTCCCGTCATTTAACCTTAAGGGAAGCGGGCGCTACCCCATATACGTTGCTCGATTATTTTCCAGAGGATTTTTTAATCGTTGTTGATGAATCCCATGTAACGATTCCGCAAATCCGGGGTATGTATAACGGAGACCAAGCAAGAAAAAATGTACTTGTTGAACATGGCTTCCGCTTACCATCTGCCCTGGATAACCGACCGCTTATGTTTGAAGAATTTGAAAAACATATCAACCAAATTATTTACGTTTCAGCAACTCCGGGACCATATGAATTGGAACATTGTCCGACGGTGGTTGAACAAATTATTCGTCCGACCGGCTTACTGGATCCGATTATAGAGGTCCGTCCGATCAAAGGACAAATTGATGACCTTATCGGAGAAATTCAAGAACGAATTCGGAAAAATGAGCGGGTTCTTGTAACNACATTAACGAAAAAAATGTCCGAGGATTTAACCGATTATTTGAAAGAAATCGGGATTAAAGTTCAGTATTTACATTCTGAAGTAAAAACATTGGAGCGGATTGAGATTATTCGTGATTTGCGACTGGGCAAATATGATGTCATTGTCGGGATTAACTTGTTACGGGAAGGACTTGATATTCCGGAAGTGTCCCTTGTTGCCATTTTAGATGCAGATAAAGAAGGATTTTTACGGTCAGAACGTTCATTAATCCAAACGATTGGCCGGGCAGCAAGAAATGCAAACGGAAAAGTCATTATGTANGCGGACCAAATTACTCGTTCAATGGATTTCGCAATCAATGAAACAAAACGGCGGCGCCAAATCCAAGAAGAATATAATCGGAAACATGGCATTACCCCGAAAACGATNCAAAAAGAAATTCATGATGTTATTCGTGCAACCATTGCCGCTGAAGAACAGGAAGAATACAGTACGACTGATAAATATGGAAAGTTATCTAAGAAAGAACGGGAAAAATTAATTCAAAAATTAGAAGTGGAAATGAAAGAAGCAGCCAAAGCACTTGACTTTGAACGCGCTGCTGAATTGAGAGACTTGGTATTAGAGTTGAAAGCAGAAAGGTGACGATAAATGAAGGATCAAATTAAAGTAAGAGGTGCACGGACAAATAACTTAAAAAATATTGATGTCGATATTCCCCGTAATCAACTTGTAGTCTTTACGGGGTTATCCGGTTCAGGAAAATCTTCGCTGGCTTTTGATACCATTTATGCNGAAGGTCAACGTCGGTATGTCGAGTCNCTTTCTGCTTATGCCAGNCAGTTTTTAGGACAAATGGACAAGCCGGATGTTGATTCNATTGAAGGATTATCTCCGGCTATTTCTATTGACCAAAAAACGACCAGTCGGAATCCCCGTTCAACNGTTGGAACAGTTACGGAAATATATGATTATTTGCGATTACTNTATGCTCGTATTGGTCACCCGATTTGTCCGAACCATGGCATTGAAATCACCTCACAAACCGTTGAACAGATGGTCGATCGTATATTGGAATATCCGGAGCGGACCCGGATTCAAATCTTAGCTCCGGTAGTCTCCGGCAGAAAGGGGACGCACGCCAAAGTTCTTGAAGACATAAAGAAAGAAGGGTTTGTCCGCGTCCGTATTGACGGAGAAATGCTTGAATTGAACGATGATATTGAGCTGGAAAAAAATAAAAAGCATTCCATTGATGTTGTCATTGACCGGATTATTATAAAAGAAGGAGTCACAGCACGGCTGACCGACTCATTGGAAACAGCATTGAAACTAGGACAAGGACGCGTCATAATCGATGTCATTGGTCAAGAAGAATTACTTTTCAGTGAGTTACATGCTTGTCCGTATTGTGGTTTTTCCATCGGGGAATTGGAACCAAGGATGTTTTCGTTTAACAGTCCGTTTGGGGCTTGCCCGGATTGTGACGGGATTGGTTCGAAATTGGAAGTGGATCTCGACCTTGTCATTCCGGATAAAAACTTAACTTTACGACAAGGGGCGATTGCACCTTGGGAACCGGTCAGTTCCCAGTATTATCCGCAATTATTAGAAGCGGTTTGTAATCATTACGGGATTGATATGGATGTACCGGTGAAAGATATTCCGCAACATTTAATGGATAAAATTTTATACGGTTCAGATGGGGAATTAATTCACTTCCATTATGAAAATGATTTTGGCATGATTCGGGATACGGATATCGAATTTGAAGGCGTTCTTCGCAATATTGAGCGCCGTTTTCGGGAATCCACTTCTGATTATACAAGAGAACAAATGGAAAAGTATATGGCGCAAAACCCTTGTCCGACATGTAAAGGATATCGCTTGAAAAAAGAAACATTGGCAGTGAAAATTAATGGACTTCATATTGCGGAAGTAACCGACTTTTCCATTCAAGAAGCTCTCCATTTTTTCGATACATTGGAATTAAGTGAAAAAGAACAAAACATTGCTCGCTTAATTTTGCGGGAAATTAAGGAACGGCTCGGTTTTCTTGTTAATGTTGGTTTGGATTATTTAACCTTGAGCAGGGCGGCCGGTACATTATCCGGTGGAGAAGCTCAACGGATTCGTCTGGCAACTCAGATCGGTTCCCAATTAACGGGTGTCCTGTATATTTTGGATGAGCCGTCAATTGGTTTGCATCAACGCGATAATGATAAATTAATTGAAACGATGAAACGAATGCGTGATCTTGGAAATACGTTAATCGTTGTTGAACATGATGAAGATACGATGTTGGCGGCTGATTATCTTGTCGACGTTGGACCGGGAGCGGGTGTTCATGGAGGCACGGTTGTTTCAGCCGGAACACCGGAACAAGTGAAGGGTGATCCGCATTCATTAACAGGTCAATATTTAGCCGGCAAAAAATTTATTCCGTTGCCACAAGAACGGCGAAAAGGAAATGGACAATATTTGGAAGTTGTTGGCGGTAAAGAAAACAATTTAAAAAATATCCGTGTTAAATTTCCTCTCGGTACATTTATTGCGGTCACCGGTGTTTCCGGATCAGGTAAAAGTACATTAGTTAATGAAATTTTATATAAAAGCCTATCACAAAAATTAAATCGTGCCAAAGTGAAACCGGGGCAACATAAAGAAATCAAAGGAATAGAAAATCTGGAAAAAGTTATCGATATTGACCAGTCACCGATCGGACGTACTCCACGTTCCAATCCGGCTACTTATACAGGTGTTTTCGATGATATCCGTGATGTATTTGCAGCGACGAACGAGGCCAAAATTCGCGGCTATAAAAAAGGACGCTTTAGTTTTAATGTTAAAGGCGGTCGCTGTGAGGCATGTAAAGGGGACGGCATCATTAAAATTGAAATGCACTTTCTTCCGGATGTTTATGTACCATGCGAGGTTTGTCATGGAAAACGGTACAATCGTGAAACATTGGAAGTGAAATATAAAGGGAAAAATATTGCGGACGTGCTTGATATGACCGTAGAAGATGCATTGGAGTTTTTTGCCAATATCCCAAAAATTAAACGGAAAATCCAAACGATTTATGATGTTGGTCTCGGGTATATGAAACTTGGTCAACCGGCAACGACATTATCCGGTGGGGAAGCACAACGGGTTAAGCTTGCCTCCGAATTGCATCGGCGTTCCAATGGCCGCACTTTGTATATTTTGGACGAACCGACAACCGGTCTTCATGCTGATGATATTGCCCGTCTCCTCGATGTTTTACAACGTCTTGTTGAAAACGGCGATACGGTGGTCGTTATTGAACATAATCTCGATGTGATAAAAACAGCGGACTATATTATTGATCTGGGTCCGGAAGGCGGGGATCGCGGCGGTACGGTTATTGCGAAAGGAACGCCTGAACAAGTGGCCAAAACAGATGTGTCTTACACCGGTTATTATTTGAAACGTGTTATCGAGAGGGACCGAGAACGGATGAAAAACATGATTCGGGAAAAAGAAGAACTACCAATACAATCATAATTTCCGAATTAAAGCTAAACATTCATGTATAAAATATGTATTAACCAGAAAAAACTGTTTCACTAATAGATGAAAAGGCATGGTAACTCAAGTTTTGATAACCATGCCTTTTTGTGTAAAGGAATTAATTTCAAATAGTTTTATATTGAAAATGTATATGTTGCTTTTACAGAATTGATTTGTTCAAATAGTTTTATATAAGAGAGCTTTTTAAATAAAATTTATACTGACTACCTTGACTTGCCATAATGTGCGATACTAAAAGTTTATTCATATCGTAAAGCTTCGATTGGGTCTAAATTCGATGCTTTATTAGCAGGTAAGATGCCGAATATGATACCGATAAACATCGAGAACAATAATCCGACTAAAACGACCGGCAATGAGACAAGTATTGGAAAACCGATTATCGACGAAACCAAATAAGCGACACCAGCACCAAATAAAATCCCAATCGTCCCGCCGATTAACGTTAATGTCATTGCTTCGACTAAAAACTGAAATAAAATTTGACCTCTTGTCGCACCCAAAGCCATCCGGGTACCTATTTCACGGGTACGCTCGGTAATGGAAACAAGCATAATATTCATGACGCCAATTCCACCGACTAATAAAGAAACTCCGGCAATACATCCAATAATCAGGGTCATAATGGATGTAATTTGGCCAATCCCTTCAGCAATTTCTTCCATGTTTGTCACTTGGTAGGCTTCCTCTGTTCCATGAATTTGATTTAATAATTGTGCTGCTTTCTTTCCTGCTTCTTGCAATTTCTCAGTATTTTCAGCTTGAATCGTTATGGAACTGATTTTGTTGTTACCGGTGATCGTCCGCCAAGTTTTCCAAGGAACATATACTTCATTAGAACTAAATGATGCCAACAACCCGGTTGGTTTTTCTAAAACACCGACAACTTCAAAAGGCTGTGATTGAACATAAATAATTTTTCCTAACGGCTCCTCTTTTTCAAATAATTCCTTGCTAAGACCTGAACTGATTACAGCCGCACGTCCGCCCCCTAAAAAATCTGATGGCAGTAAATTTCTTCCGCTCGATACGTTTAACTCGTTTACTTCAATGTACGTTTGGTTAATACCGGAAATAGATGACTCAATTGTATTTTCCCGGTAGCGAACATTGCCAAATTCATCACTGGATGTCACAATTTTTGAAATTTCCGGGATTGTTTCAATGGAACGGATATCGTCTTCCGTAAACGGTGACCAAAGAGCATCCGGATTTTCCTTCATTTCTTCTTCAGAGGGGGAGTAAGATAAAGAAACCGTATTTCCGGAACCAACAATTAGTGATTTGAGCTTTTCCGTTCCCCCTTGACCAAGTGCGACAATGAAAATGACGCTCGATACACCAATAATTATGCCAATCATTGTTAAAATTGAACGCATTTTATGAACAAAGATGGAGGAGAAAGCAATTTTAATATTTTCGACAATACTCATAGGATCTCTCCTCTATTTTCTTGATCAATATCTTGAACGATGTACCCGTCACGTAATAAGATTAACCGATTGGCATAGCTGGCCACTTCTTCTTCGTGCGTAACAACAATTACGGTAGTCCCGTCTTCTTTATTTAACATAGTAAATAGCTCCATAATCTGTTCGCTTGTTTTTGTATCGAGAGCACCGGTCGGTTCATCAGCCAGGATCAGATCGGGTTTATTGACAATGGCTCTGGCAATTGCCACCCGTTGTTTTTGGCCACCTGACAGCTCATTGGGTAAGTGTAACATCCGATCCCCGAGTCCAACTTTCTCTAAAGCTTCTTTTGCTCGTTCTTCCCGCTCTTTCTTTTTAACTCCGGCATAAATCATCGGAAGTTCAACATTTTTCAACGCATTTAATCGCGGTAACAAATTAAATTGTTGAAAGACAAAGCCAATCGCCCGGTTGCGAATTTTTGCCAGTTCATGCTCTTTATACTGCAAAACCTCTTTCCCGTTTAAAAAATATGTACCCTCAGTCGGTCGATCGAGAAATCCAATAATATTCATTAAAGTGGATTTTCCGGAACCGGACGGGCCCATAATTGAGATAAATTCTCCTCTATTAATCTTTAAATCAATTCCGTTTAGAACAAGAACATCTTCATTCCCTAGTGAATAACTTTTTTTAATAGAAGCCAATTGGATCATTTTACAATCACTTCCATGCCATCTTGAATGTCATCGGACGGGTCTTTAATGACTTTATCTTTCTTGGTAACCCCATCTTTAATTTCAATGGATTCGAGTGAGGCGTTGCCAACTTTTACTTCTTTTCTTACAGCTTTTCCATTTTTAACAATGAAAACATAACTTTTTTCCCCGTCTTGTTTAACAGCAGTTAATGGGAGAGTTTTAGCCGTGTATTCATTGGCGGTGATTTCAATAATCATTTGAAACCCGGGCTTTAACTCAATATTTTGATCGGTTACTTCAATTTCGATCGTATATTGAACGCCGCTTTGTGCACCTGAATCTTGTAAACCGGTCGACTCTTCGGGTAAATATGAAATACTTTTCACTTTCCCTGACCATGTCTTATCAGGAACTGTGTCCGCAGTTAGTTTAACCGCTTGTCCTTCATTAATTTTCAGCGCATCATATTCTGAAACTGAGCCAACAACGATAAACTGACCAATTGAACCAATTTTCATAATCGGTTCGGGGATTTCCGAATTTGTTTTAAACTGGGCATCCTCATTTATCTCAATGATTTTACCGGCAATATCACTTACAACTTTCAAATCGGCTAACTGTTGGTTAATATTGTCTTTTTGTAATTGAGCTTGCTTTAATTCAAGTTTTGCTTGTTCCAACTGAAGATTTACTTGATCACGTTCTTTCTTTAATGTTTCATCATCTTTATTGTCTTTTAAAAGTTTATCTATTTCCTTTAGCTGTTTTTGTGTATCTTCAATTTGTAAATTGACCGACTGGATTTGCAACTCATTTTGTTTTTGTTCCATTAAAAGCTGGTCACTTTTATAGGTGAAAAGCGGGGTTCCTGCTTGAACATCGTCACCAACTTTTACTGAGATATCTGCAATCTTTCCTTTCGTTGCATCATAGTAAATCGACTGTTCGTTTGCCAGTTTTAATGTTCCTTGTGAGATAACATTTTCGGATAATTTTTCCTCCTTAACGGAAGCAACTTCAACTTCAATATTATTACCGGAAGCTTTTATTAGATTAAAAGAAAACAAGGTTACAATAATGGCGATAATTCCAATGGTTATCCATAGTTTTTTATTTTTCATCAATAAACACCTTTCACTTACTTATAGAATAGAAACAATGACCGATTCAGATATTACTTCTTAGGCCCATCCGATCATGGAGAAAAAGATCGATAACATGTAAAAACCGATGGAAACACCCCATGCTAATTCTTTGGAAAAAGATGCCACCTTCTGTAATCCAATTGCCGATAATATGACACTCCAAATGGAAAAAACTTCAATATTATCAAATACTGCCTTTAGTGCACCATCAGCGGGGATCAATGTAGTAAGACTAGTGAACGTAGTAGTTGACGACCCGGTAATGACCATGCCAATTCCGTTTACAATCATGCCTAAAGCAGTTAGGATCAATAAATATACATTCATTGAAAACAGCTGGCGGAACGATACATTCGAACGTGCTAACCTTGCAATCAACAAATAAACAAGCGTACCAATAAACGCAGTTACAATAGGTACAATCACACCGGCAATAATAGAACCGATTACTAAAAATGGGGCTAACTCTTCCGGTAAACCTTCATTTCCTGACTCGGTATTGGTTGTAACAATGATCATTCCAATGCTAAACACAAGAATAATCATTAACAATGGTCCCCAGATTTTCGGTTTTTCTTTTATTCTGGCAAAATGTTCGCTTGGACTCCAAAGAATCCCCCATAGACTTGGACTCTTCTTTTCAATTTCATTTGNTTCTAATCTTTCTTCCACAACAATCCATCCCTTCTTTATGGTTTACTCTAATTTTTACGGATTTGAAGAAAAAAGGTTTCAAACCCGTATGATTTATTTTAAAGGTACTAATAACTTGATATTGCCATAATCGTGCAGCGATCTGATTGATACAGCTGTTTTATCAGCAATTTCTTCAATTCAAAAAAATTTTTTCCATTTCCAATCCTCCATTTAGATACGTATTAAAGCTCTATTCTTACTATAAAGCCTAACGTAACTGTAGGTTCAAGAGGAAATTTAATCGAAAAAAATTGTTTTTTTAATGGAACTGATTTAAACAAAAGAATTTTCCTCTCTCTAGCAAATTTTACAAACTGTCCCTTTGCTTTAAAAAACACTACATGATAAAAGAATTTTAAACAACATAAGCTATTTCCATGAAACTTTTCGGTTTGAATTACGTAAAAAGTATAAATAAATGAGAGATTTTGTAAAGGACGTGAAAAATATGAAGGAAGAACGGAAGAAAATTTTAGAAATGGTGAAGACAGGCCAAGTGAGTATTGAAGAAGCGGAAAAATTGTTGGAAGAACTCGAAAACATGGAGTCACTAAAAGAAGAAAAAAAAGCGAAAATGGCTGAAGAATTATCAAAAATTGAAGCATACAAATCCAGTCATGAACAAAATGAGAAGGAGACTTTTCATCAGTNAAGTTCTACAAAAACATCAACATTTGCCAAGGAAGCAAAAGATACANTGACCAATTTGTTTGAAAGAGCAATGAAGAAAATAAAGGAAATGGACTTGGATTTCCATCATTCGGTCAATGTTTCACACGTATTTCAACAAAATGAAAACAAGTTTAAAGATGTGTTTATTGAAATTCCAAATGGTTCTGTACAGCTGATTGTATGGGATCATTCCGACGTCCGTGTGGAATGTGAAGGGAAAGTGTATCGCGAGGAAGATCCTGTTCAAGGTAAAGAGCGATTTTTAGAAAATATTGAGTTTCGTGTCGATCAAGAGGCCCTTGCTTTTTTAGCTAAAGAGAAATTCATGAAGGTTGACACAAAAGTTTTCTTACCACAAAGCATTTATAACAAAGTAGCGATTAAACTGTTTAACGGCACGATTAGCGGGGAAGGCGTTAAAGGGAAAAAAATTAAATTTCAAACGTCCAATGGAGGCATCCGATTAGAAAGTTGTGAAGCAGAAAAGGCAGATCTTGAAACTGTGAATGGAACGATAAACTTGACCCAATGTAAAATAGATGATGCGGAAACGGAAACAATGAACGGTAAGGTGACGATTGACGGTTCCTATCAAAAAATCGATGCAGAAACAATAAGCGGTTCAAT
>JGI25329J36429_1001546_pt1 | contig 10963 bp, 9 predicted proteins | sample HigsolmetaAR204D_FD_36429 | JGI IMG/M metagenome (IMG submission 36429)
CTGATGGCACCCTTTCTTTATATACCGGAGTAAAAAAATGATTATTTCGTTTTCTTTCCAAATATGTTATGTTCAAAAAAAGAGATTAAAGAAAGTGGGATACCGATGACAATGGATGCCAGAAAAGTATACAACGGAATCGTTTTGCTGACAGGTTACCTGCAGCGTTTATATGTGTTTGAAAATATTCTTCATCAGTTGAATATTCCCCGAGATCAGGACCGGCTTGAAAAGGTGAAGGAATTGTTCGATGATTCCTTGGCGATGCTGCCTTTGTTCGAACAAACAAAAGAATTGACCGAAACGCAAGTCAAAAAATTGGAATCCGTGACGGCGGAAGTGGAAAAGTTGATGGCCACTTATTTTAAAGAAGGCCAAATTTCCTTCAATGAAAAATTGGCTTATGTCGGTTCTACTCTTTATTCCGAGCAGCATGTCAATTTGGGAATCCTCCGCCTCGGAAAAGTGTTTCAGGTGGAAGTGAACAAAGACTTTGAAATGCGCGTGAAATTTTATGAAGAACGGACAAAATTCATCGACACGATCGTTTCATTAATGAAGAAGAATCAGCAGGTTGAAGAAAAGGCGATGGAAATCATCGAGATGTGGTATGAAAATGTGGCCAAAAATAAAAACAATATTATGAACGATATCCGAATGATTGGTCAATTGATTGGCTTTTAACAGAAAAACTGATGGAATGCGGACATCCATTCACATCAGTTTTTTTATTTTAATATAATATTTAATAATCCAAATACTGGAAATATATCGCATAAGCAGTTTCCATTTCATGATAGTCTCATTCCAATTTTCTATTTTTGCAATGCGGTTAAGTATCCATCATTATTGCCAGAGAGCGAAACAAATATAGTTGGAAAAAATTGAGATGTCCATTTGCACCGATTTTTGAATGCGGTATACTGTTGGAGAGGTGATTTTATGTTTGTCAGCGAAAAACAAGTGGAAATCCGTTATGCCGATACGGATCAGATGGGTGTGGTGTATCACGCCAACTACGTCATTTGGATGGAAATTGGCAGAACCCAATTGATCCGCGATTTGGGATACGATTATACAAAGTTGGAAGAAATGGGAATTGTATCACCAGTGATTGAATTGAATGTCCAATATAAAAAAGCGATGCGTTATGGACAAGTGGCAACTGTCCGTACATGGGTGGAACAGCATGATAAATTGCGCACGACATACGGTTATGAAATCTTGCATGAAGACGGCTCCGTTGCGGCGACAGGTACAACGGTGAACATTTTGGTGACAAAAGAAAACTTTAGACCGGTGCCATTAAGAAAAATTGATCCGGATTGGGATGCAAAATACCATGAAATTGCCCGGACAAAAAAGGGATAGGGGTACATAATGACTAGTGAAAGGGCTAGTCATTTTTTATTTTTCAAAACTATAACGGTCCATCTATTTTTGTTATAATGACGATTGTGAGTAAAAAAGGAGGGATGTTCATGGTACAAACGGTAGAAGCGATGAAATGTTTCATTGTGTTGACGAATACAGCACGGGAAGCCATCAAGGAACACTTTGCCGATGAACATGCCTTTTTTCAATTGCAATCCTCTTTCCATGTATTTCTAGAAAAACAATCCATTGAAGAAACATCCCTATCCCTGGCCATTTATTTTGACAACGAACAAAATAGTAATTTGGCGAAAAAGATGAATGGCCGGGTTGTGATTATAGACTGCGTTTTTGATAGCAAAAATGGCCTCATCGCCAAAAACTTCCGGACTAAGGGAAAACATACACCGGTCAAGACGAATCGAAGAAAATCGATGAGAATCCATTTCGCACCAACAAGAATCAACGGCCACACTTATCCGGAGGCATTCCTGAAAACCATTGCCGAATTGCCGGTTGCAAAAGACAGATACGATTATGTCAATAAACGGATCACCAGCTGGGAAGGCTATTTAAAAGTTTTATACAAAAATGCCAACATCGATGATATTGAAGCAAGAATACAGTCTGTTTCGTACAGTTCTGACTGTTCCGTGGCAACATTGAAACTGGGTGGCATCACAAACAAAGAGTGGAAACAGATAAAAGGAATGAACGCCTATGTCAAAGGCGTAAAAAGTGAAATCGGGGAAGTTGTAAAAACCAATGCCCAACAACAAACCGTCGACATCGAACTGAGTCCGCCAATCAGTAAACTCGCCAAGCAACAGGTATTTGATTTTCCCTCAGAGCAAGTCACTTTCAGCAACGCCTCGACAAAATCCCAGCTCAACCGCCTCTTGAAAGGGTTTGAACATTTAAAGGAAGGGCTTGCGGCAAACCCGAATCTTGAAAACTTTTTATTTGAAGACGAACCAAAGGTGGCAAATCGGAAAAATCGGCTTCAAATCGAATTTCATAACAATCTGAATGAATTTCAGCGGGAAGCTGTGCTGGGTGCACTGGAAACAGAAGATTTGTATGTCATTCAGGGACCACCCGGAACAGGGAAAACAACGGTCATTTCTGAAATCTGTTATCAAAACGTGAAAATGGGATTGAAAACATTGATCGCCTCCCAATCCAATTTGGCGGTGGATAATGCACTTGGCCGGCTTTTATCCAATAAAGACATCCGCATTTTGCGCTACGGACGGACAGACAGCATCGAAGAAGAAGGGAAAAAGTTCATCGAGGAGAATGTGGCGGAATATTGGAAAACTCAAACCTTTGATGCGTTATCGAAGGAAATCAGTCAACATGATCAAAAGGAAATCCTATTGCAACAGGGCATTCAAGCATGCACGAGCCAAATCGATCACCTGAAGGAAAAAGCGGCCGAACTGGAAAAGGAGATTTTGCGGAAAAATCAGGCGGAAAAGGAATTGGAAAAGGCTTTTGACACAATTTCCAATTTGAAAAAGCAAATCATCGCTTTAAATAAAGAAAAGGAAAAAGCGGAACAAACCATTGAAACATTCCAATCCTCCTTGAATGAACGGTCTGAAAAACTGAAAGAAATCGAACAAACATTGTCCAGCACCGGTCTTGATAAAATTCAGCTGGAAATCAATGAAGCAAGGAAACATATCGAAGAAAGCGAACATTTCATCCACTATGTTGAAACAAAGGAAAAATTGGAAAAAGCGCAATCCGATTTGCAGCAAGTGTCCAATGAAATTGCATTCATGGAGTCAAAAATATTGGAAGTGGATGAACTCCTGGCCCAATTGAAATCCTTCAAAAAATTGGAGGAAGTGGAAGGATTCATTGAAACCTATGGAATCCGAAGAGGTTTTGTCATCAACCAACTGTTTTTGGATATGGAGAAAATTTATCAACAGTTGATGGAACTGAAACCGGCAATCCAAATTTCCGAGCGGATTGAAAAAGCCATCGAATACAATCAAAAAACGTTGAGAATACCCATCGATCCCGTCCCGCTCCCGCCGAACCACCATTATTCATTACATGAGGTCAATGACTTTTTGGATAAGTTGGCACTCGCCTTCAAACAACGAAAAATCAATTGGCAGAACGGAATCCCCTCCATCCGTGGCCTATATTTAAGGCGGCTATATGTGAACGGGTTGCTCGTTCAATATCAATCGTTGGCCGATGAGTCGAAACACGTTTTTGAAAAATTGAAAAGTGCCGTGGCCGAACAATATTTGGAAAACCTCGGCCTCCATGAATCGAAACTTCAGTCTTATAAACAAAAAGAGGTCCAACTGCAACAAGAGATCCAACAATATGAAAGAGAATTGGCGGAACTGCCAATAGAAAATACCGGGTTCATTCCGTCCATTGATGAACTTCAAGCGGTCATTCAAACGTTGCAGGAAAAGATTGGCCGGTTGGAAGAACAACAAGAAAGTTTCCATTCCTATGAGGAGCAAAAAGCACAACTGAATCATGAAATCANCGAAATGGAAAAAGAACTTTCNCAACACCAGGAGTCGTTATCCAACATACAAAGCGAATTAAAAGAGCTTCACCGTCAAGGGATTATGATGGAACGGAAAGTGGAGCAGCTGCAGCAAATCATGAAACAAAATCCGGAGCTTGAATTGGAACAGACGGAAGAGCGGATCAAGGAACGCCATCTCCAAATTGAAAAATACCAACGGCAGATCGAAATGTTGCCGATCACAAAAGAAATCCAGAAAGAATGGCATTCGTTATTAAATCAAGCGACGGAACAGGATTTGGACGAAATTCGGAAACTTTACGTAAAACATGCCAATGTAATCGGAACAACCTGTGTCGCTTCGGCAAACAAAGAATTTATGGACAACTATCCGATTTTCGATGTGGTCATCATCGATGAAGTGTCGAAAGCAACGCCGCCGGAATTATTGCTTCCAATGTTGAAAGGGAAGAAGATCATCCTTGTCGGCGACCATCATCAGTTGCCGCCGTTGATCGGCGATGATACGTTTGAAGAAACCCTTGAAGAGATTATGAAGGAAACGGACAGCTTTGAAGAAAAAAGGGAACTGGAGAAGCTGTTGGAGGAATCTTTGTTTGAACGGCTTTATAAACATTTGCCCGCCTCGAACAAGAAAATGCTCGGGATTCAGTATCGCATGCATGAAAAGATCATGCGGACGATTGCACCGTTCTATGAAAATGGAAAAGAATCGTTGCAATGCGGCTTGGACAACTCCGATGAAGCTAGAGACCATAAATTGGATGGACATTATGTAAAACGGCAGGAACACTTGTTATGGTTCGACCTGCCAAATCAACCGGCTTATTTTGAAGAGCGGATGAAAGAAGGCTCCAGCTTGTTCAATAAAGCTGAGCTTGAATGGATCCGCAAACTGCTTATCGACTTGAATGAAGCGACGGCCAAAGCGAAGGAGAACGGTCTGCTTGAAAAAGACTCCTTAAAAGCCGTCGGGGTGATCAGCTACTATCGGGAGCAAGTGAATCGGGTCAATCAGTTAGTGGAAGAACTGCATTTGCCTCATTTGCATATCCGGACAGGTTCCGTCGATAAATTCCAGGGGATGGAAATGGACGTGATTTTGTTGAGCATGGTCCGCAATAATCCGCACGGGGAAATCGGATTTGCGAAAGACTACCGGCGGTTGAACGTGGCTTTGTCAAGAGCCCGGGAGTTGCTGATGATTGTCGGCAGTTCCGATATGTTTACAATGCGTCCGAAAAAGAAAGAAACGAGAGAAATGTACCAGCATTTATTTAATGTCGTAAAACAGCAACAAGGAATACGAAAAATAACGAAGGAGCCCGTGACATGGAACTCCAGCAATTAAAAAATCAATTGGAAAAAGAAATCAGGGGAACCATTGTTCATACGGACATTTGGTGTATTCCCATGCATACCTATGAAATCACCTATCAGCCCATCCAGAAAAAGGCGATGGACATTTTAATGAAAATTCTGCTTTTCTCCTTCCAAAAATCGGCTTTTGAAAGTGCTGAACAGCTCAGCGAAATTTTGTTGGTGGAGCCCTTATTCATCGAAGATTTGATGCGGAAGATGCAAAAGAACGGGCTGCTTGCACGGGAAAACAACTTTTATCAACTGACGGAAAAAGGAAAGCGGCAATTTTCCCAAGGCGTCTTTGAAGAGGAATTGGATCCTGTGACAATAGAGTTATTGTACAGCCCGGTGCATCATCAAATGATGAACGGTGATATGGAGGAAGTGCTGGATTTTGATGATTTTCCGGACCAATTGTATCGTTATATGAATGATGGAGAAGAATCATTGGATGTGGAGTTTTTTAAAAAGGAAATTCAAAATATAATAATCGATCGGGCGGATGAAGTTCATCAAGAAATCAAATCCATCCTATCGTTGGAAAATACGCAAATCAACGATGTGCCCTGTATTGAATTCATTGTGTGGAACGCTGAAAACAGGGAATTTTTTCCGCGGGTGTGGAATACATTATTAAAAAATTGGGATCAATATTTGGAAAAAGAACTCTTTGAAATAGAAAATCCGGTTTGGTTAGAGAAATTTCACAGCAAAATAAAATAGCTCGATTATTGCAATTCTCTATTGGATATGTTAGGATAATCTTAATTTTATATGGGAATTATACTTTCTTATCAAGAGAAGTGGAGGGACTTGGCCCAATGAAACTTCAGCAACCTCTAACGGATGTTAGAAAGGTGCTAATTCCAGCAAGGCTCAGCCTTGGGAGATAAGAGAGTGCGTGCAAGGAAATTTTGTACCCTCTCATTCTCTTTTCTGGAATGAGCAGGGTTTTTTTATTAAGATATTTTAGAATGGGGGACAAGAGGAATGCCTATTAATATTCCGAAAAATTTACCTGCTGGAGAAATATTGAGAAACGAAAAGATTTTCGTCATGGAAGAGGACCGCGCATTATCACAGGACATACGTCCATTGAACATTTTGGTGTTGAATTTGATGCCTGAAAAAGAAAAAGCGGAATTACAGTTGCTGCGATTGCTCGGGAACACGCCGCTGCAAACCAATGTAACGTTTTTAAATACAGCCACGTATGAACCTAAAAATGTATCCAAAAGCCATTTGGAAGCATTCTATAAAACTTTTGATAAAATCAAGCACCGCCGCTTTGACGGAATGGTCATCACCGGGGCGCCGGTTGAACGGATGGAATTTGAAGAAGTCCATTATTGGAAAGAGTTGACTGAAATTTTGGACTGGGCGAAAGAGAATGTGACTTCAATCATTTATATCTGTTGGGCTGCACAAGCNGCTCTCTATTACCACTTCGGAATCGGAAAATTCGAGTTGCCGAAAAAATGTTCCGGTATATTTGCGCATACCATTACGGATTTGACGAATGATTTGGTTCGGGGGTTCAACGATGAATTTGTCGCACCGCATTCCCGTTACACTTCCGTTTCCATCGAAGAAATAGAACAGCATCCTGATTTGCAATTGTTGAGCTATTCGGAAGAGGTCGGACCTTTTATCATCCAATCCAAAGACAACAAACACATTATGATCACTGGCCACTTGGAATATGACGCAACAACGCTTGCGGAAGAATACGAGCGTGACGTAAAGAAAGGTTTACCTATAGACATACCGGCAAATTATTTCCCTAATAATGATCCAACAAAACAGCCAAAAAATACTTGGCGCGCCCATGCCCACTTATTATTCTACAACTGGCTGAACTACTACGTTTACCAAGAAACACCTTACGATTGGCATTATGTGGACGATTCAATCGAGTATCATATTTAAAATAACTGCAGGAATTCGAAATAAAAGGATTCCTGCAGTTTTTTATTATTGATCCGATCATTGGAAAACGATATGATACTGTTTCTTAAAATTTCGAATAAGTTTCACAAATTGTTAATAAGATGTTATACACATACCTATCAGGGCAAAACCAACTATCAATAAAGAATTCCCATTTAATGTAAATTAAAATGAGAAGCAAGGAGGCGGAATGTTAGAAAAATGTAATCGGACTATAAATTCCTAAAAAGGAGTGAGAAGTTTCGATGTGGAGTTTGATCACCATCATTCTATCTTTAATATTACTCATGATTTTGGCAATGCGAGGTTTCACCATCATCATCATAGCTCCGGTCGTCAGCTTATTTGTCATGATATTGAACAATATGCCGATCATCGATACCTTCCAAAATGACTATATGAACGGATTTACAAATTATGTGAAGAATTATTTCTTAATTTTCCTATTTGCAGCGATGTTTGGCAAATTTATGGAAGAATCCGGAGCTGCCCGAACGATAGCTCAATATCTGTTGAAAATATCGGGTAAAAAGAGCAAATTAAGAGTTTTGGTCACAATCATGTTTGTTTGTGCGCTGTTGACATATGGCGGCGTAAGTTTATTTGTTGTGATTTTTGCCATTCTGCCAATCGCCAAACCGATTTTCAAAGAAATGAATATCCCATGGCACTTATTTATTGCGGCGTTTATGCCGGGGATGGCGACTTTTACAATGACGATGCTTCCGGGAACTCCCGCCATTCAAAATATCATCCCGACCGCCTATTTGGGGACAACCGTTACTGCAGGTGCCTGGATCGGAATTGTAAGCGCTATCTTTGTTATCATCATCAATATTTGGTATATCCATTTCGCGTTGAAACGTTCTGAAAAACGGGGCGAAACATACTTTAATATGAAAAATTTAGAAAGCAAGGAAGACGAAGTTGAGGATAAATATGCCCATAAAAAACTCCCGAATATTATCCTTAGTCTGATTCCTCCCGTTCTATTGCTGGTTTTATTAAACCTCGTAAAATTAGAAATTATATATACCTTAATGATTACAGTGATTGTTAGTGCGGTCCTTTTCCATAAATATATATCCCTGAAAAAAGAAACAATCAATATTGGCGCGACAAATGCTGTTTTGCCGATCATCAATACTTCTGCAGATGTCGGATACGGTTCAGTCATTGCGGCCACTTCCGGATTTGCAGTCTTTCAGGATATCGTCACGAATATTCCTGGCAACCCTTTGATTTCACTCTTTGTCGCAACCAACTTGTTGGCAGGTATTACAGGATCCAGTTCGGGTGGACTGGCTATTGCGATGGAAACGCTGACAGATCTCTATTTAAGCCTTGGTGTCAGCCCTGAGGCATTCCACCGCATCGCAGCCATTGCATCCGGCGGTTTGGATGCTCTTCCTCATAATGGTGCAGTCATTACCACGTTGGTCGTTGCAGGATTGACACATAAGGATGCTTACAAACATATTTTTGCAACTTCAGTCATAGCACCATTGGTTGCCGCGGTACCTGGATTAATTGTTGCAATTTTGTTCTATTAATCTAAAAGGAGGTTTACGGTGAAAAAGATTGGAGTAATCGGCGCTGGAACAATGGGGTTTGGTATTTCCTTTTACTTTGCCATCAAAGGGATCCAAACTCATGTTGTCGATGTATCCGAAGAGGCAATTGCGACAGCCAAGGATAAATTCAATACTTATTTTCAACTTTTTAAGGAAAGCGGATATCCTTTGAAATTTTCTGAAAAGGAATCAAAGGCATTTATCAACTATTCAACAAGCCTTGAAGACTTAAAGGATGCGGATTTAATCATAGAAAGTGCTACAGAGAACCTTGAAATAAAACAGGAAATTTTTAAAACATTGGACGAAATTGCAAAACCGGATGCCATATTAACTTCAAACACTTCCAGTTTAAAACTCTCAGATATTGCCCTCCATGTAACAAAACATCGAAAACAACTGCTGCTGACCCATTTCTTTAATCCCGCGCAAATCATTCCACTGGTTGAATTGCTTGCTTTAGAAGAAACTTCCCCTGAAGTATTGGAAAAAGTGAAAGCATTTTTTGAATCCATTGATAAATCCCCGATCATCGTTCACAAAGAAATTCCCGGGCTGGTCGCCAATAGAATTCAAGTGGCATTGGCGAGAGAAGCATTAGCGCTATTGGAAAATGGTATCGTTTCAAAAGAAGATCTCGAAAAAACTTTATATGATGGTCCCGGTTTCCGCTTTTCAGCAAGCGGTTTGCTGAAAATCATCGACTTTGGCGGATTGGATGTCTGGTTGATTGTGCTGAAAAATCTTCAGAAAGAAATCGAATCAAGTGAAAGGGAATATTCATCCATAAGTACTTTGGTTGAGAATAATCATTTAGGTGTAAAAAACGGGAAAGGTTTCTTTGAATATCCTGGAAAGGGATTTGATGAATACGTATTGCAAAGGGATTCCGAACTTTTAAAACATTTAATCCATACACGTTACTGAGGTGATGTCAATGTCCAGTAAAAGAGTAGTTTTAGTCACTGGAGCAATCGGTGGAATCGGCACGGCGATTACGAAAAAGTTTATTGAAAACGGCGATATTGTTTACTTATTGGATTTGGATCAAGAAAAGGTGGATCAGGCCGTTCAACAATTGGGGGAAAACGCTTATGGCCACCGTTTGGATGTGAGTAATGAAAAAGAAGTGCATGCGGTGATTTCAAAAATTATCAGGGAACATGACAGAATCGATGTGCTGGTGAACAATGCGGGTCTGCAATATCGGGCGAAAATTGAAGAGTTCCCACTGGAAAAATGGCAGCAGTTGATTGATGTCATGTTGACCGGCGTTTTCTTGATGACAAAACATGTTTTTCCACAAATGAAGAAACAAAGATATGGCCGAATCATCAATATTTCCTCCGTTCATGGAAAAATGGCTACTCCGGAAAAAGTGGCCTATGTAGCCGCAAAACATGGTGTTATAGGAATCACCAGTGTAGCAGCGTTGGAAGGCGCCCCTTATGGGATTACCGTGAACTCGGTTTTGCCTGGGCCAGTAAAAACGCCGTTGTTGGAAAAACAATTGAAAGATTTATATGAAAGCGAAGGGTTGACAGAACAGGAAGCGCTCGTCCGAATTATGTATCCGCGCCAGGCGATGAACCGGTTCATTGAAGCTTCGGAGATTGCCAATACCGTATTCTTTTTGGCCTCTGATGAAGCATCAGCCATCACAATGGAGCATGTCAAAGTTGCAGGGGGAATGTAAATCATTCATTATATTCCACTTAAAAGAAAGGGGAATCCGATGAAACAAAAAGTCGTTGATCATCCTTCCGAACTTTCTTCGATTTTCAAAGACGGTCAAACCATTTTGGTAGGCGGATTTGGAATCGTAGGGTCGCCGTTGACAATCATTGACGTCATATGCGAAACGGATGTGAAACATTTGCATGTGGTCAGCAACAATCTAGGAGATTATGGAATGGGATTGCATCAGCTTTTTATCCGGGGAAAGATTGATAAAGCGACTGGATCTTTCTTTACCATCAACAAAGAAGCGGTGATTGCCTGGTCAAAAGGCGAACTGGAGATTGATTTGCTGCCGCAGGGGACTCTGGCAGAAGCCATTCGGTGCGGCGGGGCAGGAATTGGCGGATTTTATACAAAAATGCGCCCGGCATGTACATGAACTATAGGGTGTAAGTCCCGAACCCCGAAGACAGAAGTAGAGGTTAGCTCAACG
>JGI25329J36429_1001548_pt1 | contig 10952 bp, 11 predicted proteins | sample HigsolmetaAR204D_FD_36429 | JGI IMG/M metagenome (IMG submission 36429)
AAGTCAGTATGTCGAGACGTGGGAACTGTTACGACAATGCTTGTATGGAGTCGTTTCATAGCTTAATCAAGAAAGAATGTATCTATCTCAATTTGATTCCGTACACGAAAAGAAGCGAAACAAGCCATTTTTGAGTACATCGAATGCTTCTACAACCGCAAGAGAAGTCATTCAGCTCTTGAATATGTATCGCCATGTTAATTTGAGGCTGCTTATTACGCTAACCAGAGAAAAGTAGCTGCATAAATTCAGCTATTTCTCTCTGGTTAACGTGTCCATTTTCTTGACATAATACCAACTCCGCTATTCCGAATTTCATGGACTCTGTAAAAGGTGCAAGAGAGTTTGGAAATCGGGGAACAAAAGTAATCGGTATTTTACGAACAATGAATGATGTCAGACGAAGTAATGCAAAAGCGTTTAATGAAATGACTGAAGAAGATTATCCGGAAGAAGTATTCCAAACCATTATCACATGAAAAGCACCGATAGGCAGACTGTCGCTATATGGATTTGACCAAAATGCAGAGCTGAAACAGACATTGGAACAATACGGGAATTTCTATAAGGAGTTGATTCAGCGTGTCAAAGGTGAATGATATCAAAGAATATGAAGCGGCAACAAAAACACATAACCCCTACTCATGTATTAACAGAAGCGATTGTAGAAGAAAACAACGTTGATACAAACGAAGAAAACAACCAAGGAAGAAAAAAGATGGAAAGAAAGCGTGTATCTTTTGACTTACGAACGGATTTACATAAGGAGTTGAAAATGCAGTCTATATTAAAAGAGAAAAGCCTTTATCTATTGATTGAGGAAGCTTTGGAAAAATATTTAAATGAGCTTAGAAATTAAAGTAATATACCCAGCAAAGCGCTGGGTTATATAAAGAAAAATCTGAACCTTAACAATAGAAAATAAAAACTATCTAAACTTTTGGAGTACAGTGAATGCTTCTACAATCGAAAACGAAGCCGTTTAGCAATCGGCTATCTCTATGACTATGCGTATTGAAGTCCCTTATTAAGTCAGCCAGAGAAAAGTAGTTGCATAGATTCAGATTTCTCTCTGTTTAACATTACACTTTATTCAAAAAAATGGATGGGATTAAATCTCATTTTTTATTTATTGTACTGAGGTTTCACGAAATAAAATATTGACGTTATTGTTAGATGCTTCAACTTCTACATCAATACCGTTTGGAATTGTAATCATTGGATCCGTGTGCCCAAAATCAACATTGTACACAATTGGAAAATCATATCCTTTAGTAGCTTGGCAAATAATATCTATAAATGTATAGTCCTGTGAAAATTTTATTTTTGGATGAAAACGTCCGACCACAATTCCATTTATTTTTTCAAAAACACCCATATGACGTAACTGCGTTAAATAACGATCGATTGTACTAGGTTTTTCTTCTTCGTCTTCTTCTAAAAACAGTACTCTGTTATCGAAAGATGGGAGAAACTCTGTTCCTGCTAATAGTAACATTGTTCCCATATTGCCAGCTAAGATTTTTCCGCTTGCTTTCCCTTCTTTAATAATAAGAGGTCCTTCATTTTTAGTAAGTTGTCGTGGTCGATTATCCTCTTTATCCCAAGCTAAAAATTCACTTGTCCAATATGTACTAGGAGGAATGTTTAATTCATCATTTTTTGTCATTAAAACGGCTTTAAATATTTTCTTTGTGTATTCTAACATTCCACCATATTCACCAAATTGTGGTAATAGCGCGGGCCCCATAAAAGTTATTAGTTCAGATTTTTTATGTATAGCTAATAAAATAGCAGTGAAATCACTATACCCCAATATGATTTTTGGATTTTGCTTTATAAGATCATAATCAATGTATTCTATTAGTTGGTGCGAATTGTAACCACCTATTGTATTAATAATAGCTTTTACTTCATTATCTTGAAACATTTCATGTAAATCCTCTAATCTTTCTTCAATGGTTCCAGCTAAATGTCCAATGCGTTTCAAAGCATTTTTTCCTATTTTCACCTTAAAACCCATACTTTCTAACTCAGTAACTCCTCTGTGAAATCTATTAGGGCAAATTGCAGCAACTGGAGAAGAAGTAGATATGATTCCTATAGTATCTCCCGGTTTTAATAACTTTGGTTTAATCATAAGAATTACCTCTCTTTTTCTTAATAACTTTAGATAATTTGTCTTTTTAAATTTTTGAAGAAACGTTAAAACAAGAAGTCTTCCTTCTTGTTTTTTGTCTTTACCCATAAAATAAGATTTTAATAATTTTTTCAGAATTAATAGTAATACTTATATTTTAAGAAAATATTAATTGTTAAACAATAAGATTATAAAAATTAAAGTTGAGAAAAAATAATAAATAAAACATATATTTTTAAAGGTTAAATATCAATTTTTAGAAAATTGTCTATTTTATTGACAAAACGTTGAAAAATTGATAATTTTTTGTCAACAAAACGAAAGGAGGGGTTGAAATGAAAATCAAAGTTTCAAAATTAGCAGAAGCTTCAACTGTAAAAAATGGAGCTAGCCGCACAGTAGTGAAAAACCGCACGGTAGTGGTAAACCGCACGGTAGTGACAAACTAATTTTATTTCTTCTACAGAGGGAGTATAGGGAGTGAACTATTCACTCCCTATTTATATATAAGTTTAGATTAAAAAATTCGAAATAGGCAAGACGTTTAAGTTACGTAGAAAAGAGTTTGAAATATTTGGTAAAAAACAATCTGTATTATTTATATACATAATATTATATTTCTTTATTTACATGATTAGTAGGGGGAAGACCAAAATGATTAAACCAAAATTAAAAGAACATTTCCGAGTTTTGGATGCAAATATAGAAGATAAAGACAATATTTATGTTGTATTGGGTGTTAGTCCGTCAACTATGCGAGAAATTACAGGAGATTATGCCCTTTTAACATTATTATCTTTATGTGATGGGAACAACACTAAAGAAGATATTCTTAAAATTATGAAAGAAAAGCATAATGTAACAGAAAAAGAATTAGATGAGGTAATTAACTATCTTTATTTTGAGGGAATTTTAGAAGATGGTGAAGACAAAAGTGCATATTTAACTGAAGAAGAGTTAGATAGATATGCTAGACATTTTGTTTATTACTCAATATTTGACAATAAAAATCGCTATATTTATCAAGAAAAATTAAAAAAAGCTACTGTTACACTTATAGGTATGGGGGGAATAGGAAACTGGGTGAGTTTAAATCTTGCTGCAGCAGGTGTTGGACATATTAAAGGGGTTGATCATGATGAAATTGAGTTAAGCAACTTAACAAGACAAATTTTGTTCTCCGAATCAGATGTAGGTAAATTAAAAGTTGAGAAGGCTAAAGATAAGTTAGAATCACTAAACTCTAATATTACTTTTGAAGCCATTCCACGGAAAATGACAGGAGTTGAATCTGTAAAAGAAGTTATTAAAGGGTCAGATATTGTTGTACTATCAGCAGATAAACCTGAGCATATTCATTATTGGGTGGACGAAGCTTGTTACGATTTTAAAATTCCTTGGATTAACGTAGGCTATATAGATTCTTGGGGAGTTTGTGGTCCATTGGTAATCCCGGATAAAACCAGTTGTTTGATTTGTGATATGAAAACAAGGGATGTAAAAGAAGAGACTTTACTCAAAACACCTGAGATTCTAAGTATTAATAAAAGAGCACATGCACCATCTTTTGGTCCTTTAAATGGATTGGTTTCATGCTTTGCAGCTTTAGAAGTTATAAAGTATTTAACAGGTTATGAAAAACCTGTAACAGAAGGTAAAAGATGGATTATAAACTCAGCGAATATGGAAACGGAAATCATTGAATATCCTAAAGATCCAGGGTGTATACAATGTGGAATCAACAAATAAAAGAAAGAATACGTAATATTTTGAAACGCTTTGAATCATATTTTTCTTATATCAGTATTCGTTACGAAAATGCTACTTATACAACAATAAAAGGTCCTGATCTTTCATTAAAAGAGGTAGGGACGTCATACGAGACAGGTTACGCTTTAACAGTAAAATATAACAATCAGTCTTATCATTTTTCATTACATCATGAAAAAGATATATATCATAGCTTAGAGAACTTAATCAATAAAAATAGCATACAAAAAGATAATATAAGTAGGAAAAATAACCCCCAAAAAATAAATTATTGCGATGATATTCACCGTTTGATTTCATTTAGAAAAGTTAATCATACGGAAAAAATAGAATTTATAAATCAAATATATAAGTTATCGAGTAATTACAGTCTTATTTTGCAACCATTTAACTATTTTGATTGTTCTAAAAACGTTATATTTATTGATACAGACGAAAAAAGTATAGATCAAGTCCAAATCTACATGGGCTTCTATGCAGAAGCCCTTCTAGAAGATGACATAGATAGCGGATTTGCAATTCCAATTAGTCTTGGAAGCTATGATGGATTGATTAATCTTTCGGATGTAGAAGAAAAAATAAAAACTGCGCAACAAGTATTAAATAAATTGATAACCAATGGAGTAGAACCACCTTCTGGTGTATTTGATGTAATCCTCTCTCCCGAGCTTTCTGCAACTTTGATACATGAAGTAGTTGGTCATATAAGTGAGGCAGATACATTTAATAACAATATTTTAAAATTAGGTTCTAAGGTGTCTATTGATGAACTAAATGTGTCAGATGTTCCAATGGAATGTAGAGGCTTTCAATATGATGATGAAGGGACAAAATCAACAAACAAAACCATTATAAAAAATGGTTATTTTACAGGGTTACTTCATTCTAAAAAAACTTCGGATACAAATCTTTCAGGTAATGGTCGAGCTGTTAGTTATAGATTTTCTCCAATTTGTCGAATGAAGCAAACATATATAGAACCTGGTAAATCAAGCTTAGAAGAAATGTTTAGGAATTTGAATAATGGACTCTATCTCGTAGGTTATCGAGGTGGAAATGTATTTGAAGGGAAATTTAATATACAAAGCGCATACGGATTTTATGTTGAAAACGGACAGTTAACTTCTGTTTTTCCTAGCGTTGGTATTCATGGTTATGCAGAAGAAGTATTGAAACAAATTAATTTAATCGGTAATGATTTAGAGTTAATTCGAGACGCTGGTGGATGTGACAAACATGATCAATATAACTTACCAAATGAAATGAAATCCCCATCTCTTTTAATAAAAAATCTGAAGATTGGAGATAACGTTAAATATGAAATATAAGTTCTATGAAGAGCACCATTGGGATGAAGAAATCAATATAGAAACAATAAGTAACGGAACCATTAAAGAAATCCAATATAAAAAATTTCACAATCATGCGGTTAGAGTTATTAATCAAAATAATAAGATGGGATTTTATATTTCAACTGGAGATTTTGATAAAGATGCTAGTTTTAAGGCTGCAGATATAAATGCATATTTGCCCACAAACGTTCCTTCAGAAAATAATCATTTTGTTGCAAATATCGATATCTATGAAGATACATCGGAAAAACAATCCATAGAATTGATAAGAGAAAAACTGTTAGATACATTTAACTTTGAAAAAATTGACTATGTTTTAACGTTAGAAGAGTCAAAGCAACATAAATCAATTAGTAATTCTTATGGTGTTAAAGGAAGTTGGGAACTTAAGTGTTTAGATATTTCAGTCGAGTTTAGACATAAAACTACCAAAAGATTATTGGCTATTCGACGGTTTCATATTAAATCCTATTCTAATCTAATAAGAATATATGAACAGCTTTCTTCTTTACCTATATTGTCAAATTCTATCCTTTATAACTTTAATGGTCCTTTTATACTTTCACCAAATGTTGTAATGGAATATCTTTTTCCAATTCAAAATTTAATATTACAAAGTATATGTGTAACAGAAAAGATCAACCATAATCTAACTATCAAGGAGACAAACAAAGGAATTTATCAAATTCCTTTTGATGATGAAGGTGTCATACCAACAGAAAAAATTATTTACCAGGAAGGAATTTACAGGAATCCGATCTTTTCTGATTTAAGTGATGAAGTTTCGACAGGAAATGGACTAAAAATAGATTATCGCAGATTACCAAGGGTATCCCCATTAGTGTGGGAAATCAACCCAGGAAATCAAGAACTACAAAATTTTATAAAACATTCCGAAAGAGCTATTCTTATTGATACTGTAGTACAAAGTAGAATCGACAAGTTTTCAGGTTGTATGATTTCAAATGTAATTACAAGTTATTTAATTGAAAATGGTGAAATATCAGGAATATTACCTGATTTTAATATTATTGTAGATCCTGTGTGCTTGTTTGAACATGAACACTTAATTGTTTGTAAAGAAACAGAGTTTACTGATAATCACTTTTACAAATTACCTTACATAATTACAGATCAAGTTTATATTATTGGGAGGTAGGTTAAATATGGATATCCCAGCTGATATTTTGGAATCTGAAAATGATATTTATATCGTTTACGGTGAAAATGAGTCCACAGGGTATTAATTTTATCGTTAGCCTAAGGGAGCTGTTTGTATGAATTTACTAAAGAATAAGAACACACTCTTAATTTTAAGTGCATCAGGTATAACCTTTTTAGGAAACGGTATGCATTTCATAGCGATATCATGGTTAATTTTGCAAATGGCACAAGATCCATTATACGTGAGTATTTTAGTGCTGTTAGAAACAATACCTGGAATAATCTCTTCTCCAATTGCCGGGGTCATAGCAGATCGATATAATCGAAAAATAATAACGATATTTATGGATTTAATTAGATTTTTTGTTGTTCTTTCCATACCTATTGTTAGTTCGATGGGATTATTAAATATTTGGTATTTATATGCCGCTACAATCATGATTACTTTAGGTAACAACTTTTTCTTCCCGGCAATGTCTGGGATTATCAAAACTTCGTTTTCAAAAGATGAATATTTACAAATTATTAGTGGGAACAATACATTAATTCAAATTGGAATGATTGGTGGTAGTGGTCTTTCTGGTATCATCATTTCCCATTTATCCATTAATTATATTTTTTATATTGATGCTGTAACTTACTTGTTATCAGCCTTATTACTCTGCTTGATAAGATACAAACACGTTAAAGAAACAGCTGACTACGAACGTACAAAAAAACCTTCCATGCTTGAGGATATAAAGATAGGAATTAAATATGTTAAAAGTAATAGAGTAATTGTTTTCTTATTTTTTATTGGCATTATTCCAAGTGCTGTAGTTAATATTATTAATTCAATGTTAAGTGTTTATACCGATAAGGTTCTAGGATTAGGGGTAACAGCATACGGAATTTTGGATGCAAGTTTTGCAATAGGATTTGTGGTTATAGGAATAATACTTTCAAGTTTTAAACAAAAATTCTCTGAAATAGCGTTACTGACTAATGGGTTTTTAGTGATGAGTATAAGTATGATTTTATTATCAATAGGTAACAGCTTTGGCGTTGGCATATTTGCATTATTTCTAGCAGGAGTTTCAATTATATTAACAGGAACGACCAGAAAAAGCCTCTTGATGAAGCGGGTAGATGATCAATTTATAGGGCGTGTGGAAAGTTTAAATTGGATGTTTTTTTCTTCAATATCGCCACTGCTTGCTCTGCTTCTGTCATTTTTTTCTAATTATATTGGAATCCAGAATTCTTTCTTAATAGTTTCAGGCTCTATTATTAGTTTGTTTATTATTTTGTGTAAAACAAAATTTAAACAGGAGTTACTAAGAGAAGAGATTTCTAAAGTAGTCTAGTCACTTCAAAAGTTGGTGAAATATAAAAAATAGAGAGTGCGGACAGAACTAAGGGTTAACAAGAATCTAATCACTATTAGATAGTATTTTCTCTTTTTTTTTCCAAGGAGAAAGTATATCCAATAGGGCTTTTTTGTTTGGAAAAAAGAGCTGGTCGATGTACTGAAATAAAGCCTGTAAAAGAGGATCATTTTTGCTAGAAATGGCATGTTCGATGACAAAATTAGAAATCATGATAGTGTCCATCCTTTGGAAGTTTATTTTGGCTCATTGCATATGATTTCTAAAAGGGTGGACTTTTTATGTTCGTTTATCCACCCATTATACGTTTTGCAACACATTCGAAAATCAATAGAGACTAAGAATGAAACAGAATCAGAGGAAGCGGGGCTGAATGATGCTGATGAATTATCACTAAATAAAATGAATTAATATACAAAAAGGAAAAAAACTTGTAAAAATTAGGTGATATAGTATAATATTGTAGCAGGAATTCCAGAATATGAACAAAGTAATAAGCAATTCAATAAATAAAATATACAGATAAGAAAAAATTATTTCTCAATACAAAAGTGAAGGAGATAGTGAGATATTTATTGTTCACAACAGGTGATTGATAAATGAATCATAATGATGTGATTGAAAATATAGGTGCTTATATACGCTATCTTAGAATACAAAACGGAATGACACAGGAAGAGTTAGCTAACGGTATTTGTTCTGTCCCATACCTTAGTAAAGTAGAAAATAATCGTTTGATTCCGAGTGAGGAGATTGTAAACCTGTTACTCAAAAAACTAGGGATACAAATCAAAGAAATTGACCACTTTGTCCATACCTTTAGACAAAAATTAACCGAGGGAAATTATGCAATTAAAATTAAAGATAGAAAGTCAGCAACTAAAGTTTTTGAAGAGATAAAAAACTATGAACAGCAAATTATTCATTTTCCTCAAGTTTTATGGGACTTTTATTTATTTCTTCTAAAATACTTTCTATTTATTAAAGAAGAAATTACTGAGTCCAAAAAAATAATTCGAACTATTGAAAACATTAAAAATCAATTGAACACTCAGCAGAAAATGTCTTTTTATCATTTAAAGGGCGTTTATTGTTGCTTGAATAAAAATTATGAAGAAGGTTTAATTCTTCTTAAAAAAGCCCAAGTCTATATGGAACAAACTAAAGAATTTAATCCAGAATTATATTATCATCTTGGTCTTACTTACAGCTATCTTAACAACATAATATTAGCAATTAATTACAGTACTATTGCACTTAATCACTTCAATGAAAGTGCAAATTATTTAAGAAGTTTGGATTGCCAAATTATTTTAGGTATTAATTACTTAAGAATTGAAGAGTACGAAAAATCCCAGTTCTATTTTAATAATGTGCACAATATTATAGATACATTTGACATCAAAGATTTAAAAGGAACGATATTACATAATTTAGGATATTTGTATTTTAAAAAAAAAGAATATCAAAATGCCATCGAATATTTTTTACAAAGCCTTAATCATAAAAATGAAAATAATATTAATTATAGTAATACTATTTTATATTTAGTTTGTGCATATCAAAATCTAAAAGAGATAGATAAAGCAAATGAATGGATTAAAAAAGGATTAAATTATGCTCAAATGCATGAAGACAAAACCAATTTTATTAAATTAAAAATTCTTGAGTATCAATTAAAAAATTTAGATGAAGATTATCGTGTATTTCTGGAAGAAACTGCGATACCCTACTTCAAACAAAAAAAAGATTTGCCGAATTTATGTGAATGTTTGGAGTACTTGGCTAATTTATATTTTCGTGAACGAAAATATAAATTAGCCAGTATTAATTACAGATTACTAAATAATTTTCAAAAGCAAATAAACAAACGAAATATATAGGGAGGAATTATAATGAAAAAATTGTTTTTGTTGTTTGTATTAACTTTTACACTATTGAGCTTTTCTTCATTTGAAAATGTTATGGCAAATACACCTAATGTTATACCAAATGAAGAGCATCCAGGATATTAATATTACAATTATAAATATAATTCCAATTTACATAGTAACATAGTACATGGCCCGTCTCTTTTGAGATGTGGAAAGGCATGAAAATGCCATAGTGACATGCGCCGTGAAGTCGTTCGGATTAACTTCGTGTGCTGAACGGATCCTTCGCCATTCGGTGAAGGATCCTCTAGTGTCTATGGACTTGTTTGAATTTCGCAATTTCCCACCTCAGATTGTGAATATTGTGTTCCGTTACATGAATATCTAGCATCTTCAATGTTTACACACCTTCATTTGGCCATTATACGAGGTCATACGATGGTGAATCACCTCTTACAACACAGAGGTTTCAATCCCTTAATCCTCCTTAATTCATCATATCGTCTTTAATCTCGTGTACCGTAACGCAATCGACATAGTAAAATGTTCAAAAATCGCAACATCCTTTTAAAAACGGCACGGATAAATTGTATGAAAATTGTTCCTTTAAGAGCGATACCAACTTCTTCGATATCCAGTTCCTTTGGAATATCTGTTATCACATACTTTACAATTTCATTTTCGTTCATGGTGATACACTTTTCCTCCTTCAAGCATTTTCGTTTTCCTTCTTTCATTTTTTCTAGGATCCTGCCTACAACCTAACCCAAACACTATCTATAAATTCATTCCGATGTGGGTGCTAGCTAACATATTAGTCTTTGGCAATTAAATGATTTGTTTAAATAAAAAGAGCTTGGTATTACAGTCTGACTCACTCTAAAAAATGAGAGGTCTTTCTTTTCAACATAAATTTAAACTATGTTGAATTGTACAAGTGGTTCAGTGGCTTTGGAGTAGAAGAATTCAACATAGTTGCCCTTACGTTGAATAAAAATGACGTTGCGGCAAATAAGCTACTTCCTAACTATCTATGAACTTATAAAACCGACAATCAATTTTAAGTCGCTTATTAAGCCTATAGAGCGTTTTTTAAAGCAAGGGGATATAATAAAACCATTACCCCGCTGTTTAAAATGCGTTATACGCCAATTTCAGCGGCCGTTTTTTTGTTTAGGGATAAAACTTCCTTTCCATCGTATTTGTGGCCTTTCGGGACAATGAACCAATAATGGATGTCCACTATATGGAACAAATCAATGTCCGGCTCTGTCCACTTTTCTTT
>JGI25329J36429_1001552_pt1 | contig 10923 bp, 6 predicted proteins | sample HigsolmetaAR204D_FD_36429 | JGI IMG/M metagenome (IMG submission 36429)
TTGAGCGGCGTGAGTCGTATCAGACACGAACGATTTTCCCGTCTTCAAACCGATGACAAACCAGGCCAGACCGACGATCCCCAAGGCGAATATCGTATCGCCCACGGCTCGGAACCACACCAGGTTTTGAATGACATTTTGCTGCAGAAATTCAGCCGAACGCGCGTACCACATACCGTGTTCCATGCTGGCCAGCGTTTGCAGGATGCCCACCGGCAGCAGGCTCGTTACGCCCATGAGGAGCAGTCCGATGTTTAGCGACCAGAACGAAAAGCGGAGCAATTTGGTCTTCCATGGTCTTTGTCCGGTCAACCCGCGCAGGCAAAACAGCATCAGCCCGATGCCGAGCATCCCGTACACCCCGAAAAACGCCGAATGGCCGTGCAGCGGTGTCGTATTCAGCCCCTGCATGTAGTACAGGGCGATCGGCGGATTGATCAGGAAGCCGAAGATGCCGGCGCCCAGCAGGTTCCAGAACGAAACGGCGACAAAAAAGGCAATTGGCCATTTGTACCGCTCCACCCACGGCTTCGCTCTCCCGTGCTTCACATTTTCATACGCTTCAAAGCCGATCAGCAGCAGTGGAACGACTTCCAGAGCGCTGAACACTGCGCCAAACGCCAATACCCCTACCGGTGTGCCGGAAAAATACAGATGGTGGAACGTGCCGATAATTCCCCCAAAGAGAAAGATGATCGTCGAGAAGAGAACAGATGCAGTCGTTGTTGCCGCTCGAACCAATCCCATCCGCAAGAAGAGGAAGGCAATGACGACCGCGGCGAACACCTCGAAAAAGCCTTCCACCCAAAGGTGGACGATCCACCAGCGCCAGTACGTCGATATCGACAGATGCGTGTGTTGTCCCCACATCAAACCGGGAATGTAAAACACCGGAATGGCGACCGACGCAAGCAGAAACAAGGTCAGCAAATGGCGGTTTTCACTCTTTTTCTTCAGCGCCGGCCAAATCGAGCGCGCCATTAGATAAAACCACAGGAACAACCCGACCGTCAGGAAAATTTGCCATGCCCTTCCCAGATCGACATATTCGTAGCCCTGGTGCCCGAAGTAAAAATTGTGGGTCAGATTGCTGATATATCCTTTGACGGCCGCCCATTCCCCGGCCATGGAGCCAACGACAATCACCAACAAACAGAAGAACAAAAAGTTGACGCCGAGACGCTGGTATTTCGGTTCGTATCCGGANATCGCCGGNCCGATGTACAGACCGGTCGCAAGCCACGCCGTCGCAATCCAGAAGACTGCCAGCTGCTGGTGCCATGTCCGCGTGACGGAGTAAGGCAGCCAATCGGCGAGGGGAATGCCGTACAAGCCGTCGCCTTCCACCGCGTAATGCGCAGTAATGATGCCCAATCCCACCTGCACGACGATCAGTGCGGTCACGACCCCGAAATATTTGTACGTCGCTTTCATGGACGGTGTCGGCTGAATCGCGATGAGCGGGTCTTTTTCGGGAGCCGTCGCTTCTGAATGCCCTTCTTTTCCTCGCAATACCGCAAAATACCAGGCCAATGCGCCCACGCCGGCGATCAGCAAAATCACGCTCACGATCGACCAAATCAGCGAAGAGCGCGTCGGNNCATTGTCGATCAACGGCTCGCCCGGCCAGTTGTTCGTGTAGGTGATGTCCATCCCTTCGCGGTTGGTGGACGCAGACCAGGACGTCCAGAAGAAGAACGCCGACAGTTTCGCGCGGTCTTCAGCGCTGGCGACCGTATTGGCGGGTATGGCGATTTGCTTGCGGTATTTGGCCATCTCCGGGTCGTCGCCGAATACTTTGTCGTAATAAGCGCTTACCTCCCGGATCGCCTCCGCTCTCGTTTCGGAAACAACGATTTCATTTGTTTCGCGATGATAGGTATTTGTCCGTATTTCCTGTTTCAACAATGTTTTCAATTCCGCCTGCTGCACATCGGAGAGCTTGCTGTAATCCGTTTGGTACCTGTCGTTCGCCCATTTGTCGAGAATCCACGTCAGTTCNCGATGCAGCCAGTCCGCCGTCCAGTCCGGAGCCACATAAGACCCGTGTCCCCATATGCTGCCGACCTCCTGGCCGCCCATGCGCTGCCATATGTTTTGCCCTTCGCGGATATCGTCTCCGGTGAATACGACTTTTCCGGTATTCGTCACGACACGGTCCGGAACAGGCGGCATCTCCTGATAAATTTCCCCGCCGTAATACAGAAGGACCGCAAAAGACGCGGCAAACACGAGCGCAAGTACAATCCACAGTTTTTTATATTGCATGTTCATTCACCTCCATCACACGTGTCTTGCTCACAGGCATCCCACCCTTTTGGCACGTAGGCGCAATACGGGTCGCTGGCCAAATAATCCCCGGTGACTGCATAGGCCCGGGCCCTCGAACCGCCGCAAACTTGTTTAAACTCGCAAACGCCGCANTTNCCTTTNAACAGCGACTTGTCGCGCAATTGCTTCATGATCGGTGAATGCCGGTAAATTTCGGCGAGCGGACGTTCCCTGACATTACCGCATACCACCGGAAGAAATCCGCTCGGATACACCTCTCCGATATGGCTGATAAACACAAAGCCGTCGCCGTCATTCACGCCTTTCGGGGCGCGGCCGAGCACATCTTCCCGTTTTGTCCCGGCCTCGGCCGCAACCATGCCGAGACGGCCGGTTTCCTGCAATAACACCCTCCGGTAATGGGGTGCTTCCGTCGTTTTNACCCCGTACGGCATNCTTTGTTGAACACGCACGAGCCATTTCATCACCTCTTCGTGTTGTTCCGGCGTGATCATGTCTTGTATCATCCCGCGCCCCGTCGGCACGAGGAAAAAGACGCTCCACAGCACGGCGTCCATGTCCCTGACTTTTTCTGCAATGGCCTCAAGATCGTGCAGGTTATACGTTGACACGGTGGTGTTCACCTGAATCGGAATGTTCAGTTCCTTTAAATAGTGAATGCCCCTCATAGTGCGTTCGTAGGAACCCTTTGTTCCGCGAAAGTGATCGTGAATGTCCGCACACGAGCCGTCCAGGCTGAAAGCCCAACGCGACAATCCCACTTCCTTTGCTTTCCGTATCGCCTCCCGCGTCACTTTTGGCGTAGCGCTCGGCGTCATCGAAACGGACAGCTTCTTTTCCTGGATGGCGTATCGGGCGAGATCGAACAGATCGGGACGCATTAACGGATCACCGCCCGTAAACACAACGAGCGGACTGTCCATCTCGGCAATGTCGTCGATCAACTTGATCCCTTCCTCGAAGGTAAGCTGCCGCGGATCCGCTTTATACTGTGCTTCCGCCCTGCAGTGCAGGCATTTCAACGCGCAGGCGCGGGTCACTTCCCAGATGACGATAAACGGATTCTCGTGATAATCCCTTTCTTTCCCTGGAGGCAACATACACTCCCTCCTCTTCCCAAAATACGCCGGCGACAGTTTTATCCTAAGGCAAAATAAAACGCCGAAACGTGAGGCCCATCACATCTCCCGAACTGTTCAACACTTTTTCACAGTTTGCAACAAACGGCTTGAATCCGGCCGCTGGTGACGAAATATCCGGCGGCAAACGTTCATGATTCTGTAGAATTCTGCAGGGTGCCTTTAGGTCGGGACATCCCCATTTCAGGTAAAATATAGAATAAGGCGGGTGCGGAATAAGGCGAGTGTTACTGCCCGAAATACAACGCTGATGGAGGAAAGAATGCGATGCAAAAGCAAGTGATGTCCGCGTTTCTCAGGCAGGTCCCCATGTTCCATGATCTGAGCGATCAAGAAATGGAACGGGTAGCAGAAATCGCGATATCCCGCTTTATTCCCAAAAAGTCCGTCATTTTTTCGGAAGGAAGCGAGAAGGAAGCCGTCTACTTTATCCAAGAAGGATTGGTAAAAACCTTTAAAACGGACGAAAACGGGCACGAGCAAATTGTCTCATTGTTAAAACCTGTGGACATGTTTCCGCACACCGGCTTTTTCAATCAGAATCCGTACCCGGCGACGGCGGAAGCGATCATTGATACGCATCTGGTGGCGATTCCCGTCCGTTTGTTCGAACGCTTGATGCTGAACACTCCATCGATTGCCGTCAAGATGATGCGCGTCATGGGGGATAAAATCGTGGAACTGCAAGAAAAGCTGCAATCGCTGTCCGGACAGCACGTCAAACATCGCGTGCTGTCATTCCTGCTGAAGCTCGCAGAACAGCATGGAGAAGTAAACGGAAACAGCATTACGATCAACCTGCCGATGACTCACCAGGAGATTGCCAGCTCGATCGGCACCACCCGGGAAAGCGTCAATCGGCTGCTGAATCAGTTCAGCAAGGAATCGCTGTTGAAGTTCGAGCGCAATCGCATCGTAATTATGGACCTGGAGGCGCTGAAGCGGCAAAAAGAGCTGAAGTAGCCTCCAGACGCTCCTGGCCGCCCAGGACCAGAAAAGCCCCGAAACGCGATGGTTTCGGGGCTTCAGACTGAAGACGGGGTGAAAGGCCTGCACAGTGATCCACCGAACCGCGGGTCTATCCTGTGTTGCCGGTCGGTTCGCCTGCCTTGCCGATGTCGCTGAACATGCCCGCGTAGTATTTGACTTCGCCGGCGTCGTTTCGGATGGCCGAGATGGTCAGCCACTCCAGATAGATCTCTCCGTTTTTGCGCTTGTTCCAAATTTGCCCCTGCCAGTGTCCTTTCTCCCGCAAGGANCGCCACAACGCCTCGTAGAAGCTTTTGTCCTGCTTGCCCGATTTCAGGATGCTCGGCTTCCGCCCGATCGCTTCCTCCGCGCTGTAGCCGGTTACAGCCGTAAACGCCGGATTGACGGAACGAATGATGCCGTCAGTATCGGTCACCACAATCGCTTCCACTGTGTTCTCCAGAATGTTGGCCGCCAGGTGCAGCTTTTCCTGATAAAACAGCCAGATCACCAGAATCAGACTGGCCAGCGCCACCTGCGAAAGCGCCATAAACCCGATGGCATAATGCCCCGTCATGCTGTACAGCGTCGTCAAGATCAGCGGCGGGAAAAAGCCTCCCAGCCCGCCCATCGCCGAGATCATCCCGTTGGCGATCCCGGCCTGCTTGGTGAAATAGAGCGGCACCAGCTTGAAAATCGTGCCGTTGCCAATGCCCGCGCACAACGCCACGGTCAGGCAGCCGACCGTATACAAATGCATCGACGGCGAGAACGACAGCAGCACGGCGGCCACCGTCATCCCGGCAAAGACGAGCATGAGAATTTTGAACGGATTGAACCGGTCACCAAGCCAGCCCCCTACCGGCCTCATCGCCGTCGCCAGCACGATAAATCCGGCTGTCCTCATCCCCGCATCGACTTTGGTCAATTGAAAATGGCTCACCAAAAAGTTGGGCAAATACACGGTAAAAGCGACAAACGAACCGAACGTTAAGAAATAGAACAGGCAGAGCAGCCACAGCTTCTCATTNCGCGAGACATCCTTGATCTGCTGGCCAAGCGGCGTCTTGACCGGCNTCTCCTGCCGGTCGCCAAGCACGAAGTTGAGGCCAGCCATTGCCAGCAGCAGAATACCGTAGCTCATCACCGTGTTGGACCAGCCAATATAGCTGGCGACGACCGGTGCGCCAAACGACGAGATCGCCGTTCCCAGATTGCCGATGCCGTAGATGCCGTTGACGAAGCCGTGCCGTTCCTTGGGAAAGTATTTGGGCAGCGAGGTGACACCAACCGAGAACACCGCGCCGCCGATCCCGAGCAGGATGCCGCCAATGACGAGGTCGGCAAACGAATCAGCCCGGCTGATCCAGTACACGGGGGCNAGCAGCAGCACGAAGCTGATCATGAACAGCTTGCGGGCCCCATAACGGTTCGTCCAGTACCCGACGGGAATGCGCAGGACTGACCCGAACAAGACCGGTATAGCCGTCACCCAGGCCAGCTGGGCGCTGGTCAATGCGATTTCTTCCTTAATGAAAGGCATCAGTGACGACAAAATCACCCACACCATGAAACCAACGACGAGGCTGATCGTCTGCAGCGGCAGTTGATAAGCTCCCTTGCTCCCCATCTTTCCATGGCCTCCTTCCTGTTCTACCGGTCATAAAGCGCGGCTTCGGCCCCCGCTTCACCTCTGCGCCGATACAGCACGTAGCTGCGCCGCAAATACCCGAGCGGCAAGCTGAACACATGTACAAGGCGCGTGAACGGCATGACGAGATAGAGCACAAACGTGGTCAAAATATGAATCTTGAAGCCAAGCGGCACCGTCCGCATCAGTTCGGGGTCCGGNTGGAAGACNAACAAGCCGCGCAGCCATGGATTGATCGTCGTCCGGTAATCAAAGCCGGAGTGGCTTNCCGCATTTGCCGCCGTTGCCGCGAGGCCGCTGAGAATGACGATCGCCAGCACCACGAGCGCGATCTTGTCGCCGGCGCTGCTCGTCAGCCGGATGCGGGCGACGGCGAACCGGCGGTACAGCAGGATCAGCACGCCGATGAACGTAATGATGCCCGCCGGCAAGCCGCCGACGATCGCAACCAGGTGATACGCCTCGTCGCTGATCCCCAAAGAGCGGTACACGGAGACGGGAACGAGCAATCCGGCGATGTGGCCGCAGAACACGGCGATGAGGCCNTAATGGAAAAACAGGCTGCCCCATCGCAGAATCCGCTTCTCCAGCACCTCGCTGGACTTGGATGTCCAGCCGAACGGATCCGTCACATAACGCCAGATGATCGCCGTGATAAAGATCGCCGCAATGATATAGGGCAAGACACCCCATACGAACAGCTCCATCTTGCTCAATTGTCTCCCCTCCCTGTCAGCGTCGGTTCCGCTGCAAGCTCCGCAGGCGCCTCGGGGACAATCTGCAGCAGCAGCTCAAACAGTCCTGTATACGGACTCCCCGCTTCTGCCAGCGAAAGCCGGATCGAGTGCAGCGCAGGCCGGCTCCAGGCCAGCACCTCCTGCGCCGCCGACCAGGATGCCGATGCCGCAAACTCCAGTACAAGCGGCAAGTAATCAGCCAGCTCGCCGTCCTCCAGGATGAAGCCGGCTTCGGCGTAGCGGCGCTTCCATGCCAGCAGCGCCGCGCCCCGCTCCCGTTCCTCTCCGTGCTGCTCATACGTCAGATACAAATTCGTCGTTCTGCCGAAATCAAAGGTGCGCACATATTGCTCCTGCCATGCGATCTCGCCTGCCGATTCGGCTGCATTCAGGAATGCTTCGATGTGTCTGGCCGCCTCCGCGTCGGCAGCCGCGATCTCTGCCGCCATCTCGCGGGCCGCAGGCAGATGCTGCCGCCACTCGCTGCTCGGATACTCCAGCAGCCGCGACAGCAGGCCGCACACGCGCTGTGATGTTCCGATATCCATACGAGCCGTCTCCTCTCCAATCAAATCAAAATACGCCGCACGAGCCGGGACCGCCAGCAAAACTCAGTCCGCATCCGCCCTGCTCATGGAACAGATCGGCCACCTGTTCGCGATGCGCCGGCGGGATGACAAAACGGTCATCGTACTTGGCGATTGCCAGCAGACGATACATATCCTCGACGGTCTGCTCATCCATCCCGATTTCGCTCAGCAGTGCCGGATCAGTCGCTCTCTGGGTCTGCTGGTTCCGCATATACATGCGCATCACCGCCATCTTGCGCAAAACGTTTCGAATCACCTCGACGTCACCTGCAGTGAGCAGGTTGGCCAAATATTCAAGCGGAATCCGCATCCCGTCGATCGCCGGAAAAATATCGTATGGATCGCGTTCGCTTCCTNTCCCTTCGATTCGGTTCATGATCGGGCTGAGCGGCGGCACGTACCACACCATCGGCAGCGTCCGGTATTCCGGGTGCAGCGGCAGTGCGATGCCCCAGTCCATGACCATTTTATAGATCGGCGATCTTTGCGCCGCCAAAATNCAATCTTCCGGGATGCCTGCCCTCCGCGCTTCCCTGATCACATCCGGGTCGTGCGGATCGAGGAAAATGCCCAACTGGGATTTGTAGAGATTTTTTTCATCCGCCACCGACGCGGCTTCCTTCACTTTGTCCGCGTCGTAGAACATCAAGCCGAGATAGCGGATGCGGCCGACGCANGTTTCCGAGCAGATCGTCGGCATCCCGGCCTCAATCCGCGGGAAGCACAGCGTGCATTTTTCCGCCTTGTTCGTCTGCCAGTTGAAGTACACCTTTTTGTACGGGCAGCTCGATACGCAGAACCGCCACGCTCTGCAGGCATTCTGGTCGACGAGAACGATGCCGTCCTCCTCCCGCTTGTACATCGCCCCGGACGGGCAGGACGAGACGCAGGCCGGATTGATGCAGTGCTCGCAGATTCGCGGCAGGTACATCATGAACACCTGCTCGAACTCCATGAGGATCGATTCCTCGATCCCCCGCAGATTGGGGTCCTCTCGTCCTGTCTCATTCACTCCGGCCAGGTCATCCTCCCAGTTTGGTCCCCATGTCAAATCCATATATTTCCCGGTCACTTTCGATTTCGCCCTGGCCACCGGTTGATGCTTTTGTTCGGGACTGGCGGTCAATTTTTCGTAATCATAGGTCCACGGCTCGAAATAGTCGTCCAGGGTCGGCTGGTCGGGGTTGTGAAAAATGTTCAGCAGTCGCGCTGCCCGTGTTCCCGATTTCAGTTCCAGCTTGCCGTTCTTCAATTCCCATCCGCCGTTGTACCGTTCCTGATCTTCCCACTGTTTGGGATATCCGATGCCCGGCTTCGTCTCCACGTTGTTCCAGTACATGTATTCCGCCCCGGAGCGGTTTGTCCACGTGTTTTTGCACGTGACGCTGCACGTGTGGCAGCCGATGCATTTGTCCAGATTCATCACCATGCCGACCTGCGCTTTAATGTTCAAGCCAATCCACCTCCTGCAATTTCCGGATGATGACGTTCAAATCCCGTTGGTTGCCTGTTGGTCCGTAATAGTTGAACCCGTAACTGAGTTGGGCGTAACCGCCGATCATATGCGTCGGCTTGACATGGACGCGGGTCGGGCTGTTGTGCGTACCGCCGCGGGTCTCTGTAATCGGCGTTCCCGGAACGTGGATATGGCGGTCCTGAGCATGGTACATGAACGCCATCCCGCGTGGAATGCGATGTGTCACGACGGCGCGGGCCACGACGACGCCGTTGCGGTTGAAGCATTCGATCCAGTCGTTGTCGGCGATCTGCGTTTCGGCCGCATCCTCGTGGTTCAACCAGATCGTCGGCCCCCCGCGGAACAGCGTCAGCATCGGCAGCGCGTCGTAGTACATGCTGTGAACAGACCATTTGTTATGCGGCGTCAGGTAGTTCAGGACAATTTCCTTGCCGTCCTTGACCGGCCGCTTGCTGTTTGGATGAAACGGCGCATGTTTGAGGGTCGGCTTGAATGTCGCCAATGTCTCGCCGAATTCGCGCANCATTTCATGGTCGATGTAAAACTGCTGTCTCCCGGTTAACGTTCGCCACGGAATAAGCCGCTCCACATTGGTGGTGAACGGCGAATAGCGGCGTCCGCCTTTTTCCGAACCGCTGAACGCGGGGGAGGNGATGACCGTTTTCGGCCTTGCGGTGATCTCCTCAAACGTGAAACATTCTTCCTCCCGTTCTTCCGCCAAATCTTTCAGGTGCAGCGCCGTTTTCTTCTCCAGCGCTTCCCATGCCTTGACCGCCATTTTTCCGTTTGAAGTCGAAGAAAGCGTGAGAATGGCCTCGGCCACATTCCGGTCCGTACTCAAATCGGGACATCCTGCCGCAACCCCGTTACCTCTCCGGACGCCAAGCACGCGCTTTAATCGGTCGTATTCGTCCGACGCGGACCAGACAATGCCTTTTATGCCAAACGGTTTGTTTTCTACCAGCGGGCCGAGGGAGATCATTTTTTCGTACACGGACGCATAATCCCGCTCGACGACGTGAACGTGCGGCATCGTTTTCCCCGGAACCGGCTCGCATTGTCCCTTGCTCCAATCACGCACGAGCCCGTACGGCTGCGCCAGTTCATCCGGCGAATCGTGNAGGAGCGGCGTGGTGACGATATCGTTTTGCGGCCCGTCGAACTGCCGGGCGGCCATCGTCGAAAAAGCGCGCGCCAGTTCCTTGAACGTCTCCCAGTCCGAACGCGATTCCCATTGGGGGGACACGGCCGGATTGAACGGATGAATAAACGGATGCATGTCGGTGCTGCTCAAATCGCTCTTCTCATACCAGGTCGCGGCAGGCAGCACGATGTCCGAATACAGCGCCGTGCCAGCCATCCGGAAATCAAGGTTGACGAGCAAATCCAGTTTGCCTTCCGGCGCATTCNCCTTCCACTCGATTTCCTGGGGACGCAGCCCGATGTTGTCCTCGTTCAGCAGCCCGTTTGAGGTNCCCAGCAAATGTTTGAGAAAATATTCGTGCCCTTTGCCGGAACTGGAAATCAGGTTGGCTCTCCATACAAACAGGACACGCGGAAAATTAGCCGGGTCATCCGGATTCTCGATGGAAAACTTCAAGGTTCGATTTTTCAGCTGTTCGGCGACATAAGCGGCGATCTCTTCCCTGGTGCGGGCACCCGCTCGCTCTGCATCCCGGTACAGTTCCAGCGAATTGCGGCTGAACTGCGGATAGGATGGCAACCAACCAAGCCTTACTGCCAGCACGTTATAGTCGGCGCTGTGCTCGTATCTGGCTTTCCCCGCCAGCGGTGACACCAGACTCTCGATCTGAGTATCTTCATAGCGCCATTGGTCGGTCGCGAAGTAGAAAAAGGACGTCCCGTTTTGCAGACGCGGCGGCAAGGACCAGTCCCTGGCAAAGGCGATCGTCTGCCAGCCTTCTGCGGGACGCAGCTTTTCCTGACCGACATAGTGCGCCCAGCCTCCGCCGTTGACGCCCTGACAGCCGGTCATCAGCACGAGGTTGATAATCGCCCGGTAGATGACGTCGGAATTGTACCAATGGTTAATCCCGGCGCCCAAAAT
>JGI25329J36429_1001566_pt1 | contig 10843 bp, 9 predicted proteins | sample HigsolmetaAR204D_FD_36429 | JGI IMG/M metagenome (IMG submission 36429)
ACCGCACGGGTCTCAGTGTGCAGACCAAGTGGCCGGTTTCGAGGAGAACACGTTTCCGTCATCCTCGTGTCAGCAGGTCGATGCAAAGCCCCGTTCACAGCGATACGGGCCTTTCGGATGCCAGAAACGTCACCCCCACCGGGAAGCTCCGGTGGGGGTGACTGTGTTAGCGGACAGCCGCTTAGTCCTTGGCTGTCTTCCAGTATTCGTATGCGTGGACGGCATTCCCCTTGTACGACGGGTGCTCTGCCAAGAGATTGGGCAGTTTTTCGAGCTGACGCATCATTTCCGCTTTCCCTTCCTCGTGGAACGTGATGTGTTCTCCTTCTCCGCTTTCCTTCATTTCCACGGCGATGATCAGCTTCTTGTTCAACTCGTCGGCAAATCTCAATTCATCCTTGGACACGGCGGCGATGCCACCCGGTCCTTCGGCGTAGTCGCGAAAAGCCATCAGCGTCACATGGTCCAGCCGGGCGATTACCCATTTGCTGAAAGGGGTTCCGGGGTCGTCCGGGACGTCAAACTGATCCAGCCAGACGGCCAGGTCGCAGCTTGTCTCCAGGTTGGAATCCCGTTTCGTCTCTTCCACGAACGCGTCGAGATTGCTCATCCACTGCCGCAGCACCTCGTCTCTGTCCTCNCGCCAGACGGGCATGACGTAGGGCTCAATGTCCAGATGGATGCCGCGGAACTTCTGATTGGGAGCGACATTTTGATTGTAGCCTTTCACGTAGCGGACCAACTTCAGCATCCGCTCCCGGTACTGCTCCAGGGCCCAGATCGGGTGTCCGCCCATCGCGTGCACCTCGATTCCNGCTTCCGTTGCCTTTTCCACAAAATCGGCGTACGCCTCGTAGGGCTGCTCCAGGTCCAGCCGCACGTACAGCAAATTGATTCCCTGCTCTTTGGAAAAGGCGAGAATCTCGTCCCCTTCGGTAATCGCGTGCTCGGCGTGCCATATGTACGTGCCGAGCAGCGGCTTCGTCGTCGAGTCCGTATGCTTGATCATGTTTCGCCAGTAGCGGTAATCGTGAACCGCGACGCCGNTGAAAGACGAATGTCTGCCCAGCCGCGATGTCACTTCGGCGAGCTGAGCGTCCATCTCTTCCGCGCCCACCCCAAAAAACGTCGTGTGCGGCTCATGCGGCATCTCTTTTGTGTTGACGGCAATGATCACCTGTTTGCCGAGGGCGTCCGCCGCCTCCATCTCGTTCTTGACGATCGCTTCGATGCCATTGGAGCCGTCCACCTTGTTGCGGTACGCCATCAGGGTGACGTGGTCAAATGTGTCGATCATCCATGTGCTGAACGGCATATCGGCTGTTCCCGGCACCGGAAATTGATCGAACCAGGCGGCCATGTCGGTGCCCACTTCCAGACCGTTCTCCTCTCGGGCTGCGGTCACAAACGCTTCGATGTTTCCCATCCATTGTTTCAGTACGGCGGGTTGATCGTCGTACCACTCGTCAAGCAGGTACGGCTCGATGTCCAGGTGCACCCCCCGGATGCGTTCCACCTGGTCCACTGTGCGGTTGTATCGTTTTACCCAGTCCACGAGGCCGAGCATTCGCTCCCGGTCGACAGTAAGCGCCCAGCGCGGATGTCCGCCCAAGGCGTGCACGTCGATACCGGCCAACTGAGCCTCCCGGATGAACGGACGGTAGTAGTCAAAGGGCTTGTCCCTGTCGATGCGCAGATAGATCAGATTGATCCCTTGGTTTTTGGCAAAGTCAAGAATTTTTTGGCGTTGGGTGTCGATCAGCTCTGCCTGCCAGATCCAGGTTGCTTTTTTCCCCTTGTCGGGCGACGAAAAGCCGACCAGAAAACCGGCAGCCAGACAGAGTAACAGGTAGAGAAAACGAGCTGGTTGCATGGCAAGATCCTCCGTTGAGTAGTTGGTGCGTACAGGCCACTTGTCAAGCGAAAGAACTGCTATCGCTCGGGGGGGATTTACACTTTTCCCATCTTATTACAAGGGAAAAAGCAGCTACAAGTGAACATTAGCCTACTTTCGGGTATGAAAAAACGAACATAAAAAAACAGGCTGTCCCGAAAGACAGCCTTTTGGCAGGGGAGTGTTCCCCGCATCCAATTTGTTTACAACCGGGCCATGCCCATGGCCTTTTCCACTTTGTGCAGCATCTGGTTGGCAACGCGGTTCGCCTTTTCGGCGCCGGCAGAGAGAATGGCGTCCAGTTCCGGCGAGTCGATCAGCTGGTGGTAGCGATCCTGGATCGGTCTCAGCGTCTCGATGACCACCTCGGCCAGATCGGTTTTAAAGACGCCGTAGCCTTTGCCGGCGTACATCTCTTCCAGCTCCTCCANAGATTTGCCGGAGCAGAGCGAGTAGATGGTCAGCAAGTTGGAGATGGCCGGCTTGTTCTGCTTGTCGTAGCGGACGGCGTTGTCGGAATCNGTCTGCGCCCGCTTGATTTTTTTCGCGATTGTGTCCGGCTCGTCAAGCATGGAGATGTACGCGCCCTGGTTGGGATCGGATTTGCTCATTTTCTTGGTCCCGTCCTGCAGCGACATGATTCGCGCGCCCACTTCCGCCACGCGGATTTCCGGGATGGTGAAGATCTCGCCGTAGCGTTTGTTGAAGCGGATGGCCAGGTCGCGGGTCAGTTCCAGGTGTTGTTTCTGGTCCTCACCGACCGGGACGTAATGCGTGCCGTACAGGAGAATGTCGGCCGCCATCAGCGGCGGATAGGCCAGGAGGCCCGCCGGGATGGACTCGCCGCGCCCTTGGGATTTGTCCTTGTATTGGGTCATTCGCTCCAGTTCGCCCACGTAGGAGGTGCAGAGCATGATCCAGCCGAGCTTGGCGTGGGCCGGTACCTCCGATTGGATAAACAGGGTCACTTTCTCAGGGTCAAGGCCGACAGCCAGGTAGAGGGCGGCCAGGCGGCGAATGTTTTCGCGGAGCGCGGCCGGGTCCTGCGGAACGGTGATGGCGTGCTGGTCGACGATACAGAAGTAGCAGTTGAATTCATCCTGCAGCGGGACGAAGTGCTTCATNGCGCCCAGGTAGTTGCCCAGGGTGAGGATGCCGCTGGGCTGGATGCCGGAAAAGATGGTTTTCATTATTGGATTCGCTCCTTTCCAAATGTGACGATGAAGTTGAAGATCAATAAAAAAGGTCCATCCGCCCATAACAGGGACGGATGAACCGCGGTGCCACCCTTCTTATTTCAATCCACGACCGTGCCATATATGTGCGTGCTCGTGGTTGAAATCGCTTTGTTCCGTACCAGTGATACGGTGTCCGTTGTAACGTGCGGACGTTCACGCCGAAGCCTACTGCCGCCGGGCGGGTTCGGTCCGGAGCTCGGAAGCCCATTCAACATCCAGTTGACGCTGATTCGCACCAGCCATCAGCTCTCTTCAGTCTCCTGTGATGCCTACTCTTCTTCCTCATCGCCATGTACTTCCTCTTTGAGCTAACATTTTACCGATTGCCCGGCAAAAAATCAAGGGAGATCCCTTTTGGATCGACGAAAAGGGCGGTTGGGTTGGTTCGGTTCGGTTGGCCGGGAATTGCTCTTGGGGGCTGACGAAATGAACAAAAAACGGTGATTTTCGCATTGCTCGGCCTGNTCCTCNTGTCTTCTCCATTTATATATGTAAAAGGAACGTTGGTAAGTTTGGAGAAAAAGGTACGCCACTATCNCATTACCGAGANAAATATNGATGAGAAGCTGATCGTTCGCATCGATGGCGTATTCGGGAAGCTTCCGGTCTTCGGTGCAGAGGTGGTTTTTGCAGATGAACCTGATGTAAGATACTATTACACGGAAAGAAACGGGAAAATAATCCCTTTACAGCCATCGTTTAAACACAGAGGATATAAATACAAACACAAATAAGTCCCCAGGCGCTGGCTGGTACTATCCCATCTTCGCTCAATGGTTCTAGACGGCCTCGCCCTGACACCACGACTGCATGCAGCTGTATACCAGCAAAGAGGAATGCGGATACGGNGCCAACGCGCTGTACCGAACCGTACTGTCACCGAGTGAATTGACATAATTATTNAAAAATACGGAATGTGAGCTCCCTTGACCAGCGCAAGCCGTCTGCAAGGGGGGCGCACATCACAAGGAGGCATGAATGATGACGACAACAGCGACGTTAAACGACGCGGTGGAACAAATCAAGGAGCAGGTGATCGCGTGGAGGCGCTATCTGCACCAGTATCCGGAGCTGTCTTTCCACGAGGAACAGACGGCCCAATTCGTATACGATACACTCCTGTCGTTTGGCAACCTGGAGGTGCATCGTCCGACGAAGACCAGCGTCATGGCACGGCTGATCGGCTCCCAGCCGGGGCGGGTCCTGGCGATGCGGGCGGACATGGATGCCCTGCCGATTACCGAAGAAAACACGTTTGATTTTGCCTCGAAAAATCCGGGCGTCATGCACGCCTGCGGACACGACGGCCACACGGCGATGCTGCTTGGGACAGCCAAGATTTTGTCGGGGATGAAAGACCGGATCAAAGGCGAGGTGCGTTTTCTGTTCCAGCACGCAGAAGAACTGTACCCCGGCGGAGCGGAAGAAATGGTGCAGGCGGGCGTGATGGACGGCGTCGACGTAGTGATCGGCACGCACTTGTGGTCGCCGCTGGAGTATGGCAAAGTCGGCATTTGTCCCGGGCCGATGATGGCTGCACCGGACACGTTCTGGATCACGGTCCTGGGTAAAGGGGGCCACGCTGCTCTGCCCCACCAGACCGTCGACAGCATCGCGATTGCCGCACAGGTGGTGACCAACCTGCAGCACATCGTCTCCCGCAATACCGATCCGCTGGACAACCTGGTCGTTTCCGTCACCCAGTTTGTCGGCGGCACCATGCACAACGTAATTCCGGGATCGGTCAGCATCTGCGGTACNGTGCGCAGCTTCGACCAGAAACTGCGCGAGTCTGTCCCGGCCCTGATGGAGCGGGTGGTTAAAGGGATTACGGAAGCGCACGGCGCCTCGTACGAGTTCAAGTACGAGTTTGGCTACCGTCCGGTCATCAACGACGCCGACGTGACCAGGCTGATGGAGGAAGTGGTGGTGGAGACGCTGGGTCCCCAATGGGTGGAGCATATCAAGCCAAACATGGGCGGCGAGGATTTCTCCGCCTTCCAGCAAAAAGCGCCGGGCTGCTTCTTCTACGTGGGTGCCGGCAACAAGGAGAAAGGCATTATCTACCCGCATCACCATCCGCGCTTTACCGTGGACGAGGATGCGCTGCAGGTGGGCGTGAAGTTGTTTGTCAACGCTGCCCGCAAAATCGTGATGTGACCGTTCCCTGGGGATGGCTTGCTTGTCCGCCGCTCCGCCAGGCGGCGGCAGCACCTCTTGNCGGGAACACCCATGCGCAGATTGACACAGTCTGAATCGCACAGGTTCGAACAGAAACGGAAGGGAGAGGTAAGGGTCCCATGAAGGTGATTCATGTATTGGCGTTGCTGCCGTTTATCGGCATTCTCGCCTGCATCCCGCTGGTTAACCGCGTCACCCCATACGTGTTCGGTCTGCCGTTTCTCCTCTTTTGGGTCGTCATGTGGGTCGTGCTCACATCGGTGATCATGGCAGTCGTGTACAAACTGGACCCGGCGAACAGGGAGGAGGATGCAAAATGAACGCCGCGCTGCTGGTCATTTTCGCCTTTCTGGCGCTTTCTCTCTACCTCGGCATCCGGGCGCGCAAAGGCAAGGACATGAATCTGGAGCAGTGGACAGTGGGGGGGCGCGGCTTCGGCACCATTTTGGTCTTTCTCCTGATGGCGGGGGAAATCTANACCACGTTTACATTCCTCGGCGGCAGCGGCTGGGCCTACAGCAAGGGCGGCCCGACGTTCTACATCATCGCGTACGGCGCGCTGGCCTACGTTCTCTCCTACTGGCTGCTCCCCGCCATCTGGCGCTATGCCAAGGAGCACAAGCTGGTCTCCCAGTCGGACTTTTTCGTCAGCAAGTACAACAGCCCGTATCTGGGCATCCTGGTCTCGCTCGTCGGCGTGGCGGCGATGATTCCCTATCTGGTGCTGCAGCTCCAGGGCCTGGGGATCATCGTGTCGGAAGCGTCGTACGGCAGTATCTCCCGTCAGGCGGCCATCTGGATCGGGACCATCGCCGTCACCTTGTACGTCATGGTCTCGGGCATTCACGGCTCCGCCTGGACAGCGATGCTCAAGGACATCATGATTCTGTTTGTCGTCGTCTTTCTCGGTCTCTATCTGCCATTCCACTACTACGGCGGCATTCAGCCGATGTTTGAAGCGGTGGAAGCGGCGATGCCCGGATTTCTCGCCCTGCCGGAGAGCGGCATGAGCCCCTCCTGGTTTATCTCCACGGTGCTTCTGACCGTGCTGGGCTTCTACATGTGGCCGCACACGTTCGGTTCCTCCTACTCGGCGGAAAACGAGCGGGTGTTCCGAAAAAATGCGATCATCATGCCGCTCTACTCGCTGGTGCTGCTGTTTGTGTTTTTTGTAGGGTTTGCCGCCATTCTGCAGGTGCCCGGTCTGAAGGGGGCGGACGGCGACCTGTCGCTCCTGCGCCTGTCCATCCAGACGTTTGACCCGTGGTTTGTCGGCGTGATCGGGGCAGCGGGCCTGCTGACCGCCATCGTGCCAGGGTCGATGATCCTGATGGCCGCCTCCACGCTGCTGGCGAAAAACGTGTACAAGGTGTTCGCCCCGCAGGCGAGCGACGCGCAGATTTCCAAGCTGGCCAAGTACCTGGTGCCGGTGGTGGCGCTCATCTCCCTCTACTTTACGTTTGAAGGCGGCAGTGCAATTGTCGCGCTGCTCTTGATGGGGTACAGCCTGGTGACGCAGCTGTTTCCCGCTCTCTTGTTCAGTCTGATGAAGCGCAATGTGGTGACCAAACACGGGGCAGCGGCCGGCATTATCGCCGGGGTGGCCACGGTGGCTGCCATTACGCTGAGCGAGACCACGGTCGGCAGCCTGTTTCCCTTTTTGCCGCAGGCGATTCAGGATCTGAACGTCGGCATCGTCGCGCTGATCGTCAACGTCGTGGTGATGGTGGCAGTCAGCCTGGTGATGCGAAGCAGGAGCGCGATCGGCGACAAAAACGCGCATGCCGCGTAAGCGATTTGACATGGCTTTCATTCCCTTCTATCATCAGAGGGAAAGCAAGATCATTGTTGAGGGAAGGTAGGGAGATCACATGTTGGATATCCGGTATCACGGCCACTCCTGCGTACAGTTGACGAGTGGGGAACATTCGATCATCGTGGACCCGTTCATCTCCGGCAATCCGCTGGCGACGACCGCGCTGTCCGACATTCGCGTGCAGTACATCCTGCTGACGCACGGCCACCAGGATCACATCCTCGACGCCGTGGAGCTGGCCAAGCAGAACGATGCGACGATTATCGCCACTTTTGAACTGGCCAACTACCTGGCCTGGCAGGGCGCGAAGACGATGGCGCTCAATCTGGGCGGGTCGGCAGCGTTCCCGTTTGGCCGCGTAAAAATGACCCAGGCGTTCCACAGCTCNGGCATGGTCTACGACGAGGAGCAGCGGATCGTCTACCTGGGCATGCCCGGCGGGTTCATCGTGAACATCGGCGGCAAGACCGTGTACCACGCCGGAGATACCGGCCTGTTCGGCGACATGAAGCTGCTTGGGGAGCGCCACGACATCGACGTTGCCTTCCTGCCGATCGGGGATGTCTTCACGATGGGACCGGAAGACGCGGAAACGGCCGCCGAGTGGCTCAAGGCCAAGTTCGTCGTGCCCATTCACTACAATACGTTCCCGCCGATCCAGCAGGACGGAGAGGCGTTCATCGCCCGGCTGAAGGAAAAACGGATCGATGGACAGGCGCTGAAGCCGGGAGAAAGCATCCAATTGTAAACGCTTTGTGCAGACAAAAGCGGGCAGTGCGAACGAATGTGAAGCACGTCCAGTCAAACAGGCAGACACAGCCGTTCCTCCCTTTCAAACCGGGAGGGCGGCTTTTTTGTTTGTACCAATAGCAGGCGCAGCGGCATATGTGGCGTTATTTTCATGACATGTGCTGCTTTACATCTCTCATATCTAAATGATATACTTATGATATCACTTTAAAATCATTATAAAAAGGAGCGTGCGGAAATGACGGAAAAACGGACGTGGGCGCTGAATGGGTTTATCGGTTTGCTGCTGGAAGTCGTTCTTTTTGCATTGGGACTGTATTTCCTCAGCGAGGGCAGTCTGATCGGCGTCCTCTTTCTGCTGCTTGTCGCTGTGGGTATCTCGGGGTTCTTCATCGTACAGCCCAATGAAGCAAAGGTGCTCATCTTCTTTGGCCAATACTTGGGCAGCGTGCGCCGGAGCGGCTTTTGGTGGGGAACGCCGTTTACGATTCGTAAAAAGGTGTCGCTGCGCGTTCGCAACTTCAACAGCTCTAAGCTGAAGGTCAACGATGTGGAAGGAAATCCGATCGAGATTGCGGCCGTCGTCGTGTTTCGCGTGGTTGATTCCGCCAAAGCCTTGTTTGACGTAGACAATTACGAGACATTTGTGGAAATCCAAAGCGAAACGGCACTCCGACACATTGCCAGCAGCTATCCCTACGATACGTTTGAAGACATCAATGCCAGCTCACTGCGCGGCAATGCGGATGAGGTCGCGGCGGAACTGGCCCGCGAACTGCAGCAGCGGCTGCAGGTTGCCGGGGTTGAGGTGTTGGAGGCGCGCCTGACCCATCTGGCCTATGCGACGGAGATTGCGGGAGCGATGCTGCAGCGNCAGCAGGCAGCCGCGATCATTGCCGCTCGGCAGAAGATCGTGGAAGGGGCTGTCGGCATGGTTCAAATGGCCGTCAACAAGCTCAAGGAAGACGGCGTGATCGACCTGGACGAAGAACGAAAGGCAGCCATGGTCAACAATCTGATGGTAGCCATTGTATCCGAACGGGAAGCTCATCCGGTCATCAATACGGGCACGATCTACTAGAGCAGATGCTGGTACAGGGATATGGCCAAAAAGAAGCAGTTTCCCTTGCGAATTGACATGCATCTGTACGAGGTGCTGGAACGGTGGGCGGCCGATGAATTCCGCAGCGTCAATGCCCATATTGAATTTCTGCTTCGTGAGTCCGCCAGACGCGCCGGCCGCCTCTCTTCTGGCGGCAAGGAACAGAAACATCCGGATGAGAACGACCAGGAACANGACTGATGCTTCCTGCCACGCGATCACGGCGGGCGTACCTGTATCCGCCAAGAAGTGTGTGGCACATACGAAACACAAGCCGTGCTCCCAATGGGGNACACGGCTTGTATTTTTGCGTCCGTGCGTTTCGTCACAACCCCTGGACCAGTCTCGCCGCCCGCTTGGCCGCCTGTTTTTTGATCTTTTCCCAGGAGAGGGTAAGGAGTTCACGCCGCCGCATCAGCATGCGGCCGTTGACGAATACGGTGTCGACGTCTCCGCCCTGGGCGCCGTAGGCGATCAGCGAGGCGATGTTGTGGACAGGCTGCAGGTGAGGCTTGTCGAGGTCGATCAGAATGAGGTCTGCCTGTTTGCCCGTTTCCAGCGTCCCTACCTCGTGGTCGATGCCCAGCAGTTTGGCGCTTTCGATCGTCGCCATGCGCAGCACCTGTTCGGCCGGCAGCCGGGTCGGGTCGCCGTAATCCAGCTTCTGCAGCCAGGTGGCGGCTTTGATCTCCGCAAACATGTCCAGCGTGGTGGCGCTGCCGGCGCCGTCCGTACCAAGGCCGACGGTGATGCCTTGCGCCAGCAGATCGGTCACCGGCGCAATTCCGCAGCCCAGCTTTAGGTTGCTGACGGGATTGTGGGCGACGCCGCCGCGCATGCCGCGCAGGTAGCCGATGTCTCGGCGCGTCAGGTGGACGGCGTGGGCCAAGAGGACATGATGGTGGTCGAACAGGCCGAGCTGGTACAGGTATTCGGTCGGGGTCTGTCCGTACTTGTCGCGGAGCTTGACCGTCTCCTCGATCGTTTCCGCCAGGTGGATGTGGATGGGCACGCGCCGCTCCCGAGCCAGTGCGATCACCTCCCGCAGCGGTTCGGGCGGGCAGGTATAGGGGGCGTGCGGGCCAAACATCGTGGTGATGCGTCCATCGCCAGCACCAGACCACTTTTCCACCAGGTCGATCCCTTCCTGCATCCGCTTGCCTCCGTCATCCTGGAGAAAGACCAGACCCCGGGTGAGCGAGGCCCGCATCCCGCTGTCCAGCACCGCCTGTCCCACCGCGTCCATGCAGACATACATGTCGGCAAACGCGGTCGTGCCGGAGCGGATCATCTCCGCTGCGGCGAGCAGCGTGCCCCAGTAGATGTCCTCTTCCGTCATCCGCGCTTCAGCGGGCAGCATCTTTTTCTCCAGCCAGTCCATCAGCTTCAGGTCGTCGGAAAAGCCGCGCATCAGGCACATGGCGGCGTGGTTGTGGGCGTTGATCAGGCCGGGCATCGCCGCCATTCCCCTGGCGTCAATCACCTCGTCTGCCTCACGGTCGATGACAGGGGCGACGCCGGCGATCCGCTCGCCCTCGATCAGGATGTCCCCCGCAAACGGTTGCTCTCCCTCCCGCATCGTCAGAATCGTGCAGCCTTTGAGCAGTGTCGTCTTCATCTGGACTCCCCTCCACGTAATGATGATGGTGTCGCTTTGAGCGTAAGGGTTGCCGTTGCGGAAAGGTCAAGAGGCGGAGAAAACTCATCGTATGATATCCCTTTTGTTATTGTCCCGAAAATTTTCATGGAGGATTGTCTATGTTCTATGTACCCTGCTAAAAATGCAATACATGGAATGATTTCCCGATGTTTTACAAACATGACTGATGCGGATTCGCGAGATAGGCATTTCAGTGCTGGGG
>JGI25329J36429_1001570_pt1 | contig 10822 bp, 10 predicted proteins | sample HigsolmetaAR204D_FD_36429 | JGI IMG/M metagenome (IMG submission 36429)
AGTACCATATGAAGGGTCGTATCTACCAACACTACTCTTGAAGAATCCCAATGCTCAAAGGACATTGTTGGTTCTAGGGGGCTTTGATGGATATTTGGAGGAGGTCGCTTCTTTCTTTAAATATATGAAAAATACGGACTACAACATTCTTTTATTTGATGGTCCTGGTCAAGGGAATACCTCATCACAAGGACTTGCATTTATTCCTAACTTCGAGAAACCTGTATCTAAAATATTGAATTATTTTTCTTTAAATGAAGTTGATGCGATTGGGCTTTCATGGGGAGGTTATCTAGTATTACGTGCAGCTGCATTTGAAAAAAGGATAAATAAAGTGATTACCATGGATATCTTTTATTCTCCAATGGATACGGTAAGAATGAATTTGGGCTTTTTGAAATTTACTTGCCTTTCTATTCTATTAAGAATGAAAGCTGAATCTTTGATTAATAAAGTAATTAACAAGATAGCAACAAAAGATATAGATATGATGTGGAAATTAAATAATGGGTATCAACTCACTGGAGAAAATAATCCATATGATTTGATAAACAATTTGAAGAGACACAATGCCAAATCAATTTTAAGACTAATCAATCAAGACTGTTTGCTTTTAGCTGGTAAAGAGGATCAATACGTACCATACAAGCGTTTATACACCATTCAAAAAGGTTTGACCAATTCTAAGAACATTCAAACGAAGCTATTTACAAAAGAAACAGGTGGAGAACAACATTGCCAAGTTGGAAGAATGGATTTAGCTTTCAATGAAATTATCAAATTTCTCAAAGCATGATGATTTCATTTTTACAAATTAGTTTATTAAGCACAGTATGGTACGAATATGTCATTGCTGTTTCCGTTCATACAAACAAGAAAGAAAATAAATTTATAGAGACAGAGAGAGAATTATACCTTCATCTCATTAGATTTCTTAATGCAACTTACCAAAGATTCTATTAATATTAGCTATTTTTCTGAAAAGTAATTCGTCTGTTTTCTATCCATCTACGTTTTGAACCCTTTTCATGCTAAAAGTTTACCTTAGTTTCCAAACGATGGTTTAAAACGCCGTCTCTATGTTTGTACAGAATTTATAGATAATGTACTAATCTTTATTTTTTAATGAGATGAAGGCTTCTAGGAGGTAATCGTCATGCAATATATTGTTAAGCAGCAATATTTGCTTTTTGAAGCTTTATCAAAAAAGATTATCCATTCACATTGGATAAGAATATCCATCAATGTGGTTTTTCAGAACATATAGAAAGAATTATGAAAACACATAAACAGATTGAGCCATCTGCCCATGTGTTTTTTTGATTGCCGAAAATGTTATTCAAAAAACTTTTACTAAAAATGCAACAAACAGCACTTTCGTGTAGGGACTTAGTAAATATAAAGGTTTCCAGCTCTCCTATAATTTTTCCACTCCATCATATTATTACTATTACTTTGCTCAAAATCCTGTTTTTAACTTAATATCAATTAATTTGAATATCTGTTATGTCATCATTCAACTAAATGCTCCGATAAATGAATCGTTATTCTGCTAAAGCGCTCTATTCTGGAATACTGAAGTTTACTCGTTAATTAGTATATGATTAATTCATTTTAGAAATCAGCTACAAATATAAAAATTACAACAACTTAATGCTTAATTCTATTTATAAATTAAAATCAATCAAGAGGATAGTAATGAGGACCAGTCTATTTAACATTTAATTCATGTATGTTTATCAAAAGACCTTAAAAATACACACCATGTATAAAATGGCGTATTTTTAAGGGTCTTTTGATTGTGGAACTTATTCAAGTAAAGCACCCGTTACTTGAAGTATCTTTCAATTTATTTACCTACTAAAACAAAAACATTTTCATCCGGGGCTTGCATTACCGCAACGTGTCCACCTAAAGAGTTAGCAAATGGAGTGCGAATCCACTGAACTTCAGAATTATTCTTTAATGTTTCATAAAATGCTATAACATCTTCAACAACAATCTCGGTTTCAGCAAAATTTAAATTAGGATTATTTTTTAATACTAACTCTGAATTACCATCAGGAAATCTCATTCCAACAAGAGTCCATTGTTTCTCTTCGTCTTGATAAGTTTCCCACGCCTTGGTTAGACCTAGCGATCGATAGAAATTCACTGACTTTTCAATGTCCTCCGTAAAAACTGCAAGACATTCTATTTTTTTCTACATAAAATATTACCCCATTTCAATTCATAAACTACACTTTTTAAAAAAACATCTTTATTCCCGTGCTACTAAAGCCTAAATTAAACAACAGAGATTCAAATTTCCATCTCATACTTGTTTGCCTCTTCTTTACCAAACATATCAGTTTTTACTATATTCTATTTCAAACAACTCCTTTTGCTATAAATTTATTTAATAGGAATTAAAAACTCACAGATTTTGTCTTCACCTTCCTCTTCTTTATATCGTTCTATTATCGGTTCTTCACAGATATTTAAATCATTTTCTCTTATATATTCGGGCAATTCCTTCCAAAACTGCTGAACTGCTTCTGTAGTATGTCTGACCGTAAAAACTGCATATTTTCCGCCCCTAAAATATCCAGTCTTAACCTTGTTGTCTTGGGAGAAATCTTCATCAGTAATTAAAACTAGATCATATCTGCACTTTTCAGGTGGTATTATTTCTGGATTATCTTGAGCAATACCATAAATCCCGTTTTCTAATAAAGTTTTTGTTAAATCATTTTGGGCAATCCAACTCTTAAAATCTTTCATCATATCAAAATTTTTACGGCTACCATACGCACCAGTGTTTCTCATATAAACCATTTTATTTTCATTTAAAATTTCAATCTTATAGTTCATTATTTCCTCCTAAAAATATATTGGAGACTGGCCAGTAGCTCCTCACAAATAACGATAACATGCTTTAAAATGGAATTCATCAACATTTTTAAAAAAGTGAGCATAAACAAAGTATGTACGCTTTGTTTGTTGGCACATAAAATTGGCTTGTTAACCCCTACCGCACTACCGTTTGATAGCCATTGCTTTTTACAAATATTTTTCCTCTGCATAGATTACCGTTAGTCATCTGTCAGATCCTTATTCTTTTTGTAAGAACGCTTTAGTGAAATGTAGTCAAATAAAAAATCGTGAAAAGTATCGGCAATGCAATCAAGTCTAATCCCTCTTCCCAATTACTCGGAATTCCTTTAACGATTAGAAATATAATAAAAAGGTCACGCCTGCTAACAAAGAACGATTAACAACCATTCGTCTTCTTTTAATATAGTCCTGCTTATCCGATACTTCCGTATGTTCTATTCCTGAGAAAATATAGCGGATATAAGAATATCCCATCATAAGGAATGGTCCTTTCAATAATATAAATTGAATATCTATATAATTTTATTACAATGTTTATTTTTCTCCTTAGAAAGCAACAAAGTTTACGAAAACAGCCTATTTTTAACATAAAAACGCCCTTTGGACAACGTATAATCCAGAGGGGTAAAATTTCCCATATTTTTTATAAACACCGCAACTTTTTTCAAACGTCTTAACTTTATTTCAAAGTCACAGTTATCCTACATTCTTTGGATTTTCCACGTAAAGAGCTATAATATATCCGCATTCATTGCAATACTCTGCTGAAATAGGTGAAGACTTTCCTCTTATATTTTCAGGAAACATCTGAACCTGTCCGAAAGAAGCGCCCATTACACCTTTTTTAATATCTTCGCTCTTACACTTTGGACAAATTGGTTTTGCCATTTGTACACCTTCCTTTTGAATGATTTTCTTCTACAAAACGACTCGATTGTTGGATTATCTTGCTCTCACTCATTAAATTAATTGTATCAAACTTTGTTCCAAATGATTAATCTTTATTATAAAATATAAAATTTATTTCAAAGCCACAATAAATGCTGAAAAATTCCCTGCCAAATTTTATTTTTGGCAGGGAACTATCTTTTTTAAATCATTTTATCCATATTAGATTAGGAAAAGCCATTATAAATAGGTGTTCCCTCTTCAAATCAAGTTAGCCTCTTATTCCCACTCAATCGTTGCCGGTGGTTTGCTTGTGATGTCATAGACAACCCGATTTACATGAGGAACTTCATTAACGATTCGCGTTGAAATTTTTTCCAGTACTTCCCACGGAATCCGCGCCCAATCTGAAGTCATACCGTCAATCGATGTGACTGCACGAATGCCAATCGTGTAATCATAGGTTCTAGCATCCCCCATGACACCGACACTGCGAATATTGGGTAGGACGGTAAAATATTGCCATATATCGCGATCCAAGCCAGCCTTCTTAATTTCATCCCGTAAAATCCAATCTGATTCCCGGACAATCTCCAATTTTTCTTCGGTTACTTCACCCAAGACCCGAATCCCCAGACCCGGACCCGGGAATGGTTGGCGCCATACAATTTCATCCGGAATTCCAAGAGCAGTTCCGAGGGCACGAACTTCATCTTTAAATAACGTGTTTAACGGTTCGATTAATTTAAAATTCATATCTTCCGGAAGACCGCCGACATTATGGTGGGATTTAATTGTTTGTGCAGTAGCCGTTCCGCTTTCAATAATATCCGTATACAATGTCCCTTGAGCTAAAAATTCAATACCTTGTAATTTATGAGCCTCGTCATCAAAAACATAAATAAATTCATTGCCGATAATTTTCCGCTTTTGTTCCGGATCACTGACACCTCTCAGTTTATCCAGGAAGCGTTTTTGGGCATCAACTTTGATTACATGCATATGGAATTTATCGCCGAATGTTTCCATAACACTTTCGGCTTCTCCTTTCCGAAGTAACCCATGATCAACAAAGATACATGTTAACTGGTCGCCGATTGCTTTATGGATTAAAACCGCAACAACGGAAGAGTCAACTCCGCCGCTTAATGCACAAAGAACTTTTTTATCGCCAACGGTTTCACGAATTTTTTCGATTTCCATTTCGATAAATTGATCCATCGACCAATTTGCTTCACTGCCACAAATACCGAATACAAAATTCTTTAGCAAATCATTACCGTAAACCGAATGGCGAACTTCAGGATGGAATTGAACGCCATAAAGTTTTTTTTCTTCATTACTCATCGCAGCAATTGGGCAGGATGAACTTTCTGCGTCAACAGTGAATCCACTTGGTACTTCTTTCACCAGATCACCATGACTCATCCACACAACTTGTTGTTCGGGCAAANTTTGAAACAAAACTTTATTCGTACTTACTTGAATTTCCGCTTTCCCGTANTCACGGGTTTCAGCCTTTTCCACTTTCCCGCCAAAATGTTTGGCCATTAACTGCATTCCGTANCAAATCCCTAAAACGGGGACTCCCAGCTCAAAAATCTTTTCATCACAAGTNAAAGCCGACTCATCATACACACTATTCGGACCACCGGAGAAAATGATGCCTTTTACATTCATCTTCTTTATTTCCTCAGCCGTTATTGTATGTGGATGCAGTTCACTATACACGCCAAATTCTCGGATTCTCCTTGTAATTAATTGATTATATTGACTGCCAAAATCCAAGACAATAATCATTTCCCGCTCTTTTGTTGTATTAACCAATCTGTCCACCTCTTCAATCTATTGTTTATATCAGTATACCCGTTCCAATGAATATATCCATCGTCACATCCAGCGCGAAATTGCACAAATCCTCTACGGCTTCGATATAAAAGGAAATAAACATATAAGAAAAACTAGACCCTACCAGTAAAGGCAGTTTCTAGTTTTCGTTCAAGTTATTTTTTGAAGGGATTAATTACCGATTCAAAAGAACAAATTAGAAAACTGCCTTCATAGTCAAACTATTTTCGGTAGTTTGGTAGAGACTCTCGAACCATATTATCGAGGATATATGAAGGAATGGAATTTATCAAGTTTTACTGAACGTCATTATTGTAAAGTGTATTCAACATAAGGTCAAGTAAGTTTTTTCTCTGCCGCAAGCTTCATTAACTCCTCCCAAATTGGTTTACAAGAGCCCCAGCCGGTATCAACCTGCTCATTCCGGTATAGATAGCGTTCATATTGTTCCGTTAACCGGCTCATAAAATCATTGTTAAAAAATTCATCGACCCTCTTTGCAAATTGGTTTAATGTCTCATCCTCTTCTTTTATGACTCCTGATTTTTCCAGTCTCTTTAAAAGTGCCAAATACGCCGGCATAAAAGACTTTGCATCATTTTTATTTCGATACTGAAAAATTACCCAATAAGGCAGCCAACGTCGACGTAAAATATAACTCAACAAAACAAAAATGCCAGCCAAAATTCCACCGATTACCCACCAAATTTTTACATTTTTCCAATCGTTATTTATGGTAAATGGTTTTGTTTCTTTATCACTATTTGTCTCTGATTGTTCTTCTATTTGTTGTTCTGTTTGTTGTTTTCTTTGTAGATTTGGTGCCTCTGGCTGGACATTTGATTCCGATTCTCGTTCCTGTTGCAGAGCATTTTCTGTACTTACAGTTTCGGATTCTTCAATAAAATCAACCGCGTTTGTAAACCCACTTGTCGGCTCAAATGGTACCCAGCCATTACCGGGAAAATACACCTCTACCCATGAATGGGCGTTATTATTTGTAATTTTATATGTTGTCAACTCACCCTCAGAGCCAATAACTGTACCGCCCGTATAACCTTTCACCCATCTGGAGGGGATCCCGACAGAACGGAGCAGGACCGCCATTGATGTTGAAAAGTTATCACAATAGCCGATCATCGTTTCAAATAAAAACTGGTCAACGTAATCCTCTTCTTTGCCGGGAATTGGGATATTTTCCGTTTTATAGGTAAACCGGGAACTTTGTAAATACTCCTCGATNGCTTTTACTTTGTCATACTGATTANTTTCATTTTCAGTTAACNGAATGGCAAGTTCTTTNACCCTAGCCGGTAAATTCTCAGGCAATTGCGTATACCGGGTATAAAAATCCGGCATGTCCTTCCTCAAATTTTCAGATGCGGTTACATTTTTTAAATCTTCTATAATAAAAGCAGGACGCTGATATTGCACCGTGTAGGATGATAATTGGTTATCGGGTGGAATTTGAATCTTCTCATTGGCTTCATTATAATGGTAAAAGTTTTGCTTATGAAATTTGAGTCTATTTACCCCTTGTGGATAGATGACATGATCTCGTCTTTCCATAAAGACAACTTCCAATTCTGATGTTTCACCAAGATATTCCGGTTCAACCGAGTAAATAGGCAGTTCCTCTGAATCTTTTATTTGCTGAAAATTATCTTTTTCAGAAACAACCCACCCTTTTCCTGAATAAAAATCTTTCGTTTCCACCCGCCAATACTGTTTCTCCGGGGACTTAACCGTAAAAACCGGTGTATCATCTTTGATAAACCCGCCCCCAAGTTGGGTATCGTCTTCATCATAACCAATTTTATGCAGTTTTCCCTTTGCATTCAGCATATTTCCATCTTCCTGATTGGCAAACGTAACAACATAAGGCATCGGATCCGGCCAAATCGGACCAGGCTTTGGAATAACTATTCCCACACCCGCACATACAAGGATTATGACAACTAACGGGATAGGCCATCTTTTTATTAACGCAAAGGAAACAGTGAGCCTTTCCTGCTCCACCAATTTTGAAAAATGTGCCAATCCCGTTGCCGCCAAGCCGATAATAAAAGTNCGAATNACNGCATAATCTGCTTGAAACGGAAAAAATGTATCAAGAATAGCCAAGTAAATAATCGTGATCAAAACAAAGAAAAAAATACCTTTTCGCTTCTTCACCCAAAATGTATATAGAAAGACAATACAATCCAGTGTGACGAACAGTAGAAATGTTCGAAATGAATTCGTCAGTCCGAGCCAATCCATCCTGAAAACATGACCGATATTTAAAGCAAAATCTTTTATAATTGTATCCAACTTTAAGAGTGTGATAAGCGGCTCTTGGTAATATAAGTGGTTAATTACCAANATCATNTAGCAACCATTAATAATTATTCTTAAAATCCAATGAACACCAAGAAAACTTAATACAAAGCNAATAACCAGAAAACCAAGAAANACCGGTAAATTTTTTATTTCGGTTATCTGTTGTAAAGGACGGAGCCATTCCCAAATAAGGATAAATCCGATCACATATAAAATAAACGTCTGTAGACCTTTTTGCTTTCTAATCGTAATCACCTCTCAAAAGCCTTGGTAAAATCACTTTCACGCACTACTTTTGCATTCAAGCCCTTACCCTTGGCATACTCCAATAAAGCGGCCTCTTCAGGCTTAACTTTTTCGAGCCGGGATTTTATCAAAAAAATACCAATTTCATTATTTCGAGTACAGAGGTCAGTTATTTTTTCTATAACTTCTTTTCTTAGTTGACAGACAAGGAAGATCATCGTTTGACCGGGTTTTTTCAAAAATATCTCTGTTTCTAAAATTNTATGAAAGTCATGGTTTAAATCATCGTTCACAGTTGCTAAATGATAATTCAATGTTCGGAGTTGTGCTTCTCCTCCCTGAACNGGGAAATATTGTCTTTCCGCTCCATATGAAAGAAGACCGATGTTAGNCCCTNCTTTTACAGCGGATCGAACAATTGAAGCAGTAAATTTTACAGCTAACTCAAAACTTGGACTGGGTGTGCGATCTAAAATAAGTAANACATCTTGGCTTTGTCGCTGTTCAAATTCCTTTGTCATTATTTCATTTTTTCTTGCNGTCTGTTTCCAGTGAATCCAGGAAAANCTATCGCCGGATTGATAGGTACGTGTACTTATCGCCATTGTGGAGTCTCTTTGGGCTACATCCTTTGCTGCAGTCATTCCCGATTCAAATAAGGTTTTGAAAGGATCATATTTCATTTCAATATACGCCGGATATACGATGATTTTTTCCAATTGCTCTACAACTACCTCTTTCCGGGTCAAGCCCAACAGATCACCCATTTGGATTCGTATCTTGTGAAAGGTGTACTCCCCACGTGGCAATAAATTGTGGTGGTAAGTAAACGTTCGTTCTTTTGAAAATAACGGAAATAATACTGTTGTTCCTGAAAACGGACGACTCCCTGAACGTTCAGAAACTTCATCTTTAATAAATAGATAGACGAGAGGAATACGATAGGGCAAGGTTATATGAATTTTTACCGATACCATTTCACCATTAACGTACTCCGTTTTATCAAGCACCCTCTTAATATCAATTCGTGTTATTGGATAAAAGTTTAGTAGGATGGAGTAAAAGGCAATAGGCAGAAAACTTCCAAATAAAAACCAGCTGACAAATCCCCCTTGAAACATGGCAAAACTAAAGCTTGCTGCTACAAGTCCAATCAGCCCGATGAACTTCAAAACAGAAATGGTTCTTTTCATCGGATGCATCATTTCACAACCTTTTGGATGGGAACTTTTGTATCCGATAAAATCGAGGAGATAATTTCTTCCGCATTCACACCATCGTATCTGGCTTGTGACTGCAAAATCATCCGGTGTGAGAAAACAAAAGGTGCTAAAAATTGGATATCATCAGGCAGCACAAAATCCCGTCCTTGTATATAGGCATAGCTTTTTGAGGCTTGCATTAATGCAATCGAGCCGCGGGGACTGACACCTAAATAGATTTGCGGATGATTTCTTGTCCTTGTCACAATGGAAATAATATATTGTTTAATCGTATCATCAACAAATACGCCTTTTACCTCTTTTTGCATAGATAGCAGCTCGTCCAAAGTAATGACAGGGGTTAATTCCTGAATCGGCAACTCCTCTTGAACACGACTCAAGACTTCCATTTCCTCGGCAAAACTAGGATAACCCATGTGGATTTTTAATAAAAAGCGATCGAGTTGGGCTTCCGGTAATGGATAGGTCCCTTCATATTCAATCGGATTTTGCGTGGCCATAACTAAAAACGGTCTTGGCAGAGGAAATGTATGGCCATCAATGGTCACGCTCTTTTCCTCCATCCCTTCCAACAAGGCTGATTGCGTTTTCGGGCTTGTCCGATTAATTTCATCGGCTAAAATAATATTGCCCATAATGGGACCCGGTCGAAATTCAAATTCCAATGCTTTCGGATTATAAATCGACACACCCAGTACATCGGAAGGCAGTAAATCAGGAGTAAATTGGATTCGTTTGAATGTTGAGCTAACCGACTTGGCAAGGGATTTGACAAGCATCGTTTTCCCGACACCGGGGACATCTTCCAATAGCACATGGCCATCCGCCAAAAGCGCTGTCAAACATAAAATGATTTCTTCACGTTTTCCGACGATGACCCTTTCCATATTATTTAAGATAACTTCTACCTTTGGATGGAGAGTTGGAATGAACATTGTTGTAAAACCTCCTGTATTGGTCGAAAAGGAATATTATTTTTATTTTACAATAAATTCCGTCACCTGTTAATGAGATTTACGATTTTTACAAGTTTTTAATAATTAGTGACAAGAACAGGCCTCTTCGTCAAAATAGAAGCTTTCTCAGCCAAAAACGGTGACGAGATTAGATCTCGTCGTCAAAAATGAGCATTTCCCGCCCCAAAATGGTGACGAGAACGGGGCTCGTCGCCAAAATAGAAGCTTTCTCAACCAAAAACGGTGACGAGATTGGGTCTCGTCGTCAAAATTGAGCGTTTTTCACTTCAAAATGGTGACGAGATTAGATCTCGTCGTCAAAAATGAGCATTTCCCGCCTCAAAATGGTGACGAGAACGGGGCTCGTCGCCAAAATAGGAGCTTTCTCATTCAAAAACGGTGACGAGATTCAGGCTCGTCGCCAAAAATAGGCATTTCCCACCTCAAAACGGTGACGAGAAC
>JGI25329J36429_1001573_pt1 | contig 10807 bp, 10 predicted proteins | sample HigsolmetaAR204D_FD_36429 | JGI IMG/M metagenome (IMG submission 36429)
CAGCAGCAGCGGCTCTCCCGTTCCCTGTGCTTCGTAGTAGAAGCGGGTGCCGTTCGCTTCGATCCATCCGGATTGCGTTACGAGATCGATTTCCATTTTTTATCACCCCGCCACCACTATTGCACACATCACCCGGATGTGTCCAGACAATTCACACAATATACGAGATACCCCCCAAAAAGTCCGGACGTCACGTATGGGTCGCGATGTGCGCTGAAAAAAACAACGGCCCGACACACGGGAGATGTCCCCGCTGCCGGGCCGGATGCACGCGTCCCGCCGCCGCCACATGTGCGGTGAAACGGGACTTGCGCTTATTCACGTCCACTCTTTAGTTCAGTCCAGTACCGGTCGTACTCCTGCAGCGTGTCGCCCACGTCGACAAGCCATTCGGCCCGATCGATGTCCGCTTTGTCCAAGAAGATCATCTTGTTGGCGCGGTATTCTTCGCTGTGCAGCGGGTACGCCTTTTCGTTCGGGTTGCTGTAGCCGATGAACTCGTAGTTTTTCACGCTGACCTGCGGGTCCATCAGGTAGTTGATAAACTTCTCCGCCAGTTCCTTGTGCTTGGCTCCTTTGGGAATGGCCAGCGTGTCCGCCCAGATTGTGGCCCCTTCTTTCGGGATGACGTACGCGACATCCTGGTTTTGCGCGTTGATAAACGACGCGTCGCCGGACCAGACGGTGCCAATCCACGCTTCTTCGGCGATCATTTTCTGCTTGATGTTGTCCGTGTCAAACGCGATCACACTGGGCAAAAGGCCCTTCAGATCCGCAAACGCCTTCTCCAGTTCGCCCTTGTCCTTGGTGCTGTTGGAGAAGCCGTTTTTGATCAGCGCCATGCCCATGACTTCGCGCGGGTCGTTCAGCAGGATCACACGTCCCTTGTACGCAGGGTTCCACAGGTCCTGCCAGCTGGTGATCGGCTCTTTCACGTACTTTTTGTTGTAGGCGATCCCCGTAATGCCCCAGGTATACACGATCGAATACTTGTTGCCCGGGTCAAACGGCGGCGTCTGGAACGTGGAGACGATGTTCTTCAGGTTGGGGATGTTCTCCTTGTTCAGCTCTTCCAGCAAGCCGAGCTGGATCAACGTTCCCACCATGTAGTCGGACGGCTGGATCAGGTCGTAACCGGAAGCGCCCGCCTGGATTTTGGCCAGCATCTCTTCGTTGCTGCCGTACACGTCGTAGTTTACCTTGACGTTGTACGTCTGCTCAAACTCCTTGATCACATCCGGGTTAAAGTTGTCAGCCCAACTGTAGATGTTCAGCACCTGCTCCCCTTGCTCGGAAGAGGAGCAGCCGACGGCGGAAAAGGCGAGGGCGGCGGACATCGCGCCGATCAACAGGGACTTCAGCACTTTCATGTGACGAGTTCAACCTCCCGTAAACGGTTGTTTGTGTCCTGGTTACAACGTGATCGATTTGGAGTCCTTGCGCCGGAGAAGCTCGGCGATGACCACCAGCAGCACCGTGCAGGCGATCATCAGCGTGGAGAGCGCGTTTACCTCCGGAGACACGCCGCGTTTAACCAGGCCGTAGATGTACAGCGGCAGCGTCGTCGAGTTGGGCCCGGCGACAAAGAACGAAATAATGAAGTCGTCCAGCGAGAGCGTAAAGGACATCAGCAGCCCGGCGAGAATGCTGGGCGAGATCAGCGGCAACGTCACATGGCGCAGCGTCTCCCAGGGGGTGGCACCCAAATCCTGTGCCGCCTCTTCCAGTTCGCTGCCCATGTCGGCCAGCCGCGCCATGATGATGACCATCACAAACGGCATGCTGAAGGTGACATGCGCCATCACCAGCGTCGCTTTGCCCAGCTCGATGTGCAGTTGGCTGAACAGCACCAACAGCGACAGCCCCATCATGATTTCCGGGATGACGATCGGCAGGTAGATCAGGGATTGAACGATGCTGCGCCAGCGAAGCGAGAAATGCTTTAACGCCAGTGCCGCCGCCGTCCCCAAGAGCGTGGCCAGCACACTGCTGATCAGCGCGATGGACAAGCTGTTGCCCAATGCTTCCATCACCTGCCGGTTTTCAAACAAGGAAACGTACCATTTCCACGTAAACCCGCTCCAGACGGCATTGATGCGCGACTGGTTGAACGAATACAGCATCAAAACGGCGATCGGCAGGTACAAAAAGACCAGCATCGCCCAGGAATAACCGGATAGTGCTCGGCGCCGCCAGCTGCTCATGCTGCTCCCTCCTTTGGCCCGGCCGCTTTGGTGGCACGGTAGTAAAGGAAGATCAACAGCATCGACAGAAGCATCAAAACGATCGAAAGCGCCGAGCCAAACGGCCAGTCGCGTGCGGAGAGGAACTGGTTCTGGATGACGTTGCCGATCAGGGCCGATTTCGCCCCGCCCATCACGTCAGGCACGACGAACATGCCGATGGACGACACGAAAACCAGAATGGAACCGGTGACCACGCCTGTCTTGCTCAGCGGCAAGGTGACGTGCCAAAAGGCTTTCCACGGCGTCGCACCCAGGTCGTACGCCGCCTCCAGCTTGCGCCGATCCATCTGCTCCAGCGAGACGTAGATCGGCAGCACCATGAACGGCAGCAGGGTGTAGACCATCCCCAGCAGCACCGAGCCGGAGTTGTACAAGAGCGGCAGCGGTTCGTCGATCAGGCCGAGCGACTGCAGCACGGTGTTGATTACACCTTGCGAGCGCAAAATGATCACCCAGGCGTACGAGCGAACGAGAAAATTGATCCAAAACGGGATCATGACCAGCAGCAGCCAGATTTTCTGCGCCGACCGCCGCATCCGCGAGATGTGGTACGCCAGCGGATAGCCGCAGACGAGCGCGAGAAACGTCGTCAGCACGGAAATGGCCAGCGTGTCCAGGAAGATGTCTCCGTANAGCGGATCAATGATGCGCGTNTAGTTGTCCAGCGTCCCCTGATACACGATCTGGCCGTAGGTGCCGCGTTTCAAAAAGGAAAGGGCNGCGATCATCAATAGCGGCAGGACGAAGAGCGCCCCCAGCCACACCAGGGCCGGCAGCGCCAATAGCTTGAGCCGTTTGGTGGTCATAACCAGAGCGTCACCTCGTCCTCGGGTGCCCATCCGATCGCCACTTGATCGCCCTCCCGCCAGCTGCGGCTGTCGCCTGCGTACTGGTGGGCCAGCACGGTCATGTCCTCCTCGTACAGCCGAATGTACAGCTTGCGCAGGTTGCCGAGAAACACCATGTCAATGATCCGGCCGGTCATGCGGTGCTTGTCCTGCTCCGCTTCAAGCGGATACAGCCTGATTTTTTCCGGNCGGACGGCGATGTTGGCGTCACCGCTGCGGAAAATGTTGTTTTCACCGATGAACGTGGCGACGAACAGGGTGCGCGGTCGGTTGTAAATCTCGGCCGGTGTGGCGATCTGCTCGATCCGCCCCTTGTTCATGACTGCNATCCGGTCGGACATCGCCATCGCCTCTTCCTGGTCGTGCGTCACGTAGACAAAGGTAATACCTAAATTTTTCTGCAAATTCTTTAATTCCAACTGCAGATTTTTGCGCAGTTGATAGTCCAGCGCTCCCAATGGCTCGTCCAACAGCAGCACCTTCGGGTTGTTGACGATTGCCCGGGCAATGGCCACGCGCTGCTGCTGCCCGCCGGACAGCTGTTTCGGCGTCCGCTTGCGAAGCTCAGCGAGATGCGTGTACTGCAGGGCTTCNTCCAGCCGCCGCTGCTGTTCCGCAGCAGGCACTTTCTTCATTTTCAGTCCGAACAGGATGTTCTCTTCCACCGTCATGTGCGGAAACAAGGCGTACTGCTGGAACACCATGTTCATGTCGCGCCTGTAGGGGGGAACGTTGGTCAACGGCTTCCCGTCCAGATAGATCTCCCCGGCTGTCGGCTCCTCAAAACCGGCGATCATGCGCAGCAGTGTCGTTTTGCCGCAGCCGCTCGGCCCCAACAGCGTCAGAAATTCCCCTTCACCNATGGTTAGGGACAGGGGAGGAATCACCACGGAACCTGAAAAGTGCTTTTCAATTGACTCCAGGGCAATGATCGTTTTCATCTGGTCATCGTCTCACCATATGTCAAAATACTCATAACCAATCTAGGTAAATATAACGTGGATGACACGTTTTGTAAACAGGTGGAGGGTCTTGTCGATCAAATTTTTCCGAGCGAGTTTTCGGCGCGATGGCGGCGGGCAAACACGCCAAGTTGAAAACGTTTCCACCTCTTCCTATAATAGTCTCAAACGTAACGATGACAGGAGGCTACAACGTGAACCCGCTTGCGTACGGACTGCTCGGGCTGGTGGCGCGCACGCCCAGCTCCGGTTATGACTTGATGCTGCAGCTTCAACCGTTTTGGCAGGCCAAACACAGCCAGATTTACCCCCTGCTGGCCAAAATGGAGCAGGAGGGGTATGTGGAATTTACCCGCGTACACCAGATAGACCGGCCGGACAAAAAAGTGTATTCGATTACCGAAAAGGGACGCGAGGCTTTGCGGGAGTGGCTGGCGGAACCGACTTCGGAGCCGGTGTTTCGCGACGAGCTGTTTCTCAAGTCGTACTGCCTGTGGTTGACAGATACTGAGTCGGCCCGCAACCTGTTTGCCGAGCGGGAAGCGTACTGCCGGGAGCAGCTGCAGATGTTTGAGACCTTTTTACAAGAGCTGGAGAAGGCTTGCGACGGCCTGCCGCAAGACCCCCGCACTCCCTCCTTTGGCGAATACATTCTGATCCGCCGCGCCATCAGCAGCATGCGCGAGGAAATGGAGTGGTGCCGCTGGGTGATGGACCTGTTGGACAACTCCCGGCCTTAAATCCAATCCATGCGCAAAAAAAACCTCCCGCCGTACAGACAGGAGGCTCATTTCCGGTGTTACTTTTTCGTCACCAGCTCCAGATCAACCGGGATGAAGCTGTCCACTTTCTCTCCTTTAGCCACGCTGATTGCCGTTTGCACAGCCGTCTCCCCGATTGCAGCCGGTTTTTGCGCGACGGTTGCCGCCATTTTGCCCTCGTTGACCGCTTTGACTGCGTCGTCGGTAGCGTCAAAGCCGACCACCAGGATCTGTTTGCCCGCCGCTTCGATCGCCTGCAGTGCGCCCAGCGCCATCTCGTCGTTGTGGGCGAAGACGGCCTGAATGTCCTTGTTGCCCTGCAGAATGTTTTCCATTACACTCAATCCTTTGGCGCGGTCAAAGTCAGCCGGCTGCTGAGCCACCACTTTTACACCGTCCTTGTTGTCAACGGCTTCGTGGAACCCTTTGCCGCGGTCGCGGGCCGCGGAGGTGCCGGCGATGCCCTGCAGCTCGACGATGTTGCCCTTGCCGCCCAGCTTCTCCAGAATGAACTCGCCCGCCATTTTGCCTCCTTTTTCGTTGTCAGAGGCGATGTGGGAGACGACGTTTCCGCCTTCTGCCGCACGGTCGACGGTGATTACCGGAATGTTGGCCTGATTGGCCGCTTCCACTGCGGTGGTGATGGCGGCGCTGTCCGTTGGGTTGATCAGGATGACGTCCACCTTTTTCTGGATCAGGTCTTCCACGCCGCTGATCTGCTTGGCGGTGTCATCCTGCGCGTCGACGACGATCAGCTTTGCGCCGGCCTCGCTTGCCGCCTTTTCCGCCCCTTCCTTGAGCGTGACAAAGAACGGGTTGTTCAGCGTGGACACGGCCAGACCGATGGTGATTGTNCCGTCTGCCGCAGCACCAGAGCCACCTTGGGACGACTGATCCGGTGCCTTGTTTTCCAGACTGGACGACGTGGAGCAGCCGGCCAGCACCGACAGCACCAGNGACGAAGCCAACGCCAACTTCAAAAACCTTTTCATGTGTACCTTCCCCCTATGTGATCATTATTTATTGGATTTAGACCGGTCGAGCAATACTGCCACCAGGATGACTGCCCCTTTGACCACCGCCTGGTAGAAAGAGGAGACATTGAGCAGATTGAGACCGTTGTCTAACACACCGATGATCATCGCCCCGATCAGGGTGCCGACGATCCAGCCGCGTCCGCCGGCCAGACTGGTTCCGCCCAGCACGACGGCAGCAATCGCATCCAGTTCGTACGCAGTCCCCGCCGTCGGCTGCGCNGAGTTGAGGCGGGAGGCGAGGATAATTCCGCTCAGAGCGGCAAACAGCCCGCTGATCGTGTAGACCCATACCTTCACCCGGGTCGTGCTGATGCCGGACAGCCTCGTCGCTTCCTCGTTGCTGCCGAGCGCGTAGACGTGACGCCCAAACGTCGTGTGACGCAGNATGAAGTACAGCACGACAAAGGAGAGCACCATCCAGATGACCGGCATCGGAATCTCCAGGAAAAAGCCTTTCCCCAGCATGGCAAAATCGGGATTCAGGCCGGTGATCGGCTTTCCTTCCGTATAGACAAGCGTCAGTCCGCGAAACACGGTCATCGTCGCCAGCGTGGCNATAAACGGGGCGACTTTTCCCTTGGCGATGATCAGGCCGTTGACGGCTCCCATCGCCATGCCGGCCATCAGGCCAATCANGACGGCCAGCGTCGTGTCCATCCCGCCGGTCATCAAGCCGGCCGTGATGGCGCTGGACAGGGCCAGAATGGAGCCAACGGACAAGTCGATCCCGCCCGTCAGGATGACGAAGGTCATCCCGAACGCGATCAGGGCGTTGATGGAGATCTGCCGCAGNACGTTGAAAATGTTGCTGAGGGTCAAAAAGTCGTCGCTAATAATGGACAGTACGATGACAATCAAGGCCAGCCCGAGGAGCGGGCCCATCCGCTGCAATAGGTTAAACCGCATGGGTGTTCGTCCCTCCCGTCGCCGCATGCATGATCAATTCCTGTGTCGCTTCCGCCCGTGAAAACGATCCGGTGATGCGCCCCTCGTGCATGACNAGCACCCGGTCGCTCATCCCCAGCACCTCCGGCAGTTCGGAGGAAATCATCAGGATGGCCACGCCTTCCTGGGCCAGGCGGTTCATGATGTCGTAAATCTCTTTTTTCGCTCCGATGTCGACCCCTCGGGTCGGTTCGTCCAAAATCAAAATCTTCGGNTTGGTGGCCAGCCATTTGCCGATCACCACTTTTTGCTGATTGCCGCCGGAGAGCGAGCCGGCCGCCTGTTCCCCGCCGGATGTCTTGATCAACAGCCGCCGAATCGTCTCCTCGCTCAATGTCCGCTCCGCCTGCCGGTTCATCACGCCCAGCGACGAGAGCTTTGCCAGATTGGGCAGTGCGATGTTTTCCCGCACCGAGAGCGGCAGCACCAGCCCCTCCTCTTTTCGGTCCTCGGTCACCAGCGCAATGCCTGCCCGGATCGCGTCGATCGGCTGGCTGATGCGGACTTGCTTGCCGTCGACGAAAATGGCGCCGCCGTCCATCTTCTCCGCGCCGAACAGCGCTTTGGCCATCTCGGTGCGGCCTGCTCCCATCAAGCCGGCCACGCCGACAATCTCACCGCTTCTCAGGGAAAAGGAGATGCCGGACAGCTTGCCGCGGACGGTGAGGTTCTCCACGCGAAGCCGTTCCTCGCCAGGCTTCACTTCCACTTTCGGGAAGCGATCCGTGATTTCCCGGCCGACCATCATTTTTACCAGTTCATCCAGGTTGGTCTGTTCCGTCGTCACTGTTCCCACGTATTTGCCGTCCCGCAGCACCGTGATCCGGTCGCTGATCTGGAAAATCTCCTCCATGCGGTGGGAAATGTAGATCATGCCCACCCCTTTCTGTTTGAGGGCGGCAATCACCTCAAAGAGGGCGTCGATCTCCCGGTTGGTCAGCGCCGCCGTCGGTTCGTCCAGCACCAGGATATCCGCCTGCATCGACAGCGCTTTGGCAATTTCGATCATCTGCTGCTGCCCGACGGACAGGTTGCCCACCAGCGTCGCCGGATCCAGGTCGATCGCCAGCTGCTCCAGCCAGCGCTTTGCTTCCGTCCGCATCCGGGACCAGTTGACAAGCCCGCTTTTGCCGTAGGTAAACTCGCGGCCGAGAAAGATGTTTTCCATGACGGACAGGTGCGGGATCAGGTTCAGCTCCTGGTGGATGATGGCGATGCCCCGTTTGGCGGCGATGTCGGGGGTCATCGTTTCCTGCGTCTGCCCCTTGACGACAATCGTGCCGCCGTCCCGCTGGTAGATGCCGCCGAGAATTTTCATCAGGGTGGATTTGCCCGCCCCGTTTTCGCCCATCAGCGCAAGCACTTCGCCGCGCTTCAGGTTGAGCATCACCCCGTCCAGCACCTTTACCCCGGGGAACGACTTGCTGATCTCCTTCATCTCCAACAAGTAGTCACTCATGCGCTCTCCCTCCCTTCGCCTCGCGCTTTAGAAGATGACGCCTGCCTGCAGGATCACGTTGGCGTACGGCGTGCACTCACCCGTACGGATCACCGCCCGGGCTTCCCTGGTCAGCTGCTTGAACGTTTCGTGGCTGACGATGTCCCGTTCGGCGCCGGGCAGTTCCGCTTCCAGCCGCCGGACGGCCTGCGGGTTGACCCGCTGCCATTCCTCCGCGTAGATCACCCGCTCCACCTGCATCTCGATCAGGACCGCCTGCAGCACGTCAAAGAACGACGGCAGTCCCGGCAACACAGCCAGATCAATGCGCGGAACGAATTCGGGAATCGGCAGGCCGGCATCGCAAATGACGATCCGGTCCGTGTGTCCCAGTCTGCTGATCAGCGCCGACAATTCACTGTTGAGTATCCCCTGTTTTTTCATGGCGTCCTCCTACTCTGCGGCAAATTCCTGCACCTGTGCAAGCGTCGGCATTCCGGCGTGCGCCCCCAGCCTGGTGACGGCCAGCGCCCCCACCTTGACGGCAAACGCCACCGCCGCAGGCACTGTCTCGCCTGTTGCAAGCGCAAAGGCAAATCCGGCGTTGAACGCATCGCCTGCTCCTGTCGTATCCACCACGTCTACCTTGTGGCCGGGAACGCGGCCAAACGCTCCGTCTTCTGTCAGATACGCCGCACCCTTGGCGCCGAGCGTGGTGACGATGGTCCGCACCCCTTTGTCCTGCAGACGGCGCATCGCATCGACCAGCTCGGTGCGTTCGTCCGCTTCCGCCAAAAGGTACAGCTCCGTTTCATTCGGAATCAGCACATCCACATGGGAGAGCAGGTCGTCGGGCAGCGGCCGGGCCGGAGCCGGGTTGAGCACGACCGCCTTGCCGAGCCGCTTGGCCGTCTGCGCCGCGTACTGGACCGTCTCCAGCGGAATTTCCAACTGCAGGAGCACCGCNTCCGCCTGTCTGACAAGCTCCTGGTGCCGGTCGATGTCAGCCGGAGTGCAGTGACCGTTTGCCCCGGCGACGACGATAATCTGGTTGTCTCCTTGCGACAGCAGGATTGAGGCAACGCCGGTGTGCGTCCCGCTTACGGTTTTGACTGCNCTTGTGTCGATGCCTTCACGCTNCAGCGATTGCAGCAGTTCCGCGCCAAACGGATCGCCGCCGACAGCCCCGATCATCGCTGTTCGCGCTCCCAGCCGGGCAGCGGCCACCGCCTGGTTGGAACCTTTGCCTCCGGGAATGAAATGCACCTGGCTGCCGGACACCGTTTCGCCCATTTGAGGCGGCCGGTCCGCTTCCACCACGATGTCGATGTTCAAACTGCCGATTACGACAATCGAAGGGATCTTGTTCATGCTTCCGCTCTCCTTTTCGTGGATTCCCGCGCAACGAGGGTGACCTCCAGCTCGTACAGCCTTGGCTCCATCACGCCGGTCTCAATCGTTTCCATCAAGACTTTGGCCGCAAGCACTCCCATCTCGTAAATGGGCTGGGCCACCGTGGACAGCTCCGGCTGGGTCAGTTCAGTCAACCCGATCCCNTCAAAACCGATCAGCGCCACGTCCTCCGGCACTCTTACGCCCAATTGGTACAGCGCTTTTAACGCGCCGACCGCCATCAGATCGTTGCCGCAGAAAATGCCGTCCACGTCCGGGTGCCGCTTCAACAGCTCCTTGACGGCATCAAATCCGCCATCCACGCGGAAGTGGCCGGGCACCATCAGGCTGGGCGTGTACCAGGGGAAGTGCATCACCGTCTCCTCGTAGCCGAGCAGCCGTTTTTTCGCCGTGATCAGCTCCTGCGGGCCGTAGATGTGGGCGATTTTCCGGCACCCCACGTCCAGCAGGTGGCGGACCGCCAGTTTGGCCCCTTCGNAGTTTTGTGAACGGATCACGCTGCACAACTGCCGAGTGGGCGCCCGGTCGAGCACGACCAGCGGAATGTTGTTGCTCCGCATCTGCTCCACGTCTTCCTGCCCCAGGGTGTTGGAGGCGAAAATGATGCCGTCGATGTACTTTTTGCGGAGCATTTCGATGTATGACTTTTCCTTTTGTCCCTGGTCGTCGGAGTTGCACAGAATCACCGTGTACCCCTGCGCCTGTGCCGCGTCCTCCACGCCGCGGGCCATCTCGGGAAAAAACGGGTTGGTGATGTCGGGCAGTATCAGGGCAATCGTGCCTGTCTGTTTGCCGGCCAAGCCCCGCGCCACCGCATTCGGTTCGTACCTGAGCTGCTCAATCGCTCTGCGCACTTTTTGTTCCGTTTCCTTGTTCACGTAGCCGTTTTGGTTGAGCACCCGGGACACTGTCGCCACGGAGACGCCCGCCAGTCTGGCTACATCGCGAATCGTCGCCATGTCTGCTTCACCGTCGTCATCTGATCTGTAACCGGTTACACATGATTGGAAAAAAATGAATGATCGGAGTATCCAACCATATGTAACCGGTTTCATGTATACGCTTTCAATATACGCCTGTGCATCCGAGGATGTCAACACTTTTCTGACGCGCCCAGTCCGGACCAAGACGATGCGGCCGTCGTTCACGCAGCGGCG
>JGI25329J36429_1001582_pt1 | contig 10734 bp, 10 predicted proteins | sample HigsolmetaAR204D_FD_36429 | JGI IMG/M metagenome (IMG submission 36429)
GGAACCGTTGGTCGAATTGGAGGAATTGCTTATAAAGTAGTGGCCGCTGAAAAAGCTGGAGCGGATATCTTTTTCGCTCCTAATGATCCAATCCCGAAAGATTGGAATAAGAAGCACCCGGAAATACAAACGAATTATCAAGAAGCGGTAAAGGCGGCAAAAGATACGAAAACGGATATGAAAATTGTTCCCGTCAAAACGTTGGATGATGCCCTTGACTATTTGCAGAAACTAAAACCAAAGGAATGATGAGATACGAAAAAATGGAACGAGAACCGGGATGCCTTATCGTTTTGGATCAGGGCCAAAAACAAACCTTCCAAACGAAAAAAGGAAACCTGTTTTTCATTCCGTCTTCTGTTTGTCTCTTCATTTCTGGTGAAGTTATAACCAATTAAGGGATGATGACCGGGGAAAAGAGAAGATCGCTGTTAAGCAGCGCTGAACGTTTGTTTGAAGGCAATCCCATTGCGAAAATATTAGTCGCTTTTATATCAGCTGTAAGCAGATTCCGATAAGCGGACGCCTTGGCGATCAATGGAATCTGTAATGTTTTTTTTACATTTCTTAAATATTCCCGCCCTTTTGATGTCATCCCTAGCACTCTGATATAGGAAGGATAGTCTGATTCAGCCGCCATCTGTTCTTTTGAAGCATGAGTTAAAATATGTACGCACATTCGTTGCAGGCGTGTCCATGTATATCGCTTTGTTTTGACGGATTCCATAAACTGTTGGAAAGAAGTGGATTGATGGGCCGCCTCGATCAGCCGATATTCAATTCCTTCTTCCACTTCGTAGATCGACTGCAGTTCTTCCGGCTTGGCAGAAAGCAATTGATATTGCAAATAAGGCCAATACAATTCCCAATGATGGAGAACTCCGAAAGTGGAAAGATATTTTTTTAATTCGGTAAAGGTCGCGTTCGGAACATAGGGTTTTACACCGTCTAACCGAACACCATTTGGATGAAAAATAGAATGGCGAATCCCGGTAGCGCTTGCTATCGACTTGTTCGGTTGTTTATCGTGGTATCCGGCTCCTTGGCGAGGGATCGTATACGCTTTCATGTCCGGTGACAGTCGATTCTTTGCTTTGATGTATTGAAGGCCCAAAATATTATTGGGCTTGGACGTATCTAAAAGAGAAACGTTTTTTAAAACATTTTTCATGGCCAGTGATTGAGCCTTTGGGTAGCTTATGCCCGTTTTGATCCATTTTTGTACTTCGTTTTGAATCTGTTCATTTTGTTCTTCCAACAAGTTGGCCGTTTTTTCAAACGTTTTGATATCCCCTGATTCGCTTCCAAAACAAAAACTGTCCACACCGAGCTCGTGTAAAAGAGCAATGGCTCCGAAAGCAAAGGTTTCGGCCTTCTGAGTGGCAAAATAATAAGGGAGCTCCACGACAAGGTCAACTCCGGAATGCAGGGCCATTTTTGCCCTCGCCCATTTGGAAAGGAGTGCCGGTTCCCCTCTTTGCAAAAAATGGCCGCTCATCACGGCGATCAGCACTTCAGCGCCTGTTATTCGTTTCGTTTGCAAAATATGATGCAGGTGGCCGTTATGAAAAGGATTATATTCAACCACAATTCCAGCACTTTTCATGTTTTCTCATCCTTTGAAAGCAAATTGTTATTTTCATTCTAGCGGGGAAGGATGGATGGATCAACAAAAAGAAGATAATAGATGAAAAAGTGGTATACTAAGAATAGTTTTCTTTATCCTGTAAAGAAAAAAAGTTGACAATCATATAAGGGGAATATATAATTATTTCTGTTGCCTTGAGGTGATTTTTTTGAAGTGGTCCGTTGCACAATTACGAAAAAATCGTGATGACTTTATCATTGACGAGACGGTAGAGATACCGGAATTAAAACAAATGGATGAACAAATCCGCGATCTTTCCCCCGTACATATTACGGGAAGAGCTGATATAAGTTCAGAAAAAGTGACGTTTCATCTTCATGTCACGGGTCAATTTATTCTTCCGTGCGCTCGGACGTTGGTCGATGTACCGTACCCGTTTGCGATCGATTCAACCGAGATATACGTTTTGAAAGAATGGCCAGGACAGGATTGGGAAGATGAAGATGTCCATAAGGTTCAAGGGGATACGCTGGATTTGTTGCCTGTCATAAAGGAAATGTTATTGGCAGAAGTGCCATTGCAAGTGATTAGTGAAGATGCGAAGAAGAAAGAACTTCCATCAGGAAAAGATTGGAAGCTATTGACGGAGGATCAACTTCTTCAAGAAGAAAGCGAAAAAATAGATCCACGTTTGGCAAAGCTGGCTGATCTTTTTGCTGATGACAAATAAACCGAGAAGAACCAGCTTATTCTGGCCTTCATAGATTATAGCTCTCTGTAAGGAGGTGGGAAAAATGGCAGTACCTTTTAGAAGAACATCTAAAACAAGAAAAAACAAACGTCGTACTCATTATAAATTGCAAGTACCAGGAATGGTAGAATGCCCAAACTGCGGTGAAATGAAACTTGCTCACCGTGTATGTCCATCATGCGGAACTTACAAAGGAAAAGAAGTTGTGAATAAATAATCTTCAAAAAACGCGAAGGAAGTTTATCCTTCGCGTTTTTTGCATGGCTGCAAAGAGAGCTCTATGATCCGTTAATGACTGGTTCGCTTTCAACCAAAATGTTCTCAGTGATAAAGGTTTTTGGAGGGATGTGGAATAAAACTCCTGACATCCTTTACTCTTTGACGTGTTCAGGGGGTGACTTAGCTTTTGAAATCATGCTAAATTACTTCCCGGTTGTTTAAACGAAAAACAAATTAAAAATGTGCAGGTCTTATCTTTTCAAAATAAAAAAGAAATTTGAACGTGAAACAGTCTATCACTTCTACTACCAACATATGTATTACTATAAAGCGGAACTACTACCGGCTTTTTACGAAGGAAAAACTTTTAGAGCCGGTTTTGCGGTTTTTAAGGCTCTATAAACTGATAGTGGGGGGATAGACTTGTCTGCAATGCGTCAAGATGCATGGACTCAAGATGAAGATGTTTTGTTGGCGGAGGTGGTATTGCGGCATATTCGTGACGGAAGCACGCAATTAAAGGCTTTTGAAGAAGTTGGCAAAAAGCTTTCCAGAACAGCCGCTGCTTGTGGCTTTCGTTGGAACTCTTATGTAAGGAAACAATATCAATCGGGAATCGAACTGGCCAAAAAACAACGAAAACAAGTAAAAAAAGAATTTTTGCAAGAAAATGAGGCAGGCACCAATTCTTTAGAAAATTCTAATTTAAAAAGCAATGATACACAAACGGCTGACGAAATCATTGTTTATTTGACCGAAAAGCTAAAGAAGGCTGACCAATATGATCAGGTTGTAAAAGAAAAACAATTGCTAGGAAGGGAAATAGAAGCATTGACGGCGCAATTGAATGAAGAAAAAAAACAATTCGAACAGCTGAAAACAAAATATGATCAATTGGAAGAGGATTATCGTTCGCTTCTGTATATTATGGAAAGAGCAAGGAAATTAGCGGTAGATGAAAGAAATTAAACGTCGAAATGAAAAAAGGACGGATCAACCGGGAAACACTTGATCCGTCTTTCTTTTCATCAGCTTATTTTTTTTGTGCTGATGGAATCGGGTATCCAGACAAGGCGGGAAGAGTCTTCAGATAATGATTGGAACCCCATTTTGACCCAAAAATCTTGTGATTTTACACGAGGTCTTGTCACAATCGGCAAATTGAAATGTTTGGCATAGTCCACAAGCATTCGTCCATACCCTTTAAATTGGTATTGTGGAAGCACTTCTAATTTCCAAATTTCCAAATGCTTATCATATGCTTGAATGGCGCCATCCAAGTGGCCGTCTTTCACATATAAGCACATGCGTGCAACCAATTTGTCTCCAAAGTAGATTCCGTAAAAAGGAGAAGCCGCTGCGTCTTCTACTAAGGAATATTCCAATTCTTCCAGCATGGAAAGTTCTTGAAGCCCATATTCTTTAAATTGAGTGAATTCCTCTAATGTTTTGAAATTTACTTTTAAGTTTTCCACTTTTATTGTCATAGGCGAAAACCTCCTTGTTTATTGAAGGATGATCCATCTATATAGGTGAAAAAAGCGATATGGGATATTTTGAGTTTATTTTCTTAATTTTATTATATATGATTCGATTGAAATAAGTAAACGTTTTCTAATCTGCGATCCGGGATGCCATCCCGCCAAGGAAAATGGTTATCAAAGAGTTGGCATTCTGATAAAATGTGTATGAAGTGAAGAAAAGATGATATTGGTTGATGAAATCAGACTTTGGAAAGGTTTTAAATGAACGAAATGAAAGAGCATGAAAGCAGAGAGGACTGCAGACAAGGGGAATAAATGATGAGCATAAAAAGTGAAATGAAAATTGGTGTCATCGGCGGCGGTTCTATCGGGTTATATTATGCTGCCAATCTATCAAAATGGTTTCCGGTAACCCTTTATACAAGAACATCCAGACAAAGCAAAGCCATTCAAGAAAATGGAATCACCTTAAGAGAAAATGGTCGTGAGAAAAGAGCGATCGTACGGGTCAAACAATTGACCGAGGCGGATTCGATTGACGAGGATCTCTTATTAGTTGCTGTGAAACAATATCATTTACAAGGGATGGTCCCGTTTTTCCAACAATTGTCCCCGGATGTCTCGTTATTGTTTTTGCAAAATGGGATGGGCCATCTTTTTCTTTTGGAACAGCTTCCTCAAAAAAATGTCTTTTTAGGAACCGTCGAACACGGTGTTTTGAAAGAAAAAGATACTATCGTCCAAGTAAGGGGAAGGGGAATAACCAATGTGTCGGTTTATCGGGGATCCCGGCAATTTCTTGAGCATTTCGTGTCGCAGACAAATGGGTCGTTCCCTTTCCAATTTCATCAAAATTATCAAAACATGATGATGGCAAAACTATTGGCTAATGCCATGATTAACCCGCTAACAGCTGTTTTGAAAGTTCCGAATGGAGAATTGATCAAAAATCCGTATTATCATCAGCTGTTAACGGCCATGTTTACGGAACTGGTGTCCGTGTTTCCAAAATATAAATCCGATGCCACATTCAACAAAGTGTTGGAAATTATTCAAAAGACGGCGGAAAACCGTTCATCTATGTTGACGGATTTACAGAATGGGAGAAAAACAGAAATCGATGCCATTTTAGGATATGTGTTGAAGATAGCTGAACAAGAACAAATCAGCACTCCTATGATTCAAACCGTTTATTGGATGATAAAAGGGCTTGAGAATCATTTGGACCTTGATTAATGATTAAGGATCCTTTCCAAATGTGTCATAAACGTGGTATTTGAAAACGACATGCCTGAAGAAGGAGAGTACATATATATGAAACTGGAAAACATTCAAATTCCAGCGATCAACTTATTTGCTTCATCTTACTTAAAACAAGAAAAACCGGTTGTGGATTTTTTTCATTATCGTTTATCTGATCCTTATGTTTTTGAAAATAGACTAAGAGAACTTGAAAACCGGACTTTTTTGCGATATGAATTAGCCGGTTGTCTGGAAAAATATATGGAAGATTTTTTACATATTCCCGCTGTTCAGCGATCCATTCACAAGTTGAAGCTCCCTCATTCGGCGGTGGTTTTGGGCGGACAGCAAGCGGGGCTAATGACAGGCCCTCTTTATACCATTCATAAAATCATTTCGGTTATTCGCTTTGCCGGTCTGCAGGAGGAAAAGCTAGGCGTACCTATAGTGCCTGTTTTTTGGATTGCTGGAGAAGATCACGATTTCTTGGAAGTGAACCATCTTTATGTTCAAAAAGGAACGAAAATGGAAAAGTTCTCTTATACGGAAAGCGTTTTAGGAAAAAAGATGGTCTCTGATATCTCCTTTAATAAAGCATTGATGCAAAAGTGGGTCGAAGGGATCATACGGCAATTTGGAGAGACAGAACATACTAACGGTCTGCTTGACTTGCTTCGAGAAGCCATTGAATGTTCAGAAACCATTACTGATTTTTTTCGCTACCTGATCGCCCGATTATTTTGCCATTACGGTCTTTTATGATCGATTCAGCGTTTGAGCCGCTGCGCAAACTGGAAATCCCTTATTTTCGAAATATGATCCTCGAAAATAAGAGTATTACGGAAAAAGTGTTAGAGCAGCAATCGATAATTCGTCAAGCTGGATTTTCCAATATGATCGAATTGAGTGAGGAAGCGGCAAACCTTTTTCTATACGAATGCGGAGAACGAATTTTGCTTGAATACAATAAAGAGAAAGAACGTTTTACAGGTAAAAATGGCGAAATCGAATTGGAAATTGAACATTTGCTTGATCGACTGAAAACAGCTCCGCAATGTTTCAGCAATAATGTGGTCACGAGACCGATCATGCAAGAACAGTTGTTTCCAACGCTGGCATTTATAGCGGGGCCTGGTGAAATCGCTTATTGGGCTGAATTAAAACAAGCTTTTGAGTTTCTGGATATGAAAGTGCCGCCAATCCTTCCGCGTCTGAATATCACTCTTTTGGAAAGAAGTGTGGCAAGAGATCTTGAAGTGCTGGGAATAGATGTCAAAACAGCTATAGAATCGGGCATTTCCAGCGAAAAGAATCAATATTGGGATACTGTTCGAGATGATACTTTCCACGATTTGATCGAGACGACGAAAGAGGATTTAATGAAGCATTATGAAAAAATAAAAGACAGAGCCCGCAAAATGAATTTAGGCCCCCTTTCTCTTATAGAAAAAAACCTTGAATTTCATTTTCGACAGCTGGATTATCTTAAGAAAAAAACCGACCAAAACCTTATGGTCAAACATCAAGCCATTCTCCAAAAGTACGATCGCATCGAAAACAGCCTTCATCCGAACGGCGGTCCTCAAGAAAGAGTGTGGAACCTCTTTTATTTTATGAACCAATACGGTGTTTCCTTTATTCACGATCTAATGGAATTGCCGTTCACGTTTGACGGCACCCATCAACTAGTCAAAATTTAGATGCTTACAACGACCGGCTTTGGCCGGTTTTTTCTATTTTAATGGATTGTATGGAGCGGCCAAAACTGTCGATTCTTCGGAATAAAGAAGCGCCGCGCTTTTGGTTGAAAAGCAAGCGAAGCTTATTTAGAATGTCATTCCGTTTTCTTCATGAAGCGGAGAAGATAAGAGTGAAGTGAGTATAGTGAAACGAGTGAACGAGTTATTTTCATAGACAAGAATATAAAAAATCAAATTGGAGATTAAAATTTTTTTCAAAAAGAGGAAATCTTTAATGTTTAAAGAAATAATTAGATGTGGAGAAAAGTGGGGGAATGTGGTACAGTTAGGTTAGAAAGTGGGGGCTCAGTGATGTTCATGGGGGAATACCGGCATAGCATTGATGCAAAAGGAAGATTGATCATCCCCGCTAAATTCAGGGAAGACCTTGGTGAAACGTTTGTTTTGACCAGAGGATTGGATCAATGTTTGTTTGGCTATCCCCTTCAGGAATGGAAAATATTAGAAGAAAAATTAAAAGCATTGCCCCTTACCAAAAAAAGACGCACGAAGCTTCACGAGATTTTTCTTTTCGGGAGCAACGGAATGCGAACTGGACAAACAAGGAAGAATCAATATTCCCTCGACTCTTCTGCAATACGCTCAATTGGAAAAGGAATGTGTAGTTTTGGGAGTTTCCAATCGAATTGAGATTTGGAGCAAACCGATTTGGGAAGACTATTTTGCAAAGTCGGAAGAGTCTTTTACAGANATTGCTGAGAATATGATTGATTTTGATATTTAGATTCGATTGGATGGATGTAAATGAATTTTGTGCATGAAACAGTTTTATTAAAAGAGGCAGTGGACGGACTGAATGTACGGCCCGACGGTATTTATGTGGACTGCACNCTTGGTGGTGGAGGACACAGCCAATATTTGGCATCGAAATTATCGAAACGAGGACGATTAATTGCATTCGATCAAGATGTCACGGCACTGCAATTTGCTAAAGAAAAATTGGCTGATTATCGAGATCAAATCACTTTTGTCAAAAGCAATTTCCGATTCATCAAACAAGAATTGGAATCGATTGGATGCTATAAAGTAGACGGAATTTTATATGATCTCGGGGTATCTTCTCCCCAGCTGGACACGCCGGAGCGGGGGTTCAGCTATCACCATGATGCTCCTCTTGATATGCGGATGGATCTAGATGGGGAACGAACGGCATATGAAATCGTCAATGAGTGGCCATACGAAGATCTAGTCCGAATCTTTTTCCGATACGGGGAAGAAAAATTTTCCAAGCCAATCGCCCGAAAAATTGAAGAAGCACGAAAAAAAGCACCGATTGAGACGACTGGCCAGCTTGTGGAGCTAATTAAGGAAGCCATTCCGGCTCCTGCTCGAAGAAAAGGCGGACATCCTGCCAAACGGGTATTTCAAGCGATCAGAATTGCCGTCAATGATGAGCTATCCGCATTTGAACAGTCGTTGAATGATGCAATTGAATTATTNAATCCNGGNGGACGAATTAGTGTCATNACGTTTCATTCATTGGAGGACCGCATTTGCAAGCAAATATTTAAATCGCTAAGTTCAGCTCCGGATTTACCTCCGGGTTTGCCGATACTTCCGGAAGANTACAGACCAAAATTAAAAGTGATAACGAAAAAGCCTATTGTACCGAATGAAGCAGAAATCATGAACAACAACCGTGCCCGTTCGGCTAAGCTAAGAATCGCAGAAAAAATCTAAAATGAGTGGGGGAAAACGATGGCGAATGTAGCGCGAAAAGTACAAGTGTTCGAGGAACCGGAATTTCGGAAACCGATAGCACCCAAGAAAGTACGCCGCCACAAAAGGTGGCTTACTCCGGGTGAAAAAGTGATGATCGTTGTTTTTGCATTGTTTTTTTGTGTGCTGTCCGTGAAAATTATTTCAACTGAAACAGCCATTTATCAAACGAATAAGGAAATCCAACAGGTTGAAGCAAAAGTAAAAAATCAACAAAAAGAGAACAAGGATTTACAAATGCAAATCAGCGAAGACAGTACATATAAAAAAATTTGGGAAAAGGCAAGACAACAAGGGCTAAACTTGAATCAACAAAACATTAAGGTTGTGCAGTAACATGAATGGTAACCAAATAAACATCCGAAAAGGAGCAGCGATTTTATTTGTTTTTTTCGCTTTGCTCTTTTTTGTCTTATTTGTACGTTTTTTATACATAGAAATCACAGGAAAAGTAGACGGCCATGTATTGGCGAACGAAGCGTTAAGAAAGTATATGAAAACTGATACTTTGATCGCTCATCGCGGAAACATTTATGACCGAAATGGAGACGTGATTGCGGAGGATATGACCACTTATAAGCTTGCGGCTATTCTGGATAAAAGAGCGACAAGCGATCCGAAATATCCACATCATGTCACGAATCCCAAAAAAACCGCCCGAATTCTCGCCAAATATATTGATATGGATGAAAAAGAAATTTACAAGCGATTAACGAAAAAAGGAGTATTTCAAGTTGAATTTGGCAATGCAGGCCGTAACCTTTCCTACGATGTAAAAGAAAAAATCGAAAAGGAAAAATTGCCCGGGATCGTTTTTCTGCGAGATTCAACTCGATTCTATCCGAACGGCAAATTCGCTTCGCATTTAATCGGGTTTGCCAGAAAAGACGAAAATTCCGATCAAAGCATTGGACAATTAGGAATTGAAAAAGCTTATGACCGATTTTTGCGCGGCAGAAATGGAAAAATTCAATATGAGAGTGATTTATGGGGATATTTATTGCCGAATAAAAAAGAAATGGTGAAAGAACCGAAGAACGGAGATGATATTTATTTAACGATCGATTCTAAAATACAAGTATTTTTGGAAGATGCATTGAACACGGTAGAGAAAGAATACAATCCTTCTAAAATCCTAGCCGTTGTTGCGGATCCGAAAACCGGAAAAATATTAGCGATGGGTCAAAGACCTTCTTTCGATCCCGGTTCGCGGGAAGGTTTGTCCGATAACTGGCGCAATGAAATCGTGGAATCTGCTTATGAGCCAGGGTCGGTGATGAAAATTTTTACGCTTGCGGCCGCAGTAGAAGAAGGCGTATTTTCACCAAATGCCACTTATAAATCCGGAAGCTATAAAGTGGGAACAAGCGTCATACGTGATCATAACGGTGGTGTAGGTTGGGGAACCATTACTTATTTGGAAGGGGTTCAGCGATCTTCCAACGTAGCCTTTGTGCATTTGCTGGATAAGATGGGAGCGGATACGTTCCGAGAGTATTTGGATCGCTTCCGATTTGGAAAGAAAACAGGAATTGAACTCCCTGATGAAGCTTCCGGAAATATCTTATACCGGTATCCTGTGGAAAAGGCGACGACGGCCTTTGGTCAGGGGACGACCGTAACAGCATTACAGCTCNTTCAAGGAGCTACGGCTATCGCNAATAATGGGAAAATGATGAAACCATATGTGATTGATAAAATCGTGGATCCTAATACGAATAAAATCGTTATGCAAACAAANCCGAAAGNGGTAGGGAGACCGATCTCTTCCAACACGGCAAAAGAAGTTCGGGATATTTTGCGTACGGTTGTCACAGCGAAAAATGGAACTGGAAAAATTTATAGTATCGATGGTTATGATGTGATAGGTAAAACTGGAACAGCTCAACTGCCCAACCCTAACGGCGGCGGCTATTTAAGCGGTGCCGAAAACTATCTTTTTTCTTTCTTAGGCATGGCACCAAAAAATGA
>JGI25329J36429_1001587_pt1 | contig 10679 bp, 9 predicted proteins | sample HigsolmetaAR204D_FD_36429 | JGI IMG/M metagenome (IMG submission 36429)
TTTGGAGGTAACCATCCGTTACTTACTGCAACTTCGGAATAAGACTGCCGTTTTTTTGCGAAAACTGATCGCAAATTCTTCCACGCATTATTCATCAGCACCCCAGCCTCTTCCCGGTTCAAAACCTTATTGGGATTAATCGAAACATCATCCAAAATCCCATCCTTCATCGCCCGCTCATAGTACACCTTCGCCCAGTGATTCTGCGGAAAACCGGGAACGGAAACACCTTGGGTCAACCCCTTTACGTTCACCAATCCAGCCACCAGATCAGCTTGCGTAATCGGCTGCTCGGGACGGAAATTCCCATCCGGGAAAAGCCACATAAGTTTGTGTTTCACCACATATTCGATCGCTGCACGGTTCGGGTGGTTTTCATAGTCTTTCTGAACCGTTTGTGCTTGCGCAACAGAGGGATGGGGTGCAGTGAAAAGACCGCTTAATGAAAGCACGGTTCCCAATAGACTGGCGAGAAAAACATGCATTCGTTTCAAGTGGCTGCCTCCTCCAACATCATCATTTTTTCTATTGCCATTTGCATGGAACTGATACCGCCGCATCTGCGCAATCACGTGTGTCTGGTCGTCCATTGACACTTCCGCCCTTTTGTCCCTTCTATTCTCCTACGACCATTTTACTCACCGTTACTTTTTCCAGAAAGAGGTTTTGTTAGATGTTTCTGCAAAAATCTGCGAAAAGCCGATGCCGACACAGCTCCTTCCAGCTTGCCTGCTACCTCCCCGCCTTGCACAACAAAGACAGTAGGTGTCACTTCTGCTCCCAGCCGTTCCGCTTCGGCCAGGTCCCGTTTGTCGTGTACGTCCAACCGCTCCACCTGCCATTGCGGAAACTCCCTGATCACCTGCTCAAACGTAGGCGTAAACGTGGTGCAGTACCCGCAGCTTTCGCTAAACACGTACACCACTTTCGTCTGATTGGCACTGGCACCGGCCCAGAATACGATCGCCGCGACCGCGCAGCTAATCAGCGACACAATCCACTTCCAACGGCGTTTGAAGCCATCCTGCATTTCCGTACCTCCTTATGTCCTTCCCCGACGCGTATGTAGGCAGATCAGGTGTATCCTTTATGGAGTTGTCAAGGAACGGTGGCTTCATTATGCCGCTCCCTCTTGAGACAAAAAAAGGACCGGCACCATTGCCGGTCTTTACTTGCATGCCCGCTCTATCATTTTTTATGATGACAATACCATTACAAATCAGTGCGCGAGTGCGTCGCTGTCGGCATTCATCAGCGCACGCAGCTCCTCGATAAACGTCATGCCCTTTTGAATCTCCGCTTCTGTATAACGCTGTTTGCTTTTAAAGGTAAAAATTTTGGCCTTCATTTCATCATAGGGAAGATTGTTGAAATACAGGATGGTGGAGACCAATTCGAGAAAGCGGGAGTTTTCCTCGTTCATCCGTTGGATCAGCCGCTCGCCAAGGCCAAAATCCACTTCGTGGAAACGCAGAAAATCGCGGCCCGCTTCGTTCAGGGTGTACCGATACAGCTGAATGGCCCCTTTGCTCTCCATCTGCTCGTCCAACAAGCCCATGTTGCACAGCTCGTCCACTCGCAACGTCAGTTCCTCGGAATAGGGGCCGTACATGTGAAATTCGAACCGCTCGTCGAAGTCCATGTTCAGTTGTTTCGCTATGTATACCATCTTTTGCAACTTTTTTCGTCCGCTCACTTCGCCGGCAATTTCGATCAAGCGTATGATTTTGGCGTGACGATTAAGCATCTTCCATCACTCCCAGACGTTCTCGTAACTTTCCGGAGACGTCCTCCGGCAAAGCCAGCACCTTATCCATTGGAAAGTACAGCTTGTAGTCAAACCGGCGCTTGCCGCTGATCGCCTCCACAATTTCCGATTTCTGCGACAGCTCCACCAGTTCTCCGGATGGCATCAGAAGCATGATGGGAATTCGTTCCTCTTCCTCGCCGGCACGATAAAAATCATACGGAAGATCGGAGGTGGTGTCTACTTCCAAATAATACATCGGGTCGATTCCCGCCGCTTGAAACTCCTGTTTCAACTCTTGCAGCAAGCGGTAATCTCTCGGATTGTATTCGACGTATTTAAAGAGATTCCTGTCCAGAAAACGGGAGCACAAATCTTTCAAAATGGGATCGCTCTCCTTGCGCCACATCTGCATGTAAAAGAGAATTACCGATTCGTCCAGGGACAGGTAATCGGACAGGTTCACCTTGTCCGTCAAGAACGGCAGCAGCAGCACCGGCTCCTGCGCGAACGAGTAGCCTTTGGCAAACAGCTCCTTGGCCCGCTGGAAAATCTTGCGGAGCACCACTTCCGCACTGCGCGTTACCGGGTGGAAATACACCTGCCAGTACATCTGGTAGCGGGACATGATGTAGTCCTCGACGGCGTGCATCCCGCTGAATTTAAACACGATGCCCTCATCATGGGGGCGCATCACCCGCAAAATCCGTTCAATTTCAAAGTTACCGTAATTGACGCCGGTATAGTAGGCGTCGCGCAGCAAATAATCCATCCGGTCTGCGTCGATCTGGCTGGAGATGAGGCTGACGATCAGTTTGTTGTCGTACGTTTTGGCGATTACCTCTGCCACCCGTTTGGGGAAATCGTCGCCCATCCGGCGCAGAATCCGGTTAATCTGCGTGTCGCCGAGCAAAATCGCGCGCGTCCAATCTTCATGATGGTAACGAAACACCTTTTCAAACGAATGGGAAAACGGTCCGTGGCCCACGTCGTGCAGCAGCGCAGCGCACAGGCAGAGCAGTTTTTCCTCGTACGACAGTTGAATCCGCCCTTCAAACGTCTCCAGAATGCGCCGCATGATCTCGTATACGCCAAGCGAGTGGTTAAACCGGCTGTGTTCCCCGCCGTGGAAGGTAAAAAAGCTGGTGCCCAGTTGCCTGATCCGTCGCAACCGCTGAAATTCCGGCGAGTTGATCAAGTCCCAGATCAGTTTCTCCCGGACGTGTACATAACGGTGCACGGGGTCCTTAAACACCTTTTCTTCATGAAGAAGCTGGGGCTGTTGCATCCTGGACACTCCTTTCCTGGATTGCGTCCCGTCGTCATGTCCCGATCGGGCTTTTGGGTCCATCATACCATAACGGCAACCAGCTGGAAAACGACGGCATGAAGCAAAAACCCCCTCCGCGCACGCTTAAAAACACCCGGCTTTCCGGCTCGGCACGGAGGGGACCTGCCTATTGTTGCAGTGTTCGCGTTATGTCAGTGCGTTACGCCTTCATCTCCGCCTCCGGACCAAACAGGTCGGGGCGCTTGGCTGCCTTTTTCGCCTGCCGCTTCCGTTTGCCCTCCGCCAGCACCGTGTAGAAGGACGGTACGACGATCAGCGTCAGCATGGTGGAAAAGAGCAGCCCGAATATAATCGTGACCGCCAGCGGCTGGAACAGCACGTCTCCGGAGAGGGCAAGCGGCATCAAGCCGGCCACGGCCGTAAACGAGGTCAGCAAAATCGGCCTCAAGCGCGCTTCTCCCGCCTGGACCACCGCCTGCTTCAGTTCCACGCCGTCACGCCGCGCTTCCTCGATAAATTCGATCAGGACGATCCCGTTGCGGACGACGATCCCAGAGAGCGAAATCACGCCCATCATCGTCATGAAGCCGAGCGGGGTCTGGGTGACAAACAGCCCGATCAGGCTGCCCGCAAACGCGAGGTAAACCGTGCTTAACACCAGCACCGGAATGCTGAGCGAATAGAACTGCATCGCGATCATGATCAGGATGAGGAACACCACCACGACAGACAGTTTGCCCATGTCGATGAATATTTCCGTCTGCTCCGACGTCTCTCCGCCGATCTCCCAGCGATAGCCGTCCGGCAGGGGCAATGTCTGCAGCATCGGCTTTATCTCCTGCATGACCTCCGTTGCCGTGCGTCCTCTGACGTCACTGGAGACGGTGACGCAGCGGGACAGGTCGCGGTGCGGAATCGCCTGCGTGCTGAAAGTGGGCTTTACTTCCGCCAACTGGGTCAGCGGTATCTGTTCGCCCCGGGCGTTGGCCACGGTCAGCCGTTGGAAAAGCAGGGACGGGTCCTCCTCTCCTTTTTGCAGGAACAGTTTGATGTCGAGCAGATCAGTCCCGTTGTCAAACNGACTGACCGTAATCCCTTCGCTGACGAGGCGCAGCGTCTGGGAAAGATCGTTGTAGTTGACCAGCTTTTGTTCCATCAGTTCCTTGTTGACGACAAACTCCAGCGTGTAGCTGTCGATGCCGAAGTCGTCCTGCACATCGTACGTTCCCGGAATTTTCGCCACCTTGCTCTTGACCTGCTCGGACAGGGTGCGCAGCGTCGCCACATCCTCCCCGTACAGCCGGATCACCACCGGTTTGCCGACAGGCGGACCTGCTTCCAACTGCTTGGGCAGGATGGTTGCTTCCGGGTACAGCTTCTTGAACTCCTCCTGCCACGGTTCCATCATATCGTCGATTTTTACTTTCGCTTTGTCAAAACGGACGACCAACTGCCCGACCGTGATGCCTTCGCCGGCACTGGTGTCGCCGCCGAACATTTTCGGTGCGCTGCCGCCGGCGTATGAAGCGACAGATTCGATGCCCGGCTGCTTCATGATCCAGTCGGACACCCCTCTGACGACGCGATCCGTCTCGTCGATGCTGCTGCCAACCGGCAGNCGGATNTCCACCAAAAACTGCNGGCGATCATCGTTGGGGAACAGTTGAACCGGGGTGAATGGAATCAATCCGTAGGCGAGTGTGCCGATCAGCACGCCGACCATTCCGGCCAGCAGCGGGCGCTTCAAAATCCTCGGCATCAGCCGCTTGGCGTACCATTTGGTCAACTGCTGCAACTGTTTGCCCAACAAGCCCGCCGGCTTGCGNTAGTCTTCCACTCCCGAGCGGCGGCGCTGCTCATACCATTGGCGGAAAATCGGAATGATCGTCAGCGACATGATCATCGACGCCAGCATGGTCAGCGATATGATCACCGGCACGGGACGGATGAATTGGCCTGCATTGCCGTTCAAAAACATGAGCGGACCAAATGAGGCAATTGTCGCCAACGTGGCCGTGACGATGGAGATGGACACTTCGTTGGCGCCGTTGATGGCTGCCTGCAACGGCCTTTCGCCCAGAACCGAGAGGCGCCGTTCGATGTTGTCGTTGACGACCACGGCGTCATCCACCAAAATGCCCAACACGATGATCAGCGAGACGATGGAGATCATGTTTAACGTGATGCCCAGCGAGGGCAAAAACAGCAAGCCCACGGCCAGCGAGATGGGAATGGCCAGGGCGACGACTACCGAGGTGATCAGGTTCAGCCCCAGCGTACACACGAGCAAAACGGCGGCGATGGCAATCCACATCTCCCGCGACAGGTCGCCAAACAGCTCATCCACGCGTTCGTTCTGCGAGTAGATGGAGTGTTTTTTTGCCCACGCCGGCAGCGATTTTTCCAGCGTCGCCATCATCTCGTCCACTCGCCGCTGCAACGAGGGGACGTCGCTGCCCGTCTCGGCGTTGATGCTCAGGGAGACGGACGGTTTCCCNTTGTAGTACGAATACGATTTGACCGTTTCTGTGGTCAGCTTCACCGTACCGATATCTTTCAGATATACGGGGTAGCCTTCCGGCGTGCGCGAGATGATCACCTTGTTCAGCGCATTCACATCGTAATTCTCTGCCAACTTGAGCTGGTACGTCCGGCTGTCGGTGGTCAAATCCCCCAGCGGGACGCGTTCGTTCTCCTTTTTCACNGCCATCATGACCTGACCCCAGGTAAGGCCGTACTGGCTCAGCTTCTGCGTATCCACCTCAATGCGTACTTCCTCTTCGGGCAGTCCTTCGATGGTAACATCGGCCACATTGGGAATGGTACGCAGCTGATCCTTCCACGACTTCAACAGCGAGCNCAGACTGTAGAGCTGTTCCCGCGTGTCGGCGGTAATCGCCATCGTCTGCACAAACGTGCGGTTCAGATCGTCGTTGATGATGGGCTGTTGNGCGTCGGCGGGCAGATCTGCTTCCGCGTCTTTCACTTTCTTGCGCAGTTCATCCCATTTCTGCTTGGGGTCGACGTCGCTCTTCGTCTCCACGATGATCGTCGACACACCCAGTCTGGAATGGGACGAAATGTAGCTGAGTCCCTGCAGTTCGTTGATTTTTTCTTCCAGCTTTTTCGTGACGGTCTGCTCCACTTTTTCCGGTGAAGCACCCGGGTAGATGGTCGTCACGGTCGCAATATTGACGATGATGTCCGGCGACTCCTGCTTGGGGAGCTGAAGAAAACTGAGAAAGCCAACAACCACGACCATCACGAAAAACATCAGCGTGATTTTCCGTTTGCGGACGATGTATTCGATCACTGTGGCTGACCCCCTGCCGCTTCGATTGGATCGCCGTCAAACAACCGGTCCACGCCTTTGACGATCAGCTTGTCGCCCTCTTTCAGACCGCTCACGATCTCCAGTCGGTTGCCGTTGATCTCGCCGATGGACACGGCCGTTTTTACTGCCTTTCCGCCGACATTGAGAAAGACGTGCGCATCTCCCTGGCCGCGGCTGATGACGGCNTCGACCGGCACATAGATGCCTTCCTTGCCCTGGATCGTTTTTCTTGCTTTCACCACTTGGCCGGCAAACCAGTCATGTCTGGGATTGCCGATATGAACCTCCACCCCGATCGTCCCCGTTCCCTGGTTGGTCGCCGGATAGATTTTCACCACCTTGCCGTTGCGCGTTTGGCCATACAGCTCCATGGTGACGATCTCTCCCTCCTTCCAGGCAAAAATCTCCCGGTCGGGGACAGGCAGCACCACTTTCAGCGTGTCAATGTTGCCCACACGGTAGACAGGCGTGCCCACGCTGACCAGCGAACCGGTGGAGGACAGCTTGGCGATCACCGTCCCGCTGATGGGCGCGCGCAGGTGCGTCTTGGCCAACGTGCTGGCGGCGAGCTCCTTGGAAACCACCGCCTGGTTGTAACTGGCCCGGGTGAGCTCCCGATCCTCCGCGCGCGCCCCCTGCGTGACCAACGAGTACGCCTGCTGCGCGTTTTGCAGGTCTTTTCCGCTACGGCCAGATAGTTTTTGGCATTTTCGTACTCATTTTGGGAAATCGCTTTTTCCTGATACAGCCGCTCGATTCGTTTGAAGTCGTCTTGCGCCTTCCGGTAGGCGATCGTCGCTTTTTCCACCTGCAGCCGCGCCTGCGTAACCTCCTGATCGCGCGCCCCGTTGTTCACCTTTTCCAAATTGGCGGCAGTCTGCTGGACGGCTGCGGCGGCAGACGCCACCTGCAGCGAGTAGTCGCTGCTGTCCAACCGGGCGAGCAGTTCGCCTGCCGTGACGTTGTCCCCTTCTTCCTTGGCCAGTTCGACCACCCGGCCGCCCACTTCAAACGAAACAAGCGCCTCTTCCAACGGCTGCAGTGTGCCAGACAATTCTGACACCTGGGTCGCCTGTTCCTTTTTGACCGCGGTGATTTCTACTTTCTTGACCTCGGCCGGATCATTTGCCTGCTCCTGTCCGCTGCAGGCAGTCGTGAACAAGAGTCCAACTATGAGTGCAATCATCAACTGTTTGCTGTTCATGCCACCCTCCGCTTCAGTTCCTTTCATTATGAGAAGATTAATCCATCTGTATCATACGATGCAGCAATTGAGCAAATTTCACAGACTGGATATACCCCTCAGCAAAATGATCGGGCGGCATTTCGAAACAGTTGAACGTTCAAAAGACGGCGAGCCGTACAGTCGTCGCCATTGGACATCTGCCTCCGGTTACCTTTTACCTCGGAATTCCCACAGGGTTTTTCCGTACCACCATACGATTTCCGCAAACGCACACAATACAAAGATGGCCCACAGTTCACCTGCACGCAGTTCACGGACAAAATGCTCCAGTTCGGTACCCGCCCCTCTTGCCAGTGCATGAAGGAAGAAAACAAGCGGAGCAGTGATGGCAAGCACCAGGGTTAGAGCGGAAAAAAACGTGTTCTTTTTCCTGATCAGACAGACAATCGCAAGCACAATCGTTAAACAGATAAAGAAAAAATAAGAATAGAGCAGCCAGTCAGCCATGATCACTCATCCTCCCCTGCCTTTCTTCCCTCGATCTCTTCCGTTTCGTTTTTTCTCACAGGCAATCCAAGCAGCCCTTTTATGATCTGAGCCAGTGCTTTGGGGTCAATGCTGCTGCCCGCGATACTGCGCTGCATATTGTACCCGTCCAGGATGGCCACGATGGAAGCGGCCATTTTGTTGGTGTCCAGGTCTTCCGGCAATTGCTTCATGTGTACACCTTTTTGCAGCACCATGCTGATCATGTCGATCCATTCCCGATAATACGCAGACATTCGCTCCTTCACGCTTTCATTTCGGATCGCGTTTGCGCAGAACTCAAAATAGATCGGAATCCAGTTTTCTTCGGTACTGATCTCATAAAACAGAGCAATGCCCCGATCGATCCACTTCTCCATGGGCTCGTCGATGTGCAGCAGCGGCAGAAAGTGCTCCTTGAATGCTTCCAGCTTAGCTTCCATCAATGTTAAAAAAAACTCTTCCTTGTTGGCAAAATGCAGGTAAAATGTTCCCTTTGTATACCCGGCTTCCTTTGTCAACATATCAATCGACGCGTTTACGTAGCCGTGCCGTGCAAAGACTTTGTTGGATGCTTCCATCAGTCTTCTGTATGACTCCTGACTTTTGATCTTGTGCTTGTTTTCTGTCATTTTGGAATTCACCCTCTTTTTGCAATTTTGTCATTGACAAGGGAATTTTCCCAAATTATAGTATATCACGAATACTATCCGGATAGTATTAATTTTTTCTGGAAAGGAGTCAACCTTATATGAAAATGAAAAACTTGTTGTTAGCCTTTTCTTTCGCTGCAACCTTGAGTATTTCAGCTTTGCCATTGCTGGCCCAGGCTTCCTCCACTAGCCAAAACGGTTACCTGGATTTATCTTCCCCAGAGGTTCAAGCGGAATTGGCAAAAGAAGAACTGGAAACCGAAAATGCAAGAAAACAGTTAACACTCCGAACTACGAAAAGTGCAACTGCTCTTGAGGAGTTGAAAAAACATGCGCCTGAAAAATATAAACTTGTTGTAGAAGAGCAAAACACAAAAAAATCACGAAGCTCCAACGGCAAAATGGGGACAGTAGGGGATATCTTGATTACATTTGATAACAGGACCTCAGGCTGGAATCATGGNCACGCTGCGATCGTAAGGAAAAACAACGATTACATTGTGGAAGCTTGGCCCGATGATGGAGTAAGGGTGTATAAAAACAACTGGGGAAAAAGGTTCAAGACTGCCTATAAGTATTATGTCAAGGGAGCGGATGAAGAAGATTACGTTAACGCTCAGAAATACGCTTACAGCCAGCTAGGCAAACCATACAAACTAAATGTTGAAAAACATTTTACAAAAGGCTTTTATTGCTCGCAACTAGTGTGGAAAGCATGGTATGAACAAGGCTTTGACGTAGATGCCGATGGAGGATTTATCGTAACGCCAGCAGATATTGCCGAGTCGAAGCTCACCGTTGAATATTAATGGAACTGGGAGAGTGTGGTTCGCGCACACTCTTCCCTTTTAAGGTTTCAGCATCGAAAATCGATAAATTCCTTACTGTAGGTGAAAACTAATGGTTGCGAACAATCTGAAAAGGATCATCTGGGGATTTTTCTTCTTCGGGGGATGTTTCTCTCTCGCGGTTCTGGTCATCGCGGCAATACTTTCGTTTCAAGAGCCCACTTCGGTGAGCAAAAAAGCGAGCGAATACAAATACCTGTTTTTGTATTCACACCCGTTTATGGGCCGCACCTATATTGTGGCCACAAATGACGGTCAATCATTTGAGAAGGTTACCTATTCATTCAGTGACACCCCTTATCTCATCAAAGACACCAATAACAATCTGATCCTGCCTGCAGAACACATGTCAAAGTATTACACGATCGACGATGACTTTCACAAAACGGAACACGCCTTAGCCGCCCCCTATACGTTTATGATCCGGGATAAACACATCCGAATCGAAAGCCTGAACACCAGCCTCCAGGAGAATACACTGTACATCACTGACTCAATCTTCGGCACGCAATCAAGCATCCGCCTGCCATCGTATCTAAGCAGCGCCACGTATGATGAATCCCGTATATACGTGTTAAACTACAACGCCGAAAAAGAAGTAAACGAGGTCCATGTCATTAACAGAAAGGACGGAAACGTTATCCGCAGTTATCAGGTGAAGGATGGCGCTACAGAGATGCTGAAGGTACATGATTACTTGCTGCTAAACACCGATGGCAGTCTGACCCGCATTCATGCAGATACCGGAGAAATCTCCCATATCGCCTATCCTGACGAGGCAGCGGAAGCAGACAAAATATTCTTGGTTGATCCGAATACCATTTACATCACCTATATCACCTCTAGCGGCAATACTGGTCTGTTCGTCCTGGACGATCAATTTTCCATCAAGAAGAACGTCACATTTGAGGTGCCTTATATGACTGCCCAGATGAAACATGGCAGGTTGTATGTATTGTCTCAAACAGAGAATCACCCTCAAATCGGAGGACAAATGGCAATTATTGATGGCAAATCGTTTAAGATCGAACAGGTCATCCATTTGCCCAACGAAGATGTGAAGGTCCAGGACTTTCTTGTACAATGAAGCCTTGT